>PJEL010000847.1_pt1 | contig 34314 bp, 37 predicted proteins | sample 1853271 | NCBI WGS metagenome assembly PJEL01 (sample SAMN08108733, study PRJNA415343) | Invertebrate metagenome, whole genome shotgun sequencing project. | host: Globobulimina | place: Sweden: Gullmar Fjord | collected 2015-08
TGGAGACGGGTGCGGCGGTGTTGATCGTGGCTACGGTTCGCGACGACGTCCAGGCTCGCGAGCCGGCCGACCTCGAAGCGCTCCGGGGCACCGCAACCGTCCTCGACATCGCTGCCCTCGACGACGACGAGACTTCCGATCTGGTGAGTTCGCTCGTGGCACTCTCCCCGCGAGTGGTGGAGCAGGTCGTGCAGAGGACTGGGGGACATCCGCTCTTTGTGGAGCAGCTCATCGGCGACTGGGTCGACCGGGGCATTTTGATCGCTTCCGAAGCTGGGATTTGCCTGCGCGAGGGCGCCGACGTCGCGCTGCCCGATGCGCTGTACGATCTGTGGGTCGACCGCCTTCGCGATCTGTCCGACGGCGATCGCGAAGCCCTCGAGGTCGCGGCCGCGCTGGGCGACACGGTTGATGATGCGGTGTGGCACGATGCGTTGGCCCGGGCTGGTCTGCGCGTGTCGGCACCCGCCGTCGACGAGCTCGAGCGGCGACGCCTGGTGTCGAGGACCGCCGTCGGGTTCTCCTTTGTGCACGGGATGCTGTCGGAGGGCCTGGTGCGGCTGGCACGCGACGAGGGTCGATGGCCCGCCTGGGCAGATGCCGCCGGACGCGCCGCGCTCGAGGCCGGCGCGGATCTGGCGGCTGAGCGCGGCCAGCCCCTCGCGGCGTTGCCGTTGCTGCGGCGAGCGGAGGCGTTGATGGGCGAGACGCGGGGGCCGGATTGGATTCGCGCCTGCCACTACCTTGGCGCGGCCCAGGGGTTGCGAGGACGCCACGACGACGCCGTTACCTGGTGCGAGACGGCCCTGAGGGCGGCACGCCAGAGCGGCGACACTCGCGCGGAGTCGTTGGCGCTGGGCGAGCTGGGTGGCTTGCACACCTCGTCCGAGCCCAGCCTCGCCGTCGAACATCTCGAGGCGGCGTTGGACCTGGCGCTGGAGTGTGGTGACGATGTAGTGGCGGGTCGGGCGTTGACAAAGCTCTCGTACGCGCTCACGCCTCTGCGGCGCCTGGACGAAGCAAAGGACGCCGCCCAGGCCGCTCTGGAGATCCACCGCCGTCAAGGCAACCGCCGGTCTGAAGCGGTGGCACTGGCCCGTCTTGGCCGCCTGCATCAGCTCCGGGACGAGCTCGATGCCGCGGAGGCGGCCCACGGCGCCGCGCTGCGCATACAGGACGAGATCGGCAACCTGAATCTCCAGGGTGCAAACCTCCAAAACCTCGGTATCATTGCGATTCAGCGCGGCCAGCTACGCAAGGCCCAGGCCTTTCTCGAGCGCGCGCTCGCTGTCCAGCGCGAGGCGGGTGCTCTCGACTCCGAGGCGGTGGCGTTGTCCAGTATGGCGGGGCTCTACCACGAGCTTGGACGGGTTGCCGAGGCGGAGGTGGCGTACCGGAGTGCAATCGCTGTCGCCGCCGACATCGGGGCCGTCGGGGTCGAGGTGTTGGCGGTGCGCAACCTGGCCTTGCTGCAGCGCGAGGCGGGGGATTTGCAGACACCGCTTCCGGCGCTGCTGGATGCCCAGCGCCGTGTCCAGGCGGTCGGCGACCGGTGGCGGCTGGGAGTGGTCACCATCGAGCTCGCGGCGCTCCGTCTCGAGCGGGGAGAGCTCGACGCCGCGGATCGGGCCGCCACTGAGGCGTTCGAGGCGCTCGGGGACCATCCCAGGGCGACCGAGCTGGGTCTGTTGCTGAGCGTGCAGGCCGAGGTTGCGGCGAGGCGCTCACAGTGGACTCGCGCCGCGGGGCTGCTCGCCGACGCCGAGAAGCGGACCCAGTCTGCCGGCCTGACCAACGTCACCGCCGAGCTGGGGTGCGCGCGTGCCAGGATCGCGTGCCTCGGTGGGGAACACGCCGCGGCCCGCGCCGACATCGCGGCGGTCGAGGCCCTCTATGCCGCGCTGGGCGGCCCGCCGGCTCGGATCGCGGCCCAGCTGGCAAAGGTCACCGCCGTCTTGTCTTGACTGTCCTCCCGGGGCAAACGAGGCGTGGAAGCTGATTTATCGGCCGGAGCTGCAGATTCCCCGGCGGCGCAGGGACTCTCGTAGCGCCGCCAACCCGCGGTAGATCCGGTTGTCCGCCTGCTTGTAGGTGATGCCCAGGCGATCCGCGGTCTCTTGGATGGTGTGGCCCACCAGGTACAGCGTGAGAACGTCTCTACGTTCGTTGCTGAGGGACTCCAGACCCCGCTGGAGCCCCTCTCGGAGCTGGGCCAACGCCACGAGCTCCTCGGGGGTTCTCCCCTTGGACACCTGCTCGAGCTCCTCTCCGCCTTCGGCGGTGGGCTGGTCCGCCGTCCTTTTTGAGCGCCGGAGCGCGTCGACAATCACGGACCAAGCGACGCGCTTCACGTACGCGCCGGTGATGTGTTGACCACGGCCCAAGGCTCGCGCCAGGCGAATCCGGCTCTCCTGGATCAGATCGTCGGTCTGGGACGCGATGCTCTCTGGGCGGAGCCTCATCACCGCGCTGCGAAGCACGGGTTCAAGCCCATCCAGGGTGGGATGTCTGGCGGTACGCGCCTCAGGCTCAGAGAGGGGCACGGCGTCGAGACCGCACCAACTCATCTGGGCCATGCTCGTCACCATGAGGGCACCGACTGGCTACGCGTTGACAGGGCTTCAGTGTTCATGGCGACCTCCCGGTACACTCATGAGTAGGCCGCCCGTCTGACTGGATCATCGGACCACCGTCGGACGTCGGGGCCGAATTGATAGAGTCGCCGAGTCGCAGTTCGCGACTCCGGAGTACTCATGAATCGCTCTGCCCTCGTCTTCGTCGCTGGTGCCCTCATCGCCCTGCTCGGTAGCCGCGCTGTTGCCGCCGATCCGCCTCCTCCGCAGGCCTGCGCCGCCTTTGCTTTGGGCAGCGTGAACGTCTGGGCCAGGAATGCCGAAGTCTGGCACGACTCCGGAGAGGGGCGGAAGTCTGGATACACCTTCTATGAGCTTCCATCGGGCTGGGAAGCTGTAGGCGGTGGCGCGGGCACTGTTGTCGCCTGCAAGAAGTGACGCTACCGGTTGTTCAAACGCTCGAGCTGTCGTCCGAGATAGGCGATATGTCCTCGCTCTTCGTCGATCAGCAGGTCGATTGAGGCGCTCCCGAGGCGGCTCGGTACGGCGTCGCGCATGCCGAGGAAGAACAGGATGGAGTCTCTCTCGAACTGGAGCGCGATGGTGAGCAGTGACCTGGTGTCGGTGGCTCCGTGCAGCAGATCGACTGGCTTGGTGCTGCCAAACACCTCGTTGTCGGCGATGGCTCTCAGATAGGCCTCTCCTTCGCCATCGGGGTCGAAGGCTCGCAGGGAGAGCTCGCTGTCGGTGAGGGACGCCCGAAGTCCGGCAAAAGTGGCCTCGTGCCCGTCCTCCCAGGCGGCGAGCTCGAGCAGGGCACTCTTGACCTCGGGATCCAGCGCTTGTCCGGCGGCCGCGCGGTAGAACGCGGCTCCGTTGCGCTCGATCTGCTCGGCCATGGCCAGAACCTCATCCAGACTGTACGCGACCGACATCTGCCCTCCAGGTGTCCACCTAGCTCTCTACAGTTGCCGGTCAAGTCCTCACACCGGAAAGGGAAAGCCTGGAGGGCAGAGACTGTCGACCCTACGGAGCGATGTCGTACGTACTCGAGGTCGAGGTGTCCAGTCCGCCGCCGACCACAGAGTAGCTGTGGGTCGCGATGCCGTTTCGGCCGCCAGTGATCGAGGAGATGTATCCTGTGGCGTTGTTGTTCCTTCCACCGCATATGGCGGCGTAGTCGCCGTTGGCCTCGTTGTCGCGGCCACCTCCGACCCAAGCGTAGTAGTCGCTCGCATTGTGGTCCGCGCCGCCACTGATTGAGCTGGAGTTGCCCGCTGCTACGTTGTTTCTCCCACCACTCACCGCGGCATAATCGCCCACTGCGGAGTTGTACCGACCACCACTCACCGAGGCGTATTGGTCGCTCGCGGTGTTGTAGTATCCGCCGCTCACCGAGGCCCCTGAACCCAGGGCCTGGTTGAACACGCCACCACTCACCGAGGCGACGTAGCCAGTGGCCTCGTTGAGTTGGCCACCACTCACCGAGCCGTAGTCGCCGGCACTATTGTTCGTGCCGCCGGCCACCCAAGCCTTGGCGCCTTCCGCCATGTTCGCCGTGCCGCCGCTCACCGAGGACGAACTCCCGGAGGCGACACCATCTTCACCGCCACTCACCGAGGCGTTGAATCCGCTGGCGGTGTTTGTCTTGCCACCACTCACTGACGCCCATTCCTGATTGGCCTCGTTTTCTTGACCACCACTTACCGACGTGTAGTACGAGCTGGCGGTGTTTGATTGACCACCACTCACCGCGGAGTAATTGCCACGAGCGTCGTTCTCACGACCGCCGGTTACAGAGGTCGCGTTTCCATCAGCCACGTTCAACCACCCGCCGGTGACCGAGGACGCGGTCCCATTGGCTAAGTTGTACGATCCGCCAGAGACCGAGTTGGTTGTCCCAGCAGCGTCGTTGTTCGACCCGCCAGAGACCGTGGACGAGGTGCCACTAGTCGCGTTGTACGAGCCGCCGAGGATAGAGCCATTTATGCCCGCGTTGTTGTGGTCGCCCCCGCTTACCGAAGCAGCGACCCCGCGGACCCCGTTGAACTGGCCGCCGCTGATTGACGACCACTGGGAGCTGGCGATGTTGCCGTGTCCGCCAGAGACCGAGGCAGAGGGCGCAGAGACGTTGTTGTCCTCACCGGCAACCAGCCCACCATAGGAGGAGTAGGTGTGGTTGTCTCCGATGACGAGGTTGTGGGAGCCGTTCTTGTCGTCGGTGCCGTCTTGCGCGTCGTAGCCGACAATGATGTTGCCCAACCCGTTCACCGGCGCATCCGTGGTTCCAGCGCCGCTCTCCACGACCAGATTGCAGCCCGAAAAGGTGACCGTGTTGTCGACCGCGTCGATGATACACGGGCCGTTGGGGTTGGCGTAGAGCGGCGTGGCTTGGGCGTTCAACGAGAGGGCGAGGAAGGTGACGAGTGCGGACATGAAAACTCCAAGCGGGTTTGACAGGGTTCCAAATGAACCCGGAGACGTCATGGCGCACTTCGAGCGACTGAGCGTGTCGCAACGTGTCGCAGAAGCAGCCATGGCCTCCGACCACGTGACGGTGGTTCTAGAGGATCTCCCAGGCCCGTCGTTCAGTAGTCCCGGCGATCAACGCCTTGAATCGCTCGCCGTCGTCGTCGGCCAACGCCAACACGCGCAGGAACCGAACCGGGTCCTCGCCGGGTCTGGCCATGACAAAGCGCAGATCCTCCGACCGGAGCTCGACGTTGGGGAAGTCGAGGACCTCGGGGCGCTCTGGAGCCTGGACGAAGCCGTAGTGCCGACCGAGGGGGATGCCGAGATCCGGCGGATCCTCGTCGAAGTGCGCCATGTCCGCAACCGCGTATGCCACGGCTTCGGGAGGTCGGACCGCGAGCTGGTTCAGGACGTCGATCAGCCCCGGTGCCTGTTCCTCCGAGTAGGCGAAGAGCTCCGTCGGCGGGAGGTGGTCGAGGGCCGGACAGAGGCTCATCCCGGCGGTGATGTAGGTCCACCAGGTGCGCGATCCATGGGGAGCGAACTCGAAGAAGAGCAGATCCTCGTAGCCCGGGGGCTGCTCGAAAGCGTGCTCCGCCGAGGCCTCTTCGCCAAACTCGTCGAACAAGTGCACGATCAACCGGGCACGTCCGACGAACATCATGTTGGCGCGAACGGCGTCGGGCGCCGGCTCCGAGCTGGTGAAGAGCGAAGTCAGACGGTCGAGGAATCCCATTCTGCCCTCTAACCCCCGGGCCAGCCCAAGAGTTACTGGGTCTCGATTCCACCGAGCAGCGCATGATCTGGACCTTCTTCTTCACTGCCCTCGCCGTCTGCCCCGAGGACATCCGCGCTCCCTTGCAGTCCGCCGAGTCGGACATCGCGATGTTCTACCTCGCCGATGCTTCCGATTCCCTCGGCGTTGTGATGTCGGGCTTCGGGTGCACCGGACCCGCCAAATCAGAGGAGCTGGCTCGCTTCTGGCTTGCCACAGGTGCGGTCTACTACCTCAACGGGAATGAGCGCTCCAACCTGGCCTTTGCAGCGGCTCGGCAGGTCGATCCCGACACGTGGGTCAGCGACTATGGCGATGACATGCACTCCTTGTGGGAGGCGGCAACTCCACCGGGCGGCACCGGATCCCTGACCCTGCGCGGTCTTGGCGACGGAGAGTCGGTGTGGCTGAACGGCGCTTCGGCCACGGCACCGTTCCAGGTGTCCGCCGGGCTGCATCTGCTCCAGGTCGGCGCCGCGACGGCCCGAACCGCTCGATTGGTCCAGGTCGCCCCGGACGAAGAGGTGGTCGTCGCCCTCGAGCGCGCCGCCTCCACGACCCGGGTTGTCGAGCACTTCCCGTTTGACGACGTGGTTCCGCCGTTGCGGCGCGAGGGACGTCGTTTTCAGGACGGCGAAGGTACGCCCCTGTCCTGGCAATTCCAGGTGCAACCTCTGGCCTCGTCGTCCGCGGGTGGGCGCGCTGCCATCCAGCTTCATCGCTCCAATCGCTTGGCGCAGCTCGGCGTTGGGGCTGCCGGTCTCGGCGCGGCCTATGCCACCTACGTGTTCGCCTGGGATGCCGCGATCGGCCGAAACCTCGACAGCGGGATCTCGTGGACCCTCACCGGCGCCGGGTTCGCCGCGGTCACCGGTGCTATCGCCACCGAGATCCACCTCGGCAAGCGTCGCACCCAGCTGCGTCGCGACATCGCCACGGCCGCGAACCGCGTCGTCCTGGAGAACCGCCAATGAGCCGCATCGTCATCGTGCTGCCCCTCGTGGCGCTCCTCGGTCAGGGATGCGCCAAGGTGATCTGGAACAAGCGCAACATCGACTGCTCGAAGGGGGTGGACGAGCTCTTCGTCGAGGCTGTAGCGCTAGATATCAGCCATCAAAACCCGCATATCGACTCCGGAGACGACTGCCTCATCCACCTCGAGGGCCTGCGCTTCTCCAGCTCTGCCCGCGACGGCAACAAGCTGGAGTTCTACGACGTGGACCAGGTCTTCTACAGCCGCCGGTCCAGTGTTCCTTCGTTCCCGGTCGAGCTTGTGTGGTCCGAGTCCGCGGACATCACCTTCGCTGACGAGGAAGGATTGAGGGTCTCTTTCGAGACCGGTAGCCTCACCGAGTCGTGGGGATGGATGAACTTCGACGGCGCCGATGACGAGGTCAGGCTGCACCTCTCGGAGTCGGACTTCGACGAAGCGGAGATCGAGACGCGGGGCGACGTGACGATCACGATGCCTGCCGGCGGCTACGCCTTTGATCTGGACGGCGGGACCATCGAGCTGGGAGAAGAATTCAGCGAGGACGAGGACGGACCGGAGGTCGAGGTCACGACCGATGGCACTATCGTTGTCCGCACGAAATAGCGGGAGGGCACATGACCTGGCAGAGGCTTCTACGGACGTTCTTGGGAGCGACCCTGACGGTCGTGCTCTGGGGGATCTTCCGCCCGGACAACTTTGTGTACAGCCTGGTACTCGCACTGGTTGGCTTTGGTGTTGCCTATGGATTAGTGGCTTTGTTTCTGGGTTCTGTAGAACCTGCGCAGGCGCAGCCGGACAGCGTCGTGTCGCTGCTGGGAGAGGGTCGGGTCGCCGAGGCCCAGCTCCTCACCGAGCAGATGCGTCGCCAGGACCCCGCGGACGTGGCGGGATGGGCCTACGGCGCTCAGATCGAGCTGCGGCTAGGCGGTCGGGACGAGGCCGAGAAGCTCGTCAAGATCGCGCTGGAGCTCGATCCCGACCATCCCGTGGCCCAGCAAGTCCAGGACGATCTCGCCGATCTCGCGCGTAGCTAGCTAGCGGTATTGGGCCCGCGGCCGAGACTGCCGGTATTACCGCTGCTTCGGCGCTCCCGAGGCGACATGCTGTGCACTACTCCGACGCATGCGATCCAGAGCTGCTTCCGCCCGGGCGTGAGCCTTGACGTCACCGCTCACAGCGGACATCTCTGCGGCAACGACTTCCTTTGCCCACTGGGAGCGGGTCTCCTTCCACGTCTCGAGGATGCTCCTCGCGTCGGCACCCTCCTCCCGGGATGGCGCCTTGTACAAGGCGAATCCGACGCCCACCGTACCCACGAACAGGCCTGCGTATTGGATGAGCGCATACCACGGGTTGGGGTCCCACATCGGACCTGACCCCACCACGCCGAGAAGGGTGAACGTACCCGCGGCCACCAGCACCGAATACGCGATCGCACCGACCCGCAAGCTCATCTGTCGATGCACGACTGCGCGGGCGCGTTCGACGCTCTTGGGGATCGCGGGATCGGTCTGATGCATGATCTCAACATAGTCAGCGAACACCCGGGGGACACCCGATCCAGTCGAATGGGCATTCGCTTCCTGGCTCCAAGAATGTTAGTGAGTACTTACACACCATCACCCACGAGTTCAGGATGCCCAGCGACGAGAAGAAGTCCACCCGCCAACGGATCCTGACCGCAGCCCAGGACGTGTTTGGCGATCTCGGGTTCGCGAGGGCGACGACCCGAGGCATCGCGGCCACCGCCGGGATCACCGAGGTCACGCTCTTCCGCCACTTTGGCAACAAGAAGGCACTCTTCAAGGCGGTCATGCAACGCCAGGCCATCGGGCCGGTACTGATCGCGGTGAAAGCGAGCCTCACCGGGGACTATCGCGCTGATCTGCTGCGAATCGGCCACTTCTTCATAGGGGTGATGGTGAAGCGGCACGGGCAGATCCGCCTGATGCTGTGCGAGGCGAGCCATTTTCCAGATGTGGCCGAGGTCATGGCCGACAACCCACGCCGACTTCGACAGCTGTTGGCGGGCTACCTCGAGGAGCAGATGGCCGCTGGGGTGGTGCGCCCGGGACACGCCGAGGCGATGGCACAGGCTTTCTGGGGCATGTTCTTCGCCTGGGGCATCGGCCAGGGTGTGCTGAACCAGGCCCTGGAGCCGGAGCTCGACAATGAAGGACTTGTGGAGCAGTTCGTGGACCTGTTCGTCGCGGGCACGCTGGTCGAGCGAGGTGCGTCGTGAGCGCTGCCATCGAGCTCTCGAATGCGGAGCGGCGCTTTGGCGATCACATAGCGGTGGATCGCCTCTCACTACAGATCAACAAGGGTGAGACCTTTGGCTTGCTCGGTCCGAATGGCGCCGGGAAGACCACCACCATCCAGCTCATGACAGGGCTGTTGGCGCGCCACGGAGGGTCGGTGAGCGTGCTGGGTTTCGACCCCGAGCGCGAGCCGCGTCAGGTGCACCGCCGCATCGGGCTGGTGCCTCAAGACACGAACTTGTACGCCGAGCTCTCCGCCGTCGACAACCTCTGGCACCACGCCGCCCTGTACTGCGACGATCTCGACAGGGCAGGGGAGCGCATCGAGCAGGTCCTACGCCTGATGGCGCTCTGGGACCGCCGGGGCGACGCGGTGGGCAAGTACTCCGGCGGCATGAAGCGTCGGCTGGCCCTGGCGAGAGCGCTGCTTCACGAGCCGGAGATCATCTTCTTCGACGAGCCGACTCTGGGCGTCGATGTGCAGGTTCGCCATGTGCTCTGGCAGCATGTGCGCCAGCTGCGAGAGGAAGAGGGCAAGACCTTTGTGGTCTCCACCAACGACATGGCCGAGGCCGAGGCCCTGTGCGACCGGCTGGTGATCCTCGACCATGGTGCCATCGTGGCCCAGGGTACTCCAGAGGAGCTCAAAGCCGAGCTTGGACGCGACATCATCACGATGCGCACCCTTCCGGTCGTCGCCGAGCCCGAGGCGCTCTTCGCGGGTCTAGGGGTCGCCGAGATTCGCCGTCTGGAGCCGGACGGCCTGCGACTCGAGGTGGCTGGCGCCGAGTCCCTGGTCGGAGAGATCGTGACCCGAGTGACGGCCGATCACCGGCTGGAATCCCTGCAAATCGCTCGCCCTTCACTCGACGACGTCTTTCTGCACCACACCGGCCGTGCCCTGCGAGAGTCGCCGTGAAACGTCTGCTGTTGATGCTGCGTTTCGAGCTTCGCCTCGTGCGCACCTCGGTGCCTCTGCATCTGGTGGCGGTCGCTCAGCCCGCCATCATGTTCTTGCTCATGGGGCTGGTGTTTCTCACTCCGACCTTCGACCTGGAGGTGAACCCACCAACCACCGCCGAAGGCCACGCTCTGGTCGAAGCCATGCAGCAGATCGGAACGCCGGACATGCCCTACATCCGCACCGAGCTGGTGTCGGGACAGGGGCCTGGCACCCGCCAGCGCATCAGCGTCGAGACTCGCGACGGAGTGCCCACCGCGGTGCATCGCTTCGCGGCCATCGACGCAAACCTGGTGAAGAACATGCGCAATCGGCTCACGGCCTCGGCGCTGCTCATGTGGGACGAAGAACTCGGGGGACGCGCGGTGCGGGTGGTCGAGCATCCCTATCTGACCGCCGACATGCCGTTTGTGGTCTATGTGGGCATGGCCATGCTGCCGCTCACCGCCTTCCTATCGGCGGCGTTGGTGGGGGCCTTTTCCACCGCAACCGAGTTCGAGCGCCGCACGATCCTGGAGTACCGCCTGAGCCCGGCCCCGTGGCCCCTGGCGCTCGCCGCTCGAGTCGTGAGGCTGGTGCTCACCGCGCTGTTTTCCGTCGGATTGTTGCTGGTGGCGGTGGGAGTCATCACTGGTCGCTGGCCCGCTCCAAGTGCCCTGCCAACGGTGCTGGTCGTGCTCTCCCTCGTGGGCCTGTTTGGGGGTTGCCTGGGCATTTGGGCGGGACTTGCATTCCGTTCTACCATCCCAGCCTTTGTAGTCGCACTCGTCGGCTCGTTGGTGTCCTGGGTGCTGGGGGGTGCCTTTGGTCTGCCGGGAGCCTTTGGCGGGGCATACGAGTTCTTCAGCAGGTTTTCCCCCGATACATACGCGGTCCAGCTCCTCTTCGGAGCCTACTACGACCGTGTGCTCGGCTCGTCCTGGCAGGCCGCCGGGGTGCTGGTGTTGCAGTGTCTACTCATGCTCGCCGTCCTGTCCGTTGCGTGGCGGTCCCGCATGCTCGAGCGAGGCTGATCATGCGGCGATTCTTCATCCTGTTGCGGACCGAGTTCCTGGCCTGGCGAGGCGATCCATTGCCGGCCCTCGGTGGTTTCATCCCGTGTCTGGTGCTGCTCACGGCGTTCTGGCTGCTCTTTGGCGGTCGACTGGCCTTCCGGGTCGCCGCCCTCAACCACGACGAGGGTCCTCTCGGGCAGATCCTGGTAGAGACCCTCGCCGAGATTCCGTCACCGCTGAACGGAAAGCCCTACTACGACCTGGTCGATGTGTCGGAGGAACAGGCCTGGCGGGACTTCGAGGATGGCCGCCTCAGCGCGGTCTGGGTGATCCCGGAGGACTTCTCCGAGCGCCTCGAGGCTGGCGCAGAGCCGGCGATCCACATGCACTTTGGCAACCTCAACGACGATCAGGCCAAGAATCACCGGCTCTACCAGGCCGAGGTCCGGTGGCGTTTCTACGAGCGGATCGGTCTACCCGCGCCTCCGCTGGCGCTGGCCGAGGAGTACCCCCTTCCCGAGATGGTGCCTTGGTTCCCGATCATCGGGGTTGGTGTGATGCTGCTGGGCACGATGTTGGGCGGCATGATCAACATCTTCCTGCTCACCCACCGAGAGCAGCTGGCGGGAATCACCCTGGAGTTCGCCCTCGCGCCTCGCTCGTTGTTGTGGGTGTTCCTGCCAAAGACCGTGCTGGCTCTCGGGGCTGCTCTGGCCACCGGGTCGGCTCTGACCGCAGTGTTGGCCCTCTGGACCGGCTACTTGCCGACCCTCATCTATGTACCTCCGGCCCTGCTTCTCATGGCGCTTGTGGCGCTGTTCTGGATCGCGCTGGCACTGCTGGTGGGCCTGTGGTCCCGGGAGTACTTCACGGGCATGATCGGCCTGATGCTCACCGGCATCACCCTGTTCTTCTTGGGCGGCGGCCTGGCCCTGGTTCGCGCCAACTGGGACGACGTGGTGTTGCTCGCGAAGCTGTTCCCGAATGTCTATGTGGTGGACCTGCTCCGCGATCTGATCCTGTTCGGCGTGTGGCCGGCGGACTGGGCGAGTGGAATCGGCGCCGCCTCGCTGCTCGCGGTACTTGCCCTTGCCGTCTCCTGGCAGCTGGCGGCGCGGAGGCTACGCCGCTGGGGCTAACATGGCTTCTCCAATTGCCGGTCAAGTCGGACCTGACGGAGAGGCATGCAAGAGGAGACGGCAGAAGCGCCGGGCTGGGCGAGAGTTCTGGGCTGGGTGAGCCTTGCCTGCTCGGTGCCGACAGTTGTCATCCCGCTGCTATCTGTCGGCCTCGTCTCCCTGTGGGGGAGCTCGGTCTTCGCGGCGGAACAGAACCCCTGGCAGGCCGCCGTTCCGGTCCTTGCTGCGGTGAGCTTCGTGACGGTCATCGCTGGGCTGTGTGCCGCGATTACCACGCTCATAGGCCTCGTCTGCGCGATCCCACCGTTGACCTTCCCCTCGTCGCGAAAGCTTGGTCTGTTCGCCGCTTTTGCGAACGTCGCACCTTGGGTGTTCGGCGTGCTGTCGGCCGTAGCCGGCTACCTTCTTCTTCTTATCGTCGGGCTCGTCATGTGAGTGGGGACGCACGCGACACGGAAGTTGGGAGGCGCGGTGGTCGAGGTCGCCGACGCGGACGAAGGTCGAAAAAAGGCCGCTATGGCAACAACCAACCGCGTACTTCTGTCTCTCCGCCACGCCTCCTGACCCATTCAATCATATTTGACGCCGTTGGTCAGGAATAACCGTCGCGCCGTTGTTGCCCGCCGCGATCTAGTCCAGCTCTAGCTCTCTTGCTTGGTTGCCTTGAAACCGAGGTCGGTGATGGCGGCGACGAGTTTGTCTGCATCGGTCTTCGCCTCGTCGTAGGCGACCTTGGCCTCGCCGGCCTCGTGGGAGACGACGGCGGCATTCACGCCCTTGAGAGCCTTGAGTGCCTTGGTGATCTTCTCGGAGCAGGAACCGCAGTGCATGCCCTCGACGACAAAGGCGATCTTGGTTCCGTCGGCGGCGTCGACGTCGTCTTTGGCGGTCTGGTCGACGGCCTCTGTCTTCTTGTTGCAGTCGGCGTGTTTGTCGCAGTTGCCGCCGCCGCAGGCGAGGGCTGGAGCGGCGAGGAACAGCGCGGTGGTGGCGACGAGAATACGGAACATGGATACCTCCTGGGGCACGCGGTTCTAACCCGAGCTTGTCGGTATTTATGTTGCGGATTGTCTCTTTCGCGGCGAAATTCCTCTGCTGAAGACAGGAGCGCCAGCTCACTCCGCCTCGGCTTCTTCCGGAGTCTCGTCGTCCTCCTCTGGGGCTAGAGGAGGCGGGGGAGCGAGCTTGGCAAGTGCGGCGATTGCCGCGTCATAATCGGGTTCTTCGGCGATGTTTTCGACGATCTCGAGGTAGGCGATCCGGCCGGCGCCGTCCACGACACCCACAGCGCGGCCCAGGAGTCGGGTCTCCTTGACCAGCAGCCCCCAGCTCTCTCCGAAGGAGCCGTCGTCGAAGTCGGAGAGCGTGACCATTCGATCGATGCTCTGGGCGCCGCAGAAGCGCTTTTGGGCGGCCGGTAGATCCCGACTGACCAACAGGATCTCGACGTCGTCGTTGATGTGCGAGGCCCGACTGTTGAACGTCTGTGCCTCCTGTGAGCACGTTGGCGTGTCGAGGGAGGGCGCGAAGAGGACCGCCTGGATCTTTCCGTCGGCAAAGTTCAGGGTGACAGGCCGGTTTTCGTTGTCTCGAAGCGTGCCGACCGGGGCCATATTGCCCACGGATGCGGCCGGACCCCAGAGGGTCAGAGCTTCGTCGTTGGCGTGGATCAGGCCTGCGCGCTCCACCGGGGGGTTGGTCTCGGCCGATGCGGCGGCGACAGCAGGGGGTTCTTTGGGTGTGCAGGCCGTGAGGGCGAGCCCAATGGTGAGGAATTTGACGCGTTTCAAGTGCTCGACCTTCGTTGACCGGCCGAGGATATCGCGTTTTGACGTTGCGTCGGATACCGGAGCCGTGAGGAAGCGCAGATCCAGACGTTCATCGACCACGAGCCAGCTCCGGTGGAGCAAACGCGCTGGCGCACGCTGGCAGTCTTTGCCCACACGCTCTCCTGTTCCGCTAGGATCGTCGCTGGGCAGGGCGTCGACCCGGTCTTGGAGCGCTGGTGCGGGCACGTGTTCGGGGTCTCTCGCACGTCGCTCTCGGCGGAAGGGCTGGACCGCTTCGAACACGGCAAGCCCTATGTCCTGCTCTCTACCCACAGCTCGCTGCTGGACATTCCTTCGGTTTGCGCGACGTTTCCGGGCTCTGTCCGCTTCGTGGCGAAGGCCGAGCTGCGCAGGGTTCCGATCTTCGGCCGCGCGATGGCGAAGGCCGGCATCCTCTTTGTGGACCGCAAGAACCGCGCCCAGGCCATCGAGGCGCTGTCCCGTGCGGATGCCCTGGTCGAAAACGGGCTCTCCCTATGGATTGCGGCCGAAGGAGGGCGCTCACGGGACGGCACCCTCGGTCCGTTCAAGAAGGGGCCCTTCCACGTCGCACTGGATCTCGGAGTGCCGCTGCTGCCGACCTGGATCGACGGCACGCACACCGTCATCGCCGCGGGGTCCCTGCGATCGTTGACCGGTCAGCACGTGCACGTCTCCTACGGCGCACCCATCGAGACAGCGGGCCTTGGCGTCGACGACTTGCCGGATCTCATGGCGCGGAGTCGGGTGGCTCTCGATGCGCTCGGAGCCGCGCAGCGAGGTCGCTAGCTGAAGGGTCAGCCACCCAGCAGCTCGGAAGCCGATCTCCAGTTCTCGTCCAGCGTGTCGCCGTCCCAGAGAGAGCAGACCAAGTCGATATACGCGCCGAGGCTCCCGTTCACGGCGGTCCCGTCGCCCGTCCAGGCCTCGGGAAGTGCAAACGCGACCGCCGTGCACGCCAGCAGATCCTCGAATCCCATCTCCAGCTCTCCCAGATCGAAGTCTGCATCGGCCTCGAGTCCGCCAGTGACCTCTTCGAGGATCTCCTCGATCAGGGCTGCTACTCTCTCGCGCTTGCTCATCGTTCCTCCAACTCCCTGGGTATAGCAGTCGCGTCAGCGCGAGTCTTGGTCGCGGGCCGATGGGATTGCGCTGAGTAGGCGATGGCCACCGCGACGCCAACATCCCGGTCCCTGCTTCTGCCGCTCGCCGGCTCCGTTCTCGGGCACAGCCTCGTTGTGCTCGTCGCGTTGTCAGCCACCGTACTTGGCGCACGCTGTTCCACTCACAGGGTGCTGCTTCCAGATCCGTCGATCGCGGTATCGGTCGTCCAGAGGGCCGAAACGCCGATGACGGGGGAGCTGGAGCCGATCCTGCCGGCTCCGGTCCGCTCCGGTTCCGCGATAGGGGAGAAACAGGCATTCGATCTGGAGTTTGAGGGCGATCGCCAGGCGATGCTGGACGAACTGGAGCGGCTGGCTCGCGTGGATCAGCTCGCCCTCGAGACGCAGTCGGGGGTGATCGAGGAGGATGAGGAGTACGCCCTCTACGTCGCCGCGATCCAGCAGCTCACCCGTCGCCACTTCAAGCCGCTTCCGGCAATATCGGTGGAACATCCTGGTATTCGTTGCGTGCTGTTGGTGCACGCCGACATGGGATCTGGAGCGATCGTGAGCGTCGAAGTCCTCCAGGGCAGCGGTGTACAGGCCTACGACGAATCAGCCATTGCAGCCATTGATGCCGCAGACAGGTTCCCTCTACCGCCCCCGCGACTGCGGCCACTGTTTGCGGAGGGCTATCCGCTGGAGATGAGGGTGGATTGAGTCCAGCGTCCATTCTCCAGGTTTCGATGTCGATGGCGGGTTGATGGGGCCCATCCTCGCCGGGGGATCCTGGCAGTCTGGAATTGGTCGTGTCGGTTACTCTGAAGCATGCGCTGTGTCATGCTGACAATTCTGCTGGCGACTGCCTGTGTCGATCGACCCAAACCCGTGGCCCGTTCGGCGGCCGATGTCTGTACCGGGGTAGCCCACATCACCCGCCACGACGGCCGCGAGACCTGGATGACCGCCCGGCTAGATGACCTCGGTCGCCCGGTGCTGCACGAGTCCTGGTCCGACCGCGATCTGACGGCGCTCTCGGCGGTTTACGAGTTTGAATACGACGACGCTGGGAACCCAATCGAGGAGCGCATCTACGATGGGGACCGGGCTCTCCTGGTGTCTGAACACTGGACCTGGAGGGACGGCGACGTCGAGATCCATGAACTCGTCGACGGCGAGGGTATCAGCGTGTATCGGGAGACCTCGACTTTCGACGCTGCAGGACTTCGGACCGAGATGCTCATCGAGTCGTACTACAACTCGGGCTCCGTGGAGTTCTACGACTACGACGACCACGGCCGGCTGGTGCATACGGAGCGGAACGCGCTGACATACGAGGCGGTCTTGTCCACGATTGTGACGACCTACCTGCGGCCCGCCCCGTCGCCCGATCGAATCGAGGTCCTGGACTATGGCGGCGCGATCTACCGCCAAGAGGCGTTCTTCCACGACGAGGACTTCCAAGTGGTACATCAGGAGCGCATCTACCCAGGATCTACACCTATTGTCACCGACCTCACCTGGACTGCAGCGGGGAAGCCCGAGACGGTGATGATCACCGGCGGGATGGTGTACGACCGGACCATGCATCAGTGGACCTATGACGACGGCAATCGGGAGCTGGTCCACCTCGTCGACTCCGACTTCGAGGACGACGGCGTTGTCGACTTTGGCACGATCACCCAGTGGACCTGGACGGGTTGCTGATGCGTGTGGTCGCCTTGCTCTTTGCCGTCGGGTGCGGATGCGAAGTTCCGATCGCCGAGGGCGGAGACCACGACCAGAGACGAGTCATCCAAGACGCCATCGATCGGTTCTTCCACGCCACGGGTGACGCGAAGATCTGCGTTGATCGTGCCATTATCGTGGACCACCTCAAGCGGCGCAGCTCGGGCGTGTATAAACCGGCCACCCGGAACGTGAAGGTGCGCGAACAGAGCAGATACGATCCGTGGGTCGTGGCGACCCACGAGCTCTGCCACGCCGCCCATGTTCAGCTCGACATCGAGATCGATCCGGAGCTGTGGGTTTTCGATCCGCCGGCCCCGTCGATCTCCAATAGCGATGAACCTCGCGAGGCGTGGGCGTGGACGTGCGAGGCGGGTGCGCTAAGCATCCAGCTGGCGACCGAAGAGACCTGCGACGGGGACTTCGGCGCCACGGAGGTCTACGACCACATTGCGGAGCTGTTTTCGGTTCCCTCTCCCGACCTGGCCCCGCCCGTCTTCGAGCGGCACCCGGTGGGCGAGCTGGCGTTCGACGAGGAGATTCTGGGCCTCGAGGCATACGCTTTGGTCGACGGCGGCATTCGGCTGACGGCCCAAACGGAGGTGCTCACGACGACGTCGTACATCAGCGTGTCCGGCGATCCGCTGCCAATCAGTCCGGTGTGGATGGACGCTACGTTGCCGGAACTGCCGCCGATGTGGACGACGGTCCGCGGCACGACTCGAGGAAATCAGAGCTTGGTGCTGGCCGAGACGACCGGACCAACCGGGGCAGGCGTGGAGCGGGTGCTGTTCGTCGACGGCTCGGAGGTCACGTCTGTCGGCTGTCCTCTACCCGAGGAGTTCCCGCTCATCCTCGACGACGAACTCTGGTACGTGTGGCTCGATGGCCGGTTCGTCCGGTGGGGCAAGTGGGTCGCGGACGAGTGAGTTCACTGCGGGACGCGAGCTGGGCGTTGACACTTCCATCATTCCGTCATATTCCAAAATGACGGAACGATGAACACCCTCGATCAACAACTGCAGGACTTCCTCAAGGCGCTGGCCAGCGACACCCGCCAGCGCATCCTCCTGAACATCTTCTCGGATGGGGCCGAGCACGATGTCGGCGAAGTGGCCGAGCGCATGGGCATCGGGGCCTCGGCGGCGTCAGAGAACCTGTCGATGCTGAAGCGGGCCGGCTTCCTCACCGCCCGCAGGCAGGGCAAGCACGTCTTCTACTGCCACAACCGCGATCGCATCCTCGAGCTGATGACTCGTCTGTCCGGCGTGCTCCAGGACTGCTGTTAGGCGTTCTTCCTCTCTTTTTTGCGTACATTTCTTCATTTCCCGAAATATCGGAATCATGACCGACCAGATCCAGGACCTCCTCATTCAAGCCCTCAACGTGAGCGTCATGTTCGCGATGGGACTGGATCTGACGATGGAGAGCTACACCAGAGCGCTGTCTCGACGCCGCGTGGTGATCCGGGGCTTGCTGCTGAACTTCGTCGTGGTGCCCGCCCTCGGAATTGGCTTGGCGACCGGGTTCTCGCTGGAGTCGGCGGTGGGCGCCGGACTGGTGCTCTCGGCTATCGCGCCCGGAGGTGGCACCGGAACACTGCTCACCCAGCACGCTCGCGGCGACCTGGCGCTCTCGGTTGCCCTGCTCACGCTCATGGCGCCCCTGAGTCTGGTCGGGACCTCGCTGCTGGCGGCCTGGGCACTGCCCGATGCCGGGTCCCTCAACGCCTGGGCCGTGGCGCGAACGATGGCGATCTATCAGCTCTTTCCGTTGATGGCTGGCATGGCGCTCCGGGCCGCTCGACCCCAAGAGGCACTGCGGCTCTTTCCCTGGGCGACGAAGCTCGGCACCGCTCTGCTGGTGGTGGTCGTCGTCGGCCTGCTCGTCGCGAAAGGACACTTGGTGCTCTCCGTCGGCGTGGGCGGACTGGTAGCCAGCGGCCTGACCGTGGTCGTCAGTCTCGCACTCGGGTTCGCGCTTCCTGGCGATGTTCCTACACGATCGGCGCTTGGGCTCACGACCGCGGTGCGGAACCTGTCCCTGGCGCTGCTGCTCTCGACGACCTTCTTCCCCGACCCCCGTACGACGATGACCATCCTCGCGTACGGCTTGTTGATGTACCTGTTGTCGGCGCCCGTGGTGCTGTGGCTGCGCTCCAGTCACGAGTCGCCCGAGCGCTCTGGAGGCCAGCTTTGAAGCACCGTCTCACTCGTCGTCGCCTCATGGAACTCGCTGCAACCGGGGCCGGAGGACTGCTGGTCGGTGGTTGCTCGCAGCCTCCCTCGGCACAGCCCGCCGAGGTCCAACTCCCCATTGCCGCGGGAGCGACCGTCACTACGTGCAATATGTGCTACGTCGGATGCTCGGTTCTCGCCGAAGATCGCGGAGATCGGCGCCTGCGTCTGCGCGGGAACCCGGCCAGCCCAGTCAACCGGGGCAAGCTCTGCGCAAAGGGCAATGCGGGTGCCTACAAGGCCCGACATCCGGAGCGGGTCACCAGGCCGCTGATCCGAGACGGTGAGCGCGGCAGTGGCAAGTGGCGCGCTGTGAGCTGGGAACACGCTCTGTCGGTCGTCGCCACCGAGCTGCTCCGCTGTCGCACGACCTATGGACCCGAGAGCATCGTGTTCTGGCAGAACGTGAACATGGAGCGCCCCCATCTGTTCGAGCGCTTCGTTCACGCCTTGGGCTCGCCGAACTTCATCAGCCACGAGAGCTCCTGCAACGAGAGTGCGTTGATTGGGGCGGCACTTGGAGCGGGCCCCGTGCGCACCCTGCCGGACTTCGCCAACGCAGAGTGCATCGTCGTCGCCGGCTACAACGCGCTGGCGGCGAGGGATCTGGTGAAGGGCACCCGCGGGATCATGGAGGCCCTGGACCGTGGTGCCACCCTCATCGTCGTCGATCCTCGCTTCTCGGAGACCGCAGCTCACGCATCGCCGGGCCTCTGGCTCCCCATTCGACCGGGCACCGACGGGATCCTGTTCGCGGGACTTGGCAAGTATCTGATCGACAACGATCTCTACGATGCGGCGTTCGTGGCCGACAATACCTTCGGCTTCGACGTTTTGAAGCGGCGGCTTGAGCCGTACACCGTCGACGCGGTCTGTGCGGCGACAGACATTCCGAAAGAGCAGTTCCTGAGGGCGGTACAGAAGATGGTGGGTCGCCGCACCCTGGTCGATCTCGATCGCGGCATTGCGGCTCATCGCGACGGAACTGCGGCGTCATACCTGGCCTTTTCGCTCAACGCTCTGCTGGGCACGGTGGACCAGGTGGGTGGGCGCCAGCTGATTCCCTGGCCTCCGGTGAAGCTCGCTGACGTGGCGCCCTTGGTTCCGCATCCCTCCCACGCACGCATCGATCTCGCGCCGAGTCACACTCCGTTTCCTCTGGGGCCGACGCCGACAAATCCCCTGAGTCCCTTGGGATTGTCGCAGAACGTTCCCGGCGGGATCCTGCGCCAGGACCCGTACCCGGTGCGCGCTCTGATCCTGAACGCCATCAACCCGGTGTACTCCCTGCCCAACGGCGATGAGCTCGTCGAGGCCATGGACCAGCTCGACCTGGTGGTGTCCATCGATGCCTTCCTCTCCGAATCGGCTTCCATGGCCGATGTCGTGTTGCCGGCCGCCGTCTATCTGGAGTCCTTCGAGCTGTGGTTCCCGTCGCACTGGGCGGTGAGCTTGCGACAGCCAGTGCTGCCTCCCCTCGGCGAGTCCCGAGCGAGCCAGGACATCGTCATCGCCCTGGCGAAAGCCATGGGTCTGGGGGAGCAGTTTCCCTTCGACAGCTACGCCGACTATGTGCGCGCCGAGCTGGTCGGCACCGGCATCACCCTCGAGAGACTGCAGAAGGAGGGATTTGTCGAGCTTCCCTACGAGCCTGGACAGACCCTAGCCGCCGGACTCGGCACCGCTTCGGGAAAGATCGAGCTCGCGAGCGCGACCCTGGCTTTCTCCGGGTTTCCGAGCACCCTCGAGCCGGCCTCTCCCCGCGAGGATCCGCAATATCCGCTGCAACTGATCACCTACAAGCTGCCTTTTCACACTCAGTCGGCTACCGGTGGGAACCCGCACCTCGCTTCGATCCAGTACTCGAACCCGGTGCTGGTGCCGACGTCCCTGGCCGCTGAGCTCGGGATCTCCGATGGAGATGGCATCGTCGTGGAGTCGCGTCGGGGCTCGCTCGTCGGGACCGCTCGGCTGACTGAAGGCTTGCACCCACGGACGGTCGCCATCAGCCATCACTTCGGTCACACCGCGTATTCGAAGAACTGCGCGGGACGAGGGGTGAACGCCAATCCGGTGATCTCGGACGGCACCGATCCGGTGGCTGGGAACATCAGCTTCAACGACACCCAGATCCGGCTCCGGAGGCAGGCATGAGCCGCCGCTGGCTGGGAATCGTCGCCGCGGCGGTCCTGCTCGAGGCGCTGGCCCGCTACCTGCGTCTACCGATCTTCCCGGGGTTGGTGCCGCTCTTGCTGTGGTCGGCGCAAGATGAGGACGTGCCCGACGCGGCAGCTGGGTTGACTGTTGTCGGCGTCGGCACGGTGTTTCTCCTGCTCGCGAAGCCCGATGCGCTGCTGCTTGTCGGGGCGGTGGCTGCGACGGCCTTTGCCACCCGGCGCGCTCGCCTTCCCGCTCCGAGCATTGTGGCGATCTCAGCCGTAATCTGGGTCGCTGGGTCGTTTGTGCTCACGGGTCTGACGGGTGCCTGGGGAGTGGAGGTGCTGTTCACGGCGGTGCTCATGCAGCTCCTCGGGTCCGAGATCGCCTCCGGCATTGTCTCGCGGCTCCTGCTGATCTGCTTGGCCTACGGGACCTATCTCGTGGCGCGCTGGCCCCTCGCCCCGGGCCGCCGTCGCCTCGGACGAAGCTTGCCAATGGTGGCCGGCGTCGTCGGAATGCTGGTGGCCGCCTTCTCCGGCATCTCGTGGCCCTCCACAGCCGCCGGACACGCACCGTTCACGCCTTCCGGAGAGGGAGATCCCTATGTGATCTCGTTCCAGAGCGCCGCGGTCAAGCACGTCGAGCTCCCGGCGGCAGGACGAACGCGCGAGGTGTGTCTCAGCTGCCATGCCGACCGCGGCCCTCGGGAGGATATCCCGCGAGAGCAGTGGTCCCACCATCAGATTCACGAACTCGAGTGCATCAGCTGTCACACACATGCCGCGACCCCGGGTTTCCCAGAGCGGCTTCACGGAGAGGATCGCCGCACCGCCTACAACCAACTCTGTCCGGCCTGTCACATCAATGACGGCGGCTGGCGTCAGAGGGAGGCCCCATGAGTCAGCTCGGTTTCCTCGTCAATACCCGGCGTTGTATCGGATGTAATGGATGTCGGGTGGCCTGCCAGATCGACCGCGGCACCGACCCGGCGACGGCCTGGCGATCGGTGGGCGTGTTCCAGCAGGGCCGCTTTCCCGAGGTCACTCAACACACCCTGTCGCTCGCTTGCAACCACTGCCGAAACCCCGCTTGCCAGGCCGTATGTCCCGTAGGCGCCATCCACAAGCGGGAAGGGGACGGCGCCGTGTTCATCGACCCGGAGGCCTGCAACGGCTGCGGTCGCTGTATGGCCGCCTGTCCCTACGGTGCACCTCAGCGGGATGCGACGACGCTCGAGGTGGGCAAGTGCGACCTCTGTCTGGAGCGCCGGGAGCGGGGACTTGTGCCCAACTGCGTGCAGACCTGCGTCGGGGGCGCTCTCGACGTGGTCGCGGTGAGCGAGATGGAAGAGCGGGGGGCGGTGTCGTCGATGCAGGGGTTCGCGGACCCGTCGTTCACGGAGCCCTCGACGCGATTCCTGCGTCGTCCCTAGTCCCCAAAGACGTGCCGGCCCCAGGTCACTACCGGAGCGAGCGCAAAGCAGGCTCCGATCAGGCAGAGCACGTACTCGAAAGTGTCGGAGGTGGCAGACAGATTCGGCACGAAGACGACGAGCAGGACCGCGCCGACTTCGAACGCCGCTACTGACCACACCGCTTCGCTCACAGCGTCGGCCCGGACAGGCAGCTGTCGCCGTGTTCGTAACCAGTGTGCGGAGAAGATGGCGGTGGCGAAGAGCCCGATATGGAAGAGAGGAACCACCAAAAACGCGATGCCGCCCAGGGTTTCGATCGACAGTGCGATCCACACCAGGACTCCGGCGAGCAGCGCCATGCCGGCGACGAGAACGAGTCGCGCCCGCTCGAGCCAGGAGACAAGCTGTGCCGGTGGTCTCTGCATCAGGTCTCGTGCCATGTCCAGGTCATCGGCAACACAGAGGTCTCCGACGCCGGTCGCTCCCATCTGGAGTCCGCGACGGCCTCGGCAACGGCGGTCCGCGCGTGGTCGGGACAGTCGCCATAGCGGTCGATGAAGCCGCGACCGCTCGTCTCGATGATGATCCAGACCCGACACTCTCCGCTGCCCTCGAGCCGGAGGCGGCCTCTCTTCACGAGCGCAGGCTTGTTGGAGGCGGTCGCGACCGCGGCCCCGCCGCCGGTTTGGAGCTCGGCGACGCCCGACCCCTCAGCCACAGCGATACCTCCGACATCCGCGAACGCGTCGCTCAGATCGAAGACATCGCCAGAGGAGAGCACATCCATGACCGCGCCATCGCTGTTGCCGACGGTCCCAATGATGCTGAGCAACATCATCTCGCGGGGAGCCTCGCTGAGTTCCATGACCGCGACGCGGCGGAGGACTTCTGGTTCCGGTTCCGGGATTACGGGCAGATCATCCGGCATCTCGACGATGGTGCCCATCAGGAGTGGCGCGTCCAGCCAGTCGTCCGTCTGCTCTTCGATCACCACGTCGAGCACGACGATCTCCTGCTCTTCGAGGAAGGCGAGGTCCATGAGCGGCACACTGGGGAACAGGATGTGCAGGAACCACACGACCAAGGCGACCAGGAGCCAGAAGGCCTTCCAACCGAGCCAGACGAACAGGGTGGTGGTGCCCGTGCAGAACGCCGTCGTCACACCGATGACGATGGCGATGAGCTGGCGGATCGCATAGCCGCGATCGGGATGTCGGCCGATGTGCTCGAACATGTTCGAGGTCTAACGAGCGGAAGCGCTGGAGTATTGCCTCAGTATGTTTCGGCCGGTGACGATCAGGAGCGCGGCTCCACTTCGATGCTGGCGAAGCCCGAATCCTGTCACAAGTTTTCATCTGCGCCGTTCAAGGCTGGAGGTAGGCCCCGATGTCCCACTGGGCGTCTTGGCCGACCCCGTCCAGATCGAGCTCCGGATCGAGGGTGACTGCGTAGGGATGCCACTGGAACTCCGCGGCATAGATAGCGTCATACGCCTGGATTCTGGTGCTCAGTTCCCCGCTCCAGTCGGTGCCGGTGTCGACACACGCCGAGCCCGCCGCACCCAGGTGGTAGTCCCCGGGTCCGACGAACACCGAGCTGTCGGAGGTCTCGTAGTTGGTGGAGGTGTCGGCCCCCGTCGAGTCACCGGAGATGCTGTAGCCGGACTCGAACATCAGGTTGTTCGAGAACACGGCGTCGACGCTCTGTTCCAGCAGCTCGACCTCGTCGCCGTTCGCGAGGGTGTTGTTGATGAACAGCAGGTCCTCGGAGTGTTCGAAGAGGATGCCCCGTCCCGAGTCGTTGTTGGCGAACAGGTTGTGCAGATAGACCTGCTCGTGGGAGATGCCTCCGTCCTGCTTATCGTACTCCCGAAGGGTGTAATAGGCGATGTTGTCGTGGGTTCGGTTCCGGTAGAAGAGGTTGAGCACATGGCCCTGGTCGTTGTGCATCTCGCCGTCTATCCAATGGTCGTAGGACAGGAACAGGTCCCCATTTCGCGTGCAGTCGGTGATCTCGTTGTCGGCGACCAGCGACATGTAGTTGCCGCTCAGCGCGATCCCATCGAGACACGAGGGATCGTTGAACCCGGAGATCTCTCCGGCGTCGAAGGTGGGCCAGTCCGAGAGATCGATGTCGTCGTAGTTTGGATCGCCGTGATAGGCGTTGTACCGGTCATAGCTGGTGATGAGGTTGTTACTCATCACGTTGTAGTTGCCGCAGCCGATGTCCAGGCCCATGGCGCTTCCGAGGATCACGTTGTCGAGGACCTGCACGGCGTCGGCGATCTCGTTTCCAACCCCTGCAAACCCGGGAATGTCGTAGATGAGGTTGTGGCGGATAAGGATGCGACGCGGTCGCTGTGCGGGATCGGGGGTGCCGCCCCAGGTGCCCTGCACGTCGATGCCGGACCAGTCCTGGTTCGAATGCACGATGCAGTCCTTGACCCAGACATCGTGGGTGTTCAGGCCCTGGATCTTGATGATCTCCTCGCCCACCTCGTGCACGTGTAGGTTCTGGAGCCGGATGTTGTTGCAGCCGTCTTCGCCGTAGTCCTCGGCACCGACCAGCACCCCGTAGCGACTGGTGGAGGAGCGTCTCACTTCGAGGTTCTCCACCGAGATATGGTGCCTTCCAAGCAGGTTCAGCACGCCTTGCCAGCTGTCTATGTCGTAGTCGCCGTCGAGGATCGCCGATCGGTCCGCGGGTCCGCGAATGCAGATCCAGGCGCCGTCTTCTCCGTCGACTTCGACGTCGAACTGGCCGAGATAGGTGCCCGACAAAACGGTGATTTCGGTCCCAGGTGTCGCGGCGATCAGGGCATCTCGGAGCTCGGCGGCGTTCGCGACCTCGATGGAGGAGACGTCGCAGCCGAGGTCCTCGGGCACCGTTGTGTCGGTGGTGTCGGTCGTGGTGTCGGTGTCTGTGGTGGGGGTGATGATGCCTGTGTCGTCGGTCGTGCCGCCCGGATCTGGGTCGTCCTCACTCGACTTACAGCCAATCAACAGCAGCGCGACGCACGCCAGACGAACGTTCATGAAACCCTCCCGGTGGGGGATGATACTCGACGGTCCGGCATCTACTGCCGCTGCAGCGCTCCCTGGATGGCGTAGTCCTCACGGAACATCGCACCGTTCGCGCCGGCTACCAGTCTGCTCCATCCAGGTCGGCCATCGGTACGCCATCCGCCGCCGAGTTGGCGTAGATAGCGACCGAGCCTGTGGCGATTCCGTCCGGGAAGGACCCAAAGAACTGCACGTCTGGCGGCTCGTGCTGCGGGCCCGAGGAGGCGGTGTAGGTCCCCTGCAGCGCCGCAACCTCGACGCTAGCTATCCAGGACAAACCCTCGGTGTACCAGTTGGACAGCTTTCCATCGAGTGACTCCGAGAACAGCCCGTCCGCGGTGGAGAATTTCGCAGTGATGGGGATCCACACGTGGCTGTCCCGGCAGTGGTCAGCTTCGTCGCCGGTGACTACGGTGAGATCGGCATTCTCCCCACGCACATGCAACGAGAGCGTGAGCGTCGAGACGGTTCCGCCATCCCAGGTGATTGGGGTCTGGTGGGGCCCTCCGACGGACTCCACCAGCTCTCGAGGCGTGAATCCGAGCTCGTTCTCCTCATCCATGCCGATGTCTCGTCCGTGGCTACGGCACGAGCCCGAGGTGCCGGTGTCTTCGACTCCGATCTGGGTGCCATGGCCCGTTGGATTGCAGGCAGAGAGAGCGATAGCGGCAAGGAGTGCTGGTGTTCGTCGCATTGTGGCTCCGGGCGTGACCCTGTGCGAACAACATCCCCCGTCCCGAACCTTGCGACCACCTCGACAACGAACATTTTAGGATGCAGAATAGCGCCCTAGTGCTCGATTCTGGGGAAGTTCGGGTGGTCGTCGGCCGGGAGCTGCTGCATCGCCGTCGGGCTGGGGTTCCGATGCTACCACTTCACCACACGAGGTCGGTAGTAGTTGCAGAGCTTGCAGCCGCATTTTCCGGTGTTCTGCACCTCGCTCACTTCGGCTTGGGCCTTGGCGGAGAGCTTGTTCCAGTCCGGCGCGACGTCCCCGTCATCCACGATGAACTGCGCCGGACCCGATCCGCATCGAACGCCGACGAGCTTGCGCTTCACGATGGCGAGGGGCACGTCGAGCTTCTCGTTGACAACGGCCTTGGCGTCGAGGTGGGGAACCCGCACGCCGAGGGGGTTCATGGCGCTCACCGTGAAGTTCGGGAAGTGGTTCGCGACGCACGCCCAGCCCACCTTCCACCAGTGCAGGGTGGCGATGGCGCTCAGGACCAAGCTGCCCTCGCGGTCGTCGATGCCGATCTCGATGGCGTCGTCGGAGATGGTCCAGCCGGACGAGTAGTTCTCCGGGGCCGCGAAGATCGGGTTCCTGGAGTAGTGACTCAGGCCGAGCCGATTGCTCGCCGTGATCTTCACGTATCGCCGCCAGATATCGAGCAGGCCGTCCAGCGCCTGCTTCTCGTTCGCCTCGAGTCCGCGCAGGTTGGTCTCCGCTGGGATCCTCAGAACATGTACAGCCATGACTCCTCCTGATGCCGTTGTACCGGGATCCGGCCGATGACGCTCTTGTCGACTACGGAGCATCGAGCGTGAGGGAACCCGATCGCGCCTGGGCTGTCAGGCACTGCAACGAGATTTGCCGTGCGCCCTTCCCTATTGACAGTGCTCTTCCTGAGCACTTCGTGTGCCCAGACTCCCGTCGCCATCATCGAAGCGCCCGTTCCACCGATCCCGGTCCCAGCGGTGCCCATCGAGTCGCCACCGCTCTCCGCTCTCCAGGCGGGCTCCGACTGCGCGAGGCTGCCCATCGGTGTGGGGACCGGCGAGGGTTACTACGTCGCCCAGGGTTTTGGCCCCCGCGGGCACCTCGGCGAGGACTGGAATGGCACGGGTGGCGGAGACACCGATCTGGGAGATCCCGTCTATGCAATGGCGGACGGTGTCGTGGTGGAGGCCCTCGACTATGAAGGCGGCTGGGGCAACGTCGTGCGGGTCCGGCATCGGCTGGGAGAGAGCAGCCCCGTGGAGTCGCTCTACGGGCACTTGGATCGAATCGATGTCGAGGCCGGTGATCTCGTGTTTCTCGGCGATCAACTGGGCACCATTGGCACCGCTCACGGCAACTACTGGGCGCACCTGCACTTCGAGATTCGAAGCGACACCAGCCTGCCATTAGGCCCGGGCTACGCCAAAGACGCAGAGGGCTACCTGGCACCGAGGACGTTCATCGCCGCCCATGGAGCCGGCTGTCACGACTGACTGGCCGTCAGGTCTCGTCCGCTTTCTCGAGGTGGTCGAACAGGAGCGTTCCTCCCACCACAGCGATGGGAATCGTGAACACATTCACCAGCGGGACCATCAACAACCCGGTGGCACCGAGCCCAAAGCCCAGCATCATCAGAGGCCTCTGCCGCATGAACCCGACCTTTTCCCCGAACGAATACCGCCGCCGAGACATCGGCCCATCGAGCATCGCCCGCGCGAGAAACAGGGCGGTGACCGTTAGACTGCCAGCCATCTCGAGCAGGATACCGAGCACCGGGATGATCTCCAGCACCACCAGAGCGACCATCGCCAGGATCCACAACACCGCCGCCATCAGGGCGTGTGCGACGGACAACAGCACGGCGCGCAGCTCGTCGCGCCAGCCGAGCACCGGCGCGTTCGGGTTGATCTCCTGTTCCACGGCCATGGACAGTCGATCGTAGAACGGCGCGCCGAAGGCTCCGAGCAGGCCGAAGATCAGGATGGCGGCGGTGGCGAAGCCCCACAGGATCAGGAAGAAGGCGCTCCCGTTCCACAGGTTCTGGAGGAAGCCGGGGCTGGCGGGTCGGACCCAGAACAGCCCCAGTAGCCACGGCGTCCAGCTCCACGACAGGAACCACGCCCACACCACCATTCCCAGGGTCAACAGGGCCGGGCCGATCACATAGGGGAACAGTCGGGGTCGTCGAACCAGGAAGCCGGCCCCTTTGGGGATGAAGCCAAGGCCCAGCCGGAAGCGCTCGAATCGTGTCATCAGACTCCTGCGCTCTGGGGAGGCACACCGATCAAGTAGATGACGGCCAGAGGCCATCCCGCGGGCCTCGTGCGCCCGGCTCTCCACTCGTACTCGGGCCCCACCTCCCTGGCCATCTCGAGCAGCTCCTCGGCATGGTAGGCCCTCAGACAGGACACCACGCCATCGAAGACGAGGACCGCCGGAATGAGCGGCAGCACGTAGGTGAGCGGGAAGTAGGCCCATCGGACCGGCCGAATCAGGGGCAGCAACGCCAGGCTCATCGGTATCGCGGTCAGGCCGATGAATGCGCTCGCGAGCAGGCTGCGCTCGGAGAGTTCGAAGACCCCGATGCCTCGCCCCGCAGACACGGCGTCGGCGAGAACCGCTCTGGCCCGGTCGGGTTCGAAGTGATGGAAGGCGGCGAACACGGTGCGGAAGCCCCCCATCTCGGGAGGCACCGCGAGGGCGTCAATCGGCTTGTCGTGGGGCTGCACCAGTCCATTCGTCTGCTCCTGCATCGCCTGCATCGCGTGTGGATCGGGGAAGACGTCCGTCAGCAGGACCCGCTCGATCCTCGGGTCCGAGGCAAGATGCGGAACGAGGCGCACCCACGGCCCCCCCGCACCGGCGCACAGGTCGAGAACCTTGGTGGTACCGGAGTTCTCCATCGCCGAGAGCAGCTCGTCGACGATGGTCTCGTAGCCTGGAACCGTGCTCGAGATCTGCTGCAGCACGGCGCGCATCCCGTGGCGCAGGACGGCGGGACACCACGGTTGCTCGTGTAGCTCTATGAGGTGTAGGCGTGACAATGGGGCAGATTCTAGATCATGGGCTTGAAGCCGGCATCGCGAACCGCCTGGAGCAGGGTCGCGCGGACCGGACTGCCGTGCACGGTGGCGCTGCCCGCGGCGTGATCGACCTCCACATGGGTCACGCCTTCCACGCCTCTGAGGTATCCGTCGAGCTTGTTCGCGCATCCGCCGCAGCTCATGCCCTCGACCGCGAGCGACTGAGTGGGCTCGGCGTCGGAGACCGTCATTCGTCGCGCCAGCCCGCGCACGTCGACAAAGGCGAACCAACCCAGGAGAACCAGCAGGACGACTGCACTGATCTGTGCCCACCACGAGGTGTGATGATGGGCGGTTGCGGCGACTGCGGTAGCTCCCCAGAAGTAGTCGAAGGCGAGCCCCAAGGTCGCGGATCCGATGATCACCGTCCCGAGGTATATCGCTAGAACGCGGCGTCCAAAGCCGCGATTCACGGCGCCAATCGTGGCGACGTTTGTGGCCGGACCGGCCATGAGGAACACCAGGGCGGCGCCGGTGGGTAGTCCGGCGGCGACCAGTCCGGCCGCGATGGGCACCGAGGCGGTCGCGCACACGTAGAGGGGAATGCTGAGGGCCAGGACGGCGAGAATTGCGAGGGGTCCGGAGCCCAGCACGCTGCCGGCGATGCTTCCGGTTGGAACAAAGGTGGTGAGGGCGGCGCTGACCACCACTCCAAACACGATCCACCGCCAGATGACCTGGAGGAGCTCGACGGCGTGGTCGAGCCCGTCTCGCCAGGTCCTCGGTTCGTCGGAGACAGGTGCGAAGGTCTGCTGGGTGCCGGCATCGCTGGTGGCGTCGACCAAGAGACCGCCGACCAGTCCGGTGACGGTCGCCGCGCCAATCTTGAAGATTGCAAACGGCCATCCCAGGAACGAGGCGGCCACCAATGCACTGTCGACGCCGGTCTGGGGTGTGCTGATCAGGAAGCCCACCGAGGCGCCGTCGCTGGCACCGTCCCGCTTCAGGCCGAGGCCGGCGGGGATGACTCCGCAGGAGCAAAGGGGAAGGGGAACGCCGAGAGCGACGGCTTTGAACACGCCGGAGGGGCCCTGCAGCTGTCGCTGGAGGAGTCCCGCGGGCAACCAGACGTGCAGGGCTGCGGACACAGCGGTCCCGAGGAGGAGCCACGGAGCCAGCTCGAGGAGGACCTGCCAGGTTGCCTGCAGCATCGTGAACCTCTACAAGGAGCAAACCTAGGGCTGTTTCGGCCTCCAGGCAAGGGCTGAGTCCGCTAGAATGCGCAGTCGGAGGTCCAATCCATGTACGCCGAGCACCCGGATGTAGTGCCCGTCGGGAACACAGGCCTGCGCGTTCTTGCGATCCTCCTCCTGCTCTCCGGCTGCGAGGAGATGTTGGTCCCGAGCTCCCGGCCCGTGCGTCCGTCGGCCACCCCGATTGCGGCGCCGACGACGCCGCCGACGACCATTGAGCCTCCGACTCTTCTCGCCGACTGTCTGCCGGCTCCCGACAACGCGCTCCGGTTCGAGTGTTGGGTGGAAATTCTTCCGTTCGGTCCGGTGGAGATCACCTTTCAACCTACAGATGGCTCGCGCGAATCCATCACCCACGCCAGCGCCGAGACCCTCGGCTTCCACGAGATCGGCCTGTACTTCATGACCCCGAGCACCGACTACACGTGGACGGCCTCCCCCACGGACTTCCCGGCGGTCTCGGTGAGCGGTCAGGTCACTACCGGCGTTCCTCCTGTCGAGGCCGATGTCTTTGGCATGGCCTCGGGCGTGTCCACCGCCGACGCATTCCTGATGACCTCTCCTTGTGGGGCTTCAATGCCCATTGTCGTGAGCTCTGACGGGGTCCTGCTCTGGTATGAGCAGCAGCTGGACGACATCTCCTTCACCGACGGCCTGATCCACACCGTGGACGACACGGTCATGTTCATGAAGGGCGGCTTCATCGAGAACTTGACCTGGATGGGGGAGGAGGTCTTCCGTCTCGATCCGGTTGCCGAGCGCCTGCATCACGACATGTTTCGCCGGGGAGGCCTGAACTACGTGCTCTTCCAGGAGCCCCTTCAGCTGTGGGACCGCGTCTACCAGATGGACGGCTTCATCATCTTCGACGACACCGGCTACGTCGTGGCGGACTGGCACCTGATCGACCACTTCATGCCCCCAGATCCCGGCACCCCCGGCGGGCCCATCATGGTCGATTACTCCCATGCAAATTCAATCTTTGTCCAGGATGATGGCGACATCCTGCTCTCCCTGCGCCATCTCTCCGCAGTGCTGAAGGTGAACGGGGACGTGGCGGATCCGGACTTCGGCGAGATCGTGTGGCGACTGTCGGGGGATCCAGCAAATGCGGAGTTTGGGACGGACTTCACGCTGACTTCTTCCTCGGGCATGAGCGCCGACTTCGGACGCCAGCACAACTTCCATCAGCTTCCCGACGGGCGATTTGCGATGTTCGACAACCGCCTCGCTGACACCTCTCGGGTCTCCATCCTGGCCATCGATGAGGTGGCGGGCACCGCAGATATCGAACAGAGCTGGGATACGGGGCAGACCTGCATCTTCCAGGGCTCGGCGTGGTTCACGGCGGTGGGCAATCCGGTGGGGGTCTGTGCTCCGAATCGGACCGGAATGGAGTTCGACATCGGAGGCTATCCGTGGTCGCTGTACTCGCTGACTGTGGGCTGCAGCACGGGGATGTCGGTGTACGTGGCTCGGTACGTTCCGCTGGAGCTGTAGGAGCTGGTGGGTTGGAGTGGTGTCCAACGGGCCCGAGGAAACGTGGCGTTTGACGTTGCGTTGGCTCGGGAGGTGGTCGCGGACTGGGGCGGGATCGGATTCGAGGACCCCGGGATCGGCAACAGCGGCCGCGGGTCGATCTCCGAGCGCCCCTGTCGACTTCTGCGCCCACTGTCTCCAATTGTAGGGGGAGCGCTGCGCTGTCCCCCTCGCCTTCGGCTCACCCCCTCCTGCTCCTTGACGCCAATGGGCGCAGTCGAGGTGGGGTTTCCGTTGTGATTGGGCGCCAAGGCAGACTCCCAATGTGCGTAGAGCGGTTGTTTCCAGCAGGTTCGGAGCGCTACCTGCATTCGCTTCCGGTCAGCTCTCGGTCTTGGACTCGATGTAGCGCCGGTGGGTGTCCAGATACCACTCGCGGATCAGCTCGTGGGTGTCCTCGGGGGGCATGAACTCTGCGCAGAACCCGGGATGAAGCGGCTCGATGGCCAGCAGCGCTGCATCGACGAAGTGGCGGATCAGATCCCGCGGGTCCTCGTCGCCGACGGCCATACGGATGGTGGTCGGGCGGATGCCGGCGGCCGTTAGACCGGACTCGTCGAGCTCGCTGTGGGTGGTCAAGGCCGGGCAGCTGACGATGGTGTTCGACTGTCCCAGGCTGATCATGTGGCCGAACATTGGGGCCAGGGAGTCGAAGAAACGCTGGAAGGCCACCCGGCTCACACCGTCGATGTCGATGGTGAACAGCGGTGCGGGCAGACCCAAGAAGTGCTGGCCCCGCATGGCCTCGGCGTTGTCGTCCTCGGGAAGGGCGTTGCAGTGCACGTTGATGCTGGGATGGGCGTCCAGGAATCTGGCCAGGATGACGGTGTTGATGCACTTGGCGAGCATGCGCACCTCGAGGGTCCGCATTCCCTGCATGACTTCGAAAGCCAGATCGGCGGCGAGGAACGCTCCTTTTACGTAGTAGACGTTCCAGAACATGGTCTGCTGCCAGCCCTCCATGCCCTTGGGGAGGAACATCTTCTCCATGCGCCCGATGACACAGCCGGCGATGACGGTGCCGGTGCCCGACAGATCCTTGGTGTAGCTGTGGATCAGGTAGTCGGGTCGCTCTTCGGGATCGTCCCGCTGCAGTGGAAGCTGGAGGAAGGGCGTGCCCACAGTGGCGTCGAGGATGACCTCGAGGCCGGCCGCGTGAGCGCGCTTGCAGATGCCGGGTACGTCGAGGACGTAGCCATGGGGATTGCAGGGAGACTCGAGGTAGACGTAGGCCTTGCGCCCCTGTGCCAGCCGGTCGGCGTAGCGCTTCCGGGTCTCTTCGAGGGCCTCGTCGAAGTCCGCCGCGTCGTGGCCATCGAAGGTCACCACGCCGATGCCGAGGTTGGAGGGTTTTGCGTACCAGTCGTGGATGAGCTGGTGTGCCCCTCCGTAGATGTTCCGGGACTGGATGAGCATGTCGTCGCGCCCCAACACGTGGGAGAGCACGCCGTCGATGGCCGCCATGCCGCTGCTGAAGTTCCAGGCGAAGTACTCCGAGGTGTACGGGCCAGCCTCGATGTCGACGATGTGGTTGGCGAGGGTCACCGACGTCGGGTTGAGGAGGCGGGAGTAGATCTCGAGGAGCAGCTCTTTTCCCTGGAAGGCGTCCTCGATCCATTCTGCGCAGGCGTAGATGTAGGTGGCGGTGCGGGTGATGACCGGGGTGGCGGAGAAGATCGCGGTGACGTTGTCGAAGACCGGGTACGGGCCCTTGGTGAGCTTGCTGGTGGTTGTGCAGCCGATGCGCTGGTAGGACCGGCGGAAGGAGTTCTGGGAGGTGTCCAGGAGCTTGGCCAGCTGGAAGGAGAGGAACTTCTTGGCGTTGAACCTGGCGATCTTTTCGGTTCTCTCCAGCTGGACCATGCTCTGTAGGGTCTGGTTCCAGAGCGCCTCGGTATCGACCTGGGCCGCATAGAGGTGCAGCGTGATCTTGGCTAGCGAAGCGCCGAACTCGGACTGGGGATCGATGCCGAAGTGGCGGAGCTGCTCGTCGACAAGGGAGGGGGCGTCCGTGGCCTCGGTGGTGTTTCGCCGCGGTGAGAGCTTCTGCATGATCTCGATGTCCGACATGAGGCCTCCTGGAAGTCGCTAGCTAG
>PJEL010000848.1_pt1 | contig 34305 bp, 24 predicted proteins | sample 1853271 | NCBI WGS metagenome assembly PJEL01 (sample SAMN08108733, study PRJNA415343) | Invertebrate metagenome, whole genome shotgun sequencing project. | host: Globobulimina | place: Sweden: Gullmar Fjord | collected 2015-08
TAATCGTACGCCGGCACCTCCCCGGAGGCATTCACGGGAGCGACACCCGCGCCAAAAACCACGGCAAAGCACGCCAAGGCCGATAGCGCCAACAGCCTCAGGCCACGACCGGCGACCGCGTTCGGGTGCACCGAGGCACTTGCTTGCTTCTCGTCACTCATCATATCCTTTGTTTAACAAAAGACATCTGATAGATAATATGTAAATTATAAATTTTGTAAATGGGATTGTTACACACAGTCGAGAAGCATGACTTGTTTCCTCCCTGAAATGAGATGTAGTGTGACATGACTTGTTTCTTGGACTAGCCACCATTCTGTCAGCTGACACATGAAATGTAGAGAAGCTGAAACCAAATACTCCAGCATGGTAAATACCTTTTTAACGTTTCAAACAAAAAGTTTAAACTTTCTGATCTTCAAGACGATATGAGCCACTGAAACGTCAAAGGATTAATCAAGTTAATATCTCAGAGTCTGTTTGTGTATCAAAAACCTCGAGGACATCGTTCAACCTTGTCTTGTGTATTTGATTGATCGTTCGATTGCAATCGTACCACCGAATCTCCACAAACAACGACACCATGCCTGCTGCTGCTGCTGCTGCTGTTGATAAAAATGCTGAAGCTGCTGAGGAGCTTGTAGATTACGAGGAAGAGGAGGTTGCGGAGGCAGAGGCTGCCAAAGGAAAGGTGCGTGATGACCCGGCGGGAAGAAGCGATGGGGACGTGTCAGTGGATGCTGTGGGTAATTTCTTCCTATTTAATGCTATAATATGCGACATGCATGGGATGGTTGTGGGTTGCTCGGCCGTGGCTGTTTTCCTATTTTATTTGACGTGCGAATTTCAACGAATCGTATGATACTGTGCAGGCAACGGCGAAGAAAGGGTTTGTAGGAATCCATTCTTCTGGTTTTAAGGACTTTTTGCTCAAGCCAGAACTGCTGAGGGCTATCCAAGACTGTGGTTTCGAGCATCCATCTGAAGTGCAGCATGAATGTATTCCACAGGCAATCTTGGGTATGGATGTCATCTGCCAGGCAAAGTCAGGAATGGGTAAAACTGCTGTATTTGTCATCTCTTCATTGCAGCAGCTTGAGCCTGTTGATGGTCAAGTATCTGTTCTTATTTTGTGTCATACAAGAGAGCTGGCGTTCCAGATTTGCCACGAGTACGAAAGGTTTACAACATACATGAAGAATGTGAGAGTTGGAAACTTCTTTGGAGGTCTTCCAATCAAACAACATAGAGAAATGCTCAAGGATGAAGGCAAGTGCCCACATGTTATTGTCGGAACCCCAGGAAGGATCAAGGCCTTGGCTGAGGAAAACAGCTTGGATTTGACACACATTAGACACTTTGTTGTGGATGAGTGTGACAAGTGTTTGGAATCTATTGATATGAGGGCTGACGTACAGGCTATTTTCAAAAAGACCCCTCATGATAAACAGGTGATGATGTTCTCTGCCACACTGTCTTCAGAGGTGAGACCAATCTGCAAAAAGTTCATGAGAGATCCAATGGAGATTTATGTGGATGATGAGGCCAAGCTCACCCTTCACGGTCTTGTCCAGCATTACGTCATGTTGAACGAGGAGCAGAAGAATAGAAAGCTCAATGACCTTCTGGATGCCCTGGACTTTAACCAGGTTGTCATCTTTGTCAAGAGTGTTGCAAGGGCCCGTGAGCTCAACAGACTTCTGAACGAGTGCAACTTCCCATCAACAACTATTCACGCTGGTATGAACCAGGAACAGCGTTTGAAAGTGTACAAGGAATTCAAGGAGGGGGCCAAGCGTATTCTGGTAGCAACAGATCTTGTCGGAAGAGGTATTGACATTGAGAGAGTGAATATCGTCATCAACTATGACATGCCAGAAACTGACGAGAAGCATGGAAATGGAGCAGATACGTACTTACATCGTGTTGGTCGTGCAGGACGTTTTGGTACCAAGGGTCTGGCCATCACATTTGTCAGTGGACCCCAGGACAGTGAGGTACTTAACAATGTTCAAGAACGATTTGATGTCGATATCAAGGAACTTCCAGATCACATTGAGCCACAGGCATATATGAACACTGCATAATGATGGTAATGACTCGACATGTAACTACAATCTTATATACGTAATGCATTACAAATTCTGACAGTTGGCAATACATTTCCACGTATGTGGCAATTTGCCACGTGTCCCACATTTGCCACTAATCGATGCGTCCAAGAAATACAGATATACACATCGGCACCTCGAAAGTTGTAGAAATACTATCTCATGACTGAGATAATCCGTTGTAAAATATAAATTACGGGGACAGGCAAGAGAGACGAATGAATTAACCTTGCCATATTCTTTCACACGTATTATTCCCGCCGCTGGTCAACGCGGTTCTGGTTTCGCTTTTTTAGTAGTATAGCCCTCGTTCTGCCGAGGAAACCGTTAGAATGAGCATTCGAGCTCTATATCTGCTACTATTGATTCTCTTTTATGGGGGAAGAGGTCGACGTGGTGCGTTTGCGCAGTGTACATCGTGCCAAAGCGACGAGGCCTTGGAGGACGCTGGTGCCTTATGTGATGAGAGTGGATTTGAAGTTTTGGCTGATATCCAAGCACAATTGTTACTGTCGTGCCCGTTGTCATTGTTTCCTCTCGGCATGGATGGGTGTTGTCGATCGCTGCTGCAGTATGATTGGTGGTTGGTGCAGAGTTGCTTGTGCTCTGGAAAGACTGGTCTTGCCGGATTAATTGTTAGCCCTAAGAATATAATAGAGTCGTGTGGATGTGTTGCGATAGATAGAGCGTCTGCATTACCTCCGAACGATAATCCGACAGGAGAGCAAGGTGTTGCAGCAGAATCGAATAGTATTGAAGGGCAAGCATCAGCAGGGTCGTCCTTCCTACCGCTCTCTCAGAATTCGTCCCTTGCCTAATTCATTGCCAGTGTTTTTATTTTCCTCCGCAAGGAGGAATGTCGTGACTAATTTATTACGTTCTTCGTAGGCATTGTTACTTATTTAAAATCCAAAATAGTAGTCTCTGTTTAATATGCATCAAAATTAATAAAATCGCCAGTCTCCCCGTCAAAGACTTGTACATCACCTAGTTCTGGAAATTTATCCTTGAGGGCCATGACAAGTCCGTATGCCAACGGTTTTGGTCCCACATATTCAATACGTGCATGTGGTGGATCTACCGATGTGACCTTCACAAAGCCTCCATATGCTGCAATGGCTCCTCGCAGCCCATCAATGTGGGCATCTACAGATTCTACAGACAGAGGAATTTTTTCTGCTCCCCCTCCAATTTCAATGACTTCCTTCAGCTGATCACCAAAAGCAGCTATTAAACATCTTTCAATACCCATTTTCATCGTGCTAGAGGACGCAGCACAGCTCCCACAGGCTCCTTGTAATTGGAGCAAAACACGACCATTCTTCACCTCAACAACCTCAACGTTACCACCATCAGCCATCAAGTAGGGCCTCACCTCTTCCAATGCCTCATCTACAGTCTTCATGGTCATTTCAACACCACGCGTCTCCCCTTCACCCCCGATAGATCGATGGACTTGTGCCTGAACAAACGGTGTTGTCTTTGTGGTAGCCTCCCCCTGTGTGTTCTGATCTTCAATAACTTCACTCCAATCGCCATCTTCAACCGCAGAACGTAACTTTGTCATATTCAAAGAAGCATTCTCGTCAGCTCGCTGCCCCATTGCAGCAACCATCTTGCTCTTTTTGTCATCATACACATTCTTTTCCTCTTCTGACATGGCAGTCAAATCAAACCCTACATCCCACCTGTCAGCATCATCCCCATTTCCCAGAGGAACCGATCCATTTTCTTCTATCCACAATCTCTTCTGTTCTTCCATGGCTTGCCGTGTCTGCATTGCCGCATCACGAAAGACCATATTCCTCACAAAAGCACACGGCTCTTTTCCCACCCTCTCCATCACACTCTTCACAGACAACGGGATATTCCTACTATACGACACATATTGCAACGTCTTTGAGCCATCATATATCGCAAATACACCTACAGGAGGCTGTACGCGCGACATCTTCTCTCGTGTCTCCAGAAACTGTGTCATGGGCATCAGGGAGCATCCATCATCTTGCCCTAGAATATATTCATATCCACCCTCATATCCATCATGCGTCGAAGCTTCTCCCCCGTATAATTCATTATGAAGCTCTTTATGACCTTCAGGAACAATGTCATCACTCATCACTCGCTGTGCTGGCTGGTACTCACCACCCAAGGCTTGCACATGGTAGAGTTTGCTACTTGGAGATATCCTTCTCCGAAAAGCACCCTCCCTCAAGGGTGGGCTCACGACTGCTGCCGTCGTTTGATATCTCAAGAAGAGAGAACGGGATATGTTCATTATCTATATGTAGTTGAAAAAACAAGAGATACAAATAAATTTTAAGGAATGGGAGTCGCGTATTCGATTGTAAACCTATACTATAGCTTTAAAGATATTTTTTTTCGGGGGAAACTAAAAAAATCGTATCGTCACAAAAATGTACCTACTCAGCAGCATAGATTGCATGTATTTTAACATAGATGCATATAATTATCTCAAATATCATACTATTTGAATCACATTGTCATCAAACTATCGATTGGGTTGAGATGGGATCCCTGGCAATGTTGAGCAGTAGAGCATTCTTGCCATCTCGTCCATCACATTGTATGGTAAAACATCAGAAACATAGAAACATACATATCAGATCATCATCGAATGAGGGACGGGAGAGTATGTGCACGGTGTCTCAAAGTCTGACCTTGTTCTCTCTTGACCCAGACTACACAGATGATCAGGTCTCGGAGGTGATTGATAGTACCTGGTCGCTGCAATACATGGTGCGAGGTCCTGTATGCGGATCAGCTGGTTCAGTCTTGATGGCTATGGTGCCCAAACGTAAAGAAGATGGTATAGTGAAAGAGTTCAACAATTGTATCTTGTTCCGATATGCTTCTGAATCTGCAATGGATCAGTTCATGGCTCATGGGAAAACAAAGTACATGCTAGATGAAGTATCACGGGAAAAGACAACCCATGGTGTGGTTTCTCTGACTTTTTCAGTCAAGGTGCCAAATGAGCTTGAAGCCATTTTTCGTAGGGGTGATGAATGGGAGCAGGGGTATGAACTCTTCATGGGACTGCATGCTCAACAGCAGGACGATGCTGATGAATTTTTAGATCTCTTGTGTCAGTTAGCGTTATCAAGTGCTCATGGTGCAGTGCAAGCAGCACATGGACCAGTTACTGGCATGTTGAACCACACACTCCATGATGACCAGCAACATATGGATGTATTCGAGTGTGAAAGAATATGCACTATACGATTTGCTGACGATAAAGCCATGTTGGAATCATTCCTTCAAAGCCCTCCGATGCAAGCAGTGATTACAGGAGATGAGAGAAGCCCAGTGACATTGAGTTGGGGACTTGTGCAATACATTGTTGCACCCCCAGATCCAGATCAAAAGGGTTCATCTTCCTCCACCACATCAAATATCTAATAGGATAACACATGTATTTGTACGTATGTGTGACAGTTTGTAAGATATCAAACAAAGGAAATCATTTGGCCCAAGAACCAGGCATGACCAACAGCACAGATAATGTTGACAAGATTCAACAGACTACTAATCCCATGCCACTTTCCGAATTCTTTCTTCAACGAGCGGATCGCTTCCTCATCCCGGGTACCCTCTGCATTCTCCAATGCATATCTCTCAAGCATTACACGTGTTGTTGCAGGTTCTGCAATACCCAGGTTCAGAACACATGACAAGGCAGCCAATCCAAGCAATCTCATCTCATGCATGGGCACATTTCCTTGTGTCAGGTAGTACACTGTACCCATCAGGAATGCAGGTGCAGCCCCAGTCACTGTAAAGTATTTTGGAAACAATTTACTCTGCAATTTTCCAAACGTTTGGCGTGGAAGTGTACGGAAGGCAACTACTCCAAACACTGTTGATGCCCAAAACAAGGTTCCAAACCAAGCCCCGTACGTAATAATATGCAAGAATCCGAGAGCTTGCATGGACAAGAATGTACCCGATGCTTTAGCAGAAGCAGCCACGACTGCTATCAGACTCAACAGACGAACCCAAGGATTATTCGCAAGAGAAGGTTCAAGCATATCTCCTTGAACGTCTCCTGCAACAGCCTGATTCTGGACTTGATGGGCAACCCGATGTCCTACAATACTCTGTTTTTTCATAGTTATCAAAGGGGTAGCAAAGACACTCTTGGTTGGTCCAACAGGCACTGGTGACTGTTTGTTCCCTCCCACGACCACACAATTTGAACGCTGGGATCTCGTTGGGGTATAGAGCCTTGTTGCTGATTGTATCTGCATTATTTACGATTTATCAAGTATATTCAATTATTTTCTACTGGAATGAGCATCTGTCCGCGTCACATCCAGAAAAATCCATGTGATGCTTTTCAAATGGCCTTTCTTCTCCCTCTTCTTCTGAGAGACCAGGTGGCTCTCAGGCAACATCAATATGTCTCTCTCTCTATATATATATATATACAAGAAAAGGCAGGGAGACTCGTGTCAATCTTTTGAAGTGTTTCATCTTGATTATGCTACTCTGGTGATGATATCTTCACGAGTATAACGTAGTTGCACCTCTTTCTGAAAGCAGAGGTGCTCTCCTTTCAGCTGGCTGGCTTGCCCGAGCGCTCGGTCAGATTTTCAAAAAAAAAGTTAAAGTACTCTGCGCAGGATATCTACTCAAGAGTATTGAAAACGTGCTTGATCCTTTTATAATCTTAAAATACTACAAGTGTGGATCATGATGGTGATGTGTGCACGCTGTTGGAGTTGACATGGCAAAGATTGAAGAATGCACAAAGTCATGACTCCTGACCAAAGAGAATACTTGGAGATCGCATGCAGAATTGTCTGAGATTATATTTATAAATATAGAGAAGAGATAGTAGTGGATAGTGTGGTGATGGTGAGGAAAAAGGGAAGACAGCAGGCGGGGTCCCGGAAGAGGCGTTCTTCTCCAGAACCGTCCCTGGAACCTAAAGAAGAACCGTATATCAAAGAAGAAGAGATAGATGATGATGATGTCGTGGAAGGAGGGAAGAAGAAGAAGAAGATGACGATTGAAGAACTGCAGGCACATATGCTGCAAGAGATGGAGGAAGAGGAACTTGTGTTGGAGAAGGCGCAGATCATTCGGCAAAATTTGGCACGTATGAAAATGAATGCTGCTCCAGAGCCGAAGAGGAAAAAGACGCACTGGGATCACGTGCTGCAGGAGATGGTGTGGTTGGCAAAAGAGTTTCAACGGGAACGCCGGTGGAAACTGCAGAGTGCAAAACGGTTTGCGTCAACTGTGCAGCGGAGTAATCTAGATTTGGAGAGTCGAGTATTTATTCGTGAAAAGGAAGAGGAAAAGGCTGTCAGGAAACGTGCAGCCTGGATTTCCAAGGAAGTCATGGGGCTTTGGAACAAGGCACAGAAAGTAGTGGCATTCAAGGTGAAGACAGAAGTGGATGCTCGTAAAAAAGAGGTGTTGGATAAACAGATGGATGTTTTGTTGAAACAAACTCAAAAGTATAGTTCCCTGTTGGCTGATAGACTGCGAACTGGGGATGATGTAAAATCTCTTCCTGGGGTGGTACGGGAGGAGAAAAGCGTGCAACAAGAAAGGCAGGAATCCCAGTATCTCCCTGCGACATCAGGAACGCAGATATTTGAAGAGGAAGAAGATGACATGGATGAATATCGTAGTGGTGAGGACGATGATGCTGATGACGAGGCCACTTTAGAAGAGGAAGAACGCTTGGCACGTCAAGAACTTGGGATGGACCTCTTGAAAGAGCAGATGGATGAGACAAAAGGTTTAGAAGAGGATGCGGATCTTCCTCTTGAAGAGTTGCTAGCCAAGTACAAGGGATACAAGCCCTTGCATCAGGCTCCCGAGGCTCCCAAGAGAGATTTGGATATGCTCACAAAGGAGATTACTGAGGATGATGACATGGATGAATATCGTAGTGGTGAGGACGATGATGCTGATGACGAGGCCACTTTAGAAGAGGAGGAAATTGCAGCTTTGGCAGAGAGTGGTGCCAACCTGGCTCAAATGCAGGCAGAGGAGAGGGCAGGGCTTGAAGAGGATGCAGATCTTCCTCTCGAAGAGCTACTCGCGAAATATAAAGGATACCAGCCTATGTCAGCTGATCAGGTGAGAACAGAAGAGTATAACAATCATGACAATGATAAAGAGAATACTGGTATGAGTGGTGCTCTTGAAGCCATGGCAGCAGCTCAGCCTACCGGATACACGCTCGCAACAACCCAGGTTCAGACACCTGTGCCATTTTTGCTCAAAGGTCAACTTCGAGAGTACCAGCACATTGGACTGGATTGGCTCGTTACACTTTATCATAAGCATTTGAATGGTATTTTGGCTGATGAAATGGGTCTTGGGAAGACTATTCAGACAATTGCTCTTTTATCATGGTTGGCCTGTGAGCGAGGTGATTGGGGTCCACACCTAATAGTTGTACCTACATCTGTCATGTTGAATTGGGAGATGGAGTTCAAAAGGTGGTGTCCAGCTTTCAAACTGCTCACGTATTATGGGACTCCGAAGGAGAGAGCTGCAAAAAGGCAGGGCTGGTCCAAGCCAAATGCATTCCATGTTTGCATTACTTCGTATACTCTCATTCTTCAAGATGCGAGAATGTTCCGTCGAAAGAAATGGAAGTATTTGATTTTAGATGAGGCTCATATGATAAAGAATTGGAAATCCCAGCGCTGGCAGACACTATTGAACTTCAATTCAAAGCGACGTTTGCTCATCACTGGTACACCACTCCAGAATGATTTGATGGAGCTTTGGTCACTGATGCACTTTTTAATGCCTCAGGTGTTTGCGTCACATGCGCAATTTAAAGATTGGTTCTCGAATCCATTAACTGGGATGGTTGAAGGATCTGCAGAGTATAATAAAGCAATCATTTCACGTTTGCACTCAGTCCTCAGGCCTTTCTTGTTGAGACGCTTGAAAAAGGATGTCGAAAAACAGCTTCCAGGAAAGCATGAACACGTCATTAAATGTCGATTATCTAAGCGCCAGAGGCAGCTGTATGAAGAGTATGTGTCACAGACAGAAACAAGAAACATTTTGGCATCGGGAAACTTCATGGGAATTATGAATTGCTTGATGCAATTGAGAAAGGTTTGCAACCATCCCGATTTGTTTGAGGGTCGTCCCATCATTTCTGCATTTGACATGGATCCTCTTTCGATCTGCTCTCCCACATTGGTGGCCAAAGATAGGATTGATACTGTCAGGTCTGATCTTCAAATTTTAAATTTGGGCAGGGCACAAGGTATGGCATCCTGGGAAAACGATGCTCTGGATATCATGGAATCAAAGAATATATTTTTAGAACCTCAAACAACACCGGAAGAAGATTTGGGATCCCTTTTAGGCAACCCAAGCATGTCTATTCTTCGATCACTGGGCCGCACCCCATCCCCGAAATCACTGTCAGTAGTTTCAAAGTTTTTACAGGACCTTGCCCAGAAAAGAAGAGAATGGAGAATGCGACGGATGCAAAGTCTTGGAGACTTATCATGGTCTAGGACAAAGTATATGCCACCAGCATTTGGTGATGGCCTTTGTTCTACTCTAAAAATCAGCCAAGGGCCCAGGGATGTCCATCTTCAAACTTCAAAGGCAATGGACGTATGTTCAACTCTGCTGGACATGGTGAAGCTTCCAGAAACTCGTGCTGAAAATATGACGGAATTTTTAAGAAATTTCGTCTTTGTGATCCCCAAAGCGAGGGCAAAGTTTGCAGAATTTGTCACAAGTACACCACAAAGGAACTCAATATCAGACATTATTGTACAGAAAAAGCCTCTCTGGGACCAGTACAAGGAATCCACAGAGCTTTTACATGTACAAAGAGTTAGGAAGCAGCTCTTTTTCCCTGATAAACGATTATTACAGTATGATTGTGGCAAGCTTCAAGACTTGGCTGCTCTTCTGACGAGGCTTAACTCAGGAGGTCACAGGGCCCTCATTTTCACTCAAATGAGTAAAATGCTCGATATCTTGGAGGCTTTTCTTAACATTCATGGGTACACATATGTCAGGCTCGATGGAGCGACCAAGCCAGAAATGAGGCAGACTCTTATGCAGCGATTCAATACCAATCCCAAAATCTTCTGTTTCATTCTCTCTACTCGAAGTGGAGGGGTTGGGATGAATCTGACGGGTGCGGATACTGTCATCTTTTATGATTCAGATTGGAATCCTGCAATGGATGCGCAAGCACAGGATAGATGCCATAGAATTGGCCAGACAAGAGAAGTCCATATCTACAGGCTCATCAGCGAGCATACCATTGAAGAAAATATTTTGCGCAAGAGTGACCAAAAGAGGCACTTGGACTTTTTGGCGATTCAATCTGGAGGCTTTAACACTGACATCCTATATGGAGCTGCAAGTGAACAAACATTGGGCATTTCAGAATTGTCTGGAGGAGATAAAGATGCTGCTTGGCAGGATGCAATGAGGGCTGTTGAGGATGAGGGTGATGCTGCAGCAGCTGCTGCTGCAGAGAAAGAAACAGCTGCAGAGATGGAAGAATTCACACGAGAGGCACCCGCGCCGTCTGCAATGTCAGAAGATGACAAGAGTAGAGATGAGGGAAGTGAGGCAAATGGTGACAAGGGTGAGAATGAGACTCCAGAAGAAGAGGAGGAGGATGAAGTTATGAAAGAGGTGGTCCGCATGGCACATGCAGACAATGGCCCATTGGATCCAATGCAGGCATTGAATGATGCTCTACGCCCAATAGAGCGCTATGCTGTCAGGTTTATAGAAAACTACTCAAACAAGATTGATAAAGAGGCTCTGACAGCACAGATGGAAGCAACATATAAAGTGGAGAACTTTGACATTGATGCCATGGAAGAAGCCGAAGGAGAACGTGAAGCTGATATTGATGCAGATGAGGAGGCAAATGCTATCATAGATTGGGACCAAGATGCTGCCACCAAGACATATGAGGAACAAGTAAAGGCTGCAGAAGAGGAGGAGAGAAAGAGGGCAGAGGCAGAGGAAGCTTGGCTGGCTCAGCAGATGCTCTTGGGCATTCCAGAAGCTCCTGCCCCTAGACGTGGAAGGGTTGGTAGACCAAGGAAAATTCAAATGTCCGAAGACGCACCAAAGCAAGATGCACACCAAGAGGTGGAGGAGATCAAGGTTGTCCCCAAAGCTCAAAAGGTCCTGATGTATCCCTGGGATATCAGGGAAGATCTGGTACTCACCGCTGTGGTCTATATTCTTACCGTATCTGGAGAGAGAAAAGAAGAATTCATATGGAGTACAGCCTCTGGAGCCCTTGCAGCGGGATGTGCTGCAAGTGATAGTACCAATATGCAAATCTTGTCACGGAAAGGAAAGCTACGAACTAACGAAGCATGCAGAAATAGATACGTTCAACTTCAAAATGCTTACATGGCAGCTAGATATATGGGACAGAGTGATATAATGGCTTCTGAAGGCTATTTACAGAAACTTGTGGCTCCTGCCATCAAAAGCCTGGATGTAAATCTGAAGGAAGCAGAAAAAGCACGTGGACATGCACGAACAGCACTGTCTACCATTCTGAAAGCTTTGGACTCTAGACAGGACAATAAAATATCAAATACCTTGGCTATTGAATTACATGCTATTCGAACTGGAACGTCTAGATGGTCTGCACTTCTGGACAAGCCAGATGATGTCTCGCTTTCCTTGTCCATCCCCATTGCTGCTGGCATCCTTAAAGTTGTCAAAGATCGTTGTGGAGAGCAAGAGTTTTCCAAGATTGAACCCCGCCTTTCTGCCGTGATACAAGCAGCTAAAATCGAATCGGGATGCCTCACGCTCACCTAGTAATGAAGAACATTTCCAATTGACAATGTAATGAATCTTTCAGTCCAATATTTGCAACTCCCTGAATGCTGGCAGGAGCACTCTGTCAACCAGAAACATGTCTCCGTTCGACGCTTTCACTTCTTGAGTTATTTTCCCAACATTCCCCAATCCATCGACTACCGTGCCATTATCAACACAAACAGAGTACCCAGGGAGCAATGTTTCCTGTGTACCTGAGGAAGTATTCCCCAAGACAATATGAAATGCTAAAAGCTTCTCTATTAATGAGCCCCTTTCTAAAAATTCTGGGAGGCTAACATTAAGATCCTGAGATATGAACATATCAAATGCATCATCCGTCGGTGCAAAGATTTGTACAGGCCCAGGGGCACTCAAAACCGACTCCAAGCCCTGACTTTGAAACAGCTCTGCAAATGTTGATATGTCATTCGTATCTGACGTGGCAAAATCAGCTAGGGTAGCCTCTTTCAGTACACGTGCTGCGACGATACGACATTGAATTAGATTGAGAGACTCGCGCAATAACTATGGAAAATACATACCGTAACATGGTAGCGTCGTTGACCATGCAGTCCACAGTAACACAACCAACACAAAGCTGGTCAGCTTGGTCAGCCCTGACATTAAATTCTGATCCCTGAGATATATGACTGTATTTGCTCTATTCTTCGCATATATAGAAATCAATAATATAATTCCAATGCTTATATGCACCCATCATCCCAGTATGTGATTGAACTGGGGCAAATATTTGCAGATTCATGTGGCAAGTACTGCCAGTGTGAAGATTTGCCACGTCATTGCTTCATGGCTTGATATCAAAACTCTTTTACATCGTGGTGACTCAAACACAAAATTTATACTCAATTGATACATTTAAATAGGAAAACGCTTCTTGAAAGACTGGAGCGATCGAATATAATTTGGAATGACATGATCTGATAAGATTGTTGTGGAGGGTCGAATCCTGCCATACAATCTCTGAGGAACATGATCCAACAAGAGCATATTTTTCGGCGCTGGTCCAGGGGCCTTTTTAAGAGCGGGCAAGGGTTCATTCATTATTCGTGGATCATTGGATAAAGAGCGGTAGTGAAGGGATTCCTCGGCACCAAGTATGTCTTCCATACCCAACTCTGATGCTGCCCTCTGATGAATAATACGTTCTTCATCCATGGGTGACATACCGTCATCTTCTTCAATGTTACTGTCCTCATACCCCGGAACAACTGTAGCTGGTACAAAGTGCATGATTCTTCCAGCAGGATACATGGACCTCTTCCACCCTGCTTGCGATGATTTCTGGGGTGAAACATTCCCGTACGTGCCTGGACGGATTACAGAAGGTACTGCGTTAGCATGCTCTGGGAACGAGTGACGCACGTCATCCTCTTGCTGTTCTTCTTTCAACTCTTCTGCTTCAGCATCTAATACAGCATCCCTAACTGCACGCATTCTGAACGAAGCCTCTGCACGAAGACTGTCTGGACCATTGTCAATTGATAATTCTCGAATATCTTCAAATGTTTCATCCTCTTTGCTTTTACTTCCGTTCCAATACCCTGAGATGAATTTCTGAATTTTTTTTGTTGTACTCGTATACGAAAGCCACCCCTCATTAGTGTCCCCATCATTTCTAGACGAATTCTTTCTCTTGTGAAGCTGCCGTGATTGACAGGCAGCACTATTAGATTGGATCCACGACGTTGCACTCCCAAACCCTCGTAGCGTCGTTGATGTTACGCTCTCAAAAGCTCTAAATACTCTATATGATCGCATGTCGCGATGAAAGTCGCTGTACCATGAACTATTCGTGACCTCTTCTCTCAAGCCATCAGCTGCCCCAGACGACATGGTGGGTATAACATCACACCCATTCACAATGGTGGTCACGTACTCTTTGCAGCTTTCAGCTAGCTCTAGTGTCATGCATGCGGGACATGCGATTGAAATACACGTTGCGTTTTCAAAGACACCACCCTGCTCTCGTAGCATCATTGTTAGCATGGCGGCAGTACCTCCACCCAAACTATGACCAATAATAAGAGGATCATATCCACTCTCGTCCAGAGCATGAACAAGATCATCTCCTATTTCCGCTTTCAACCAACGTGCAGCCGCCAACATACCAAAATGAGAATATCCCAGAGTAACACCATTTGAATCCACCACATGATGTGGTTTTGATGCTCCAGTCAAGGATGTGAATGCATCCTTGATGGAATGCGTCCCACGAATCATCAAAACTATTCTTTTTAATTCTTCGTCCCGTATCAGCACATAAGAGGGTTTCAGAACCCCAGCACTCACTGCCTGTTTCAAAAAATGCTCTTCCTTTACTCCCATGATCTCAATTACCCGCCGTTTACGATAAATCGGCCGTCTTTCACGCAGACAGCTATTATATCTCAGACATTTTTCTACAAGCCTTAAAAAGTCCTTGGCGAGTTGCATGCTGGCATCATCTTTCTGATCAAGCCCAAACACATTCCCATGCATCCCGATATCATGCAAGGGATGTTTTGCCTCATCCCACCCATCATTCCCACCAGACGAATATACAGCACTATTTTTACTACATAGATAATACAATCCAAACACCAAATCTGCAGTTTTCCATTTATATAATGTCTCTCCATACATGTATCTCAGCCCTTCAACGAAAAAGTACAAGTCTTCAAAAAATGATTTGGGAGCCCTGTACGCAGTTTCGTGGGTTTCCCTATAGTACAGAGTTCCATCATCATCACCATCATCCCCTCTATTCGAACCAGCACTGCGACTTCCATTGGAGTAAAAATACAAAGCAACAGCTGTTCCAGAGAGTGCAAGGGCAGTCAACGAGGACATTTTCGGTTCGGTACACGCAACAGCTCCTACAAAGGCAACCCAAAATCAACACTACGTTCCAAACCGAATTACATGTAATGCTGTGTATCGACTCCCTGTTCTGAACGTGTTGTGAACAAATCAGTCATGAATCACACCAGCAACAGTGTTGACGAAATGACTGACACCATCCCATGTGCATCCACCGTGATACTGTTTTAAAGTGAATTATTATTTTTAAACATAAAGTATTGTATCAGGAAGATTCAAAGGGGTACAATTTACAAAATTTTGTTTAAATAACATTTTTCCCACAACAAAGGAAATAAAAAAGTAACATAATACCAAAACTTTTGATACAGGCCGGCATCAATGACAATATGACATGATATTTTCTTTATATACATTAATTATAATATAATTATAAACTATTGATTGGCTGTGATCACCTGGCAGGGCGGTGATCAGACAACACGTGTGGGATCATGGGACGTTCTGAAAGTAGCACTGAGTATCACACTGAAAGTAAAAATGCAACGATGAAGAGTGAGACACCATCTTTGAAAGGAAAAGAATTATGGAATGCGGTATTGCTGGTTGTTCTGTACATGATCCAGGGAGTTCCTTTGGGACTTTCCATGGGATCAATGCCATTCTTGCTACAGAACAAAATGTCGTATACAAAGATTGGGATATTCACGTTGGCTGGATACCCATACTCTTTCAAACTCCTTTGGAGTCCTATCGTAGATACAATATATAATAGAAAGGTTGGACAGAGGAAGAGCTGGATCTTGCCCTTGCAGCTCATGTCCTCATATTTGATGATTATGCACTCTGGTTGGGTGGAGCGAATGTTATACGAGCAAGAGGATGCGGTTCGAGTGACCTCGTATTTTTTTATTCTGGTTTTGTTGGCGGCGACGCAAGATATTGCCGTTGATGGATGGGCTTTGACATTGTTGTCAAGAAAGAATGTTGGGTATGCTGCTACATGCCAGACAATAGGAATGAATATCGGATACTTTTCGTCCTTCACGATATTTTTAGCATTAAATGATGCCAATTTCTGCTCAAAGTATTTTGGAACACAAGGAGAAGTCGTCACGCTGAGAAGATATTTGGAACTTTGGGGATGGGTGTATTTGCTTGTCACCATCTGTGTTGGGGTGTTGAAAAAGGAAGCTTCTGTGAGTGCTTCCACTCATACTGTAGAAGTTTCTCCTATGGAAGATAAAAAACAAGCAACTCCACAGCTTGGGACGAGACTGTCGTCTCGACGAAGGAAATTGTCAAATCTAGAAAATGGAGACTTCTCTCCTCCAGAGGAACACACAAACAAATCACCGTCTGATCCAAGCTCGGGAGTTCGAATACTCAAAGCATACTCGCAATTATGGAATACTATACAACTTCCTCCCGTGCGATTGCTGTGTATTGTATTGATTGTCGCCAGGCTGGCAATGCTCCCAGCAGAGAGTGTTGCACCTTTGAAACTGCTTGAAAAAGGAGTGAGTAAAGAATCACTTGCTGGTTTAGTCCTGATTGAGTTTCCAATTGAATTACTTTCAGCTCTTATAGCAGGTCGATGGGCGGCATCGTCTCATCCCCTACGTCCCTGGCTGGCGGGATATAAGATTAGGCTCACCATGGCCATCATGACGACATTGTGTGTGGGATTCTTCCCTGTCGGTGTTCCAAACATCTCAGGCGCACCTCTATCCTTCGGAATACTCGTTATTTTGGGACTTCTCACATCGTTCTCTTCCACATTGATGTTCACGGCTTTAGGAGACTTTTATAATAGAATTAGTGACCCTAGCATGGGAGGAGCATACCTCACCATGCTCAACACCGTTGCAAACATTGGCGTGGTTGTTCCAAAAGTCGCAATTTTTGCATTGATAGATTTCGTGACAGTAAAGAAAGACAAAGAGATTGTACGAGATGGGTTCTACACGGTATCCTTTGTCTCTTGTGTTTGTGGAGTATTTGTCTTCATGTGGCTGACGCATGTCGTCAAGAAACTGGAAAAGTTCCCACTCCATTCATGGAGATCAAGTGTGAAAATGTCATGAGATTGGTCTAGAAAAGATCGTTTCACTCAATGTGTATGTATGTAATAGAAATAAATCGTTGAGGAAAACAGCCAACAATGGCCAACTACTGCTACTCTAATCACTACATTATTTTGAAATTTTGGTCACCAGGAACTTTGTCAATGGCTGGCGATGTCCGTTTGTGCGTCGGTAGTGCTTCTTTGGCTTCATTTTGTACACAACAACCTTTGGTCCCTTCATCTCTTCCATAATCTCAGCCTCAACAGACACACCATCCAAGTATGGCTGTCCAACCTTGAATTCACCATTTGACTTCAAAGCCAAGACACGTCCCAACTGAATTTTGCTACCAGCTTCAACATCGAGTCTATTCACAGTGTACCAACGTCCCTCCTCAACAATAAGCTGGTGACCACCAATATCAACTACGGCATAGGTATCAGCAGGAGTCTCAAAGGATGGAGTTTCCGCATTTGTAACAGAAGCAGCTGCAATACACACATATGTGATTATGAGTCAATTGAATTGCAATATACATTGCATCGAATTATACCGAAAAATGTGGGAATCGACACCAGAGGGTTGCGATTCGTCACGCGAGCAAAACCACCTACCTTCGGGAGCAGCTGCATTGCATCTAACCACATTCTTGACGATATTTTGTTGCGTGGAAACAAAGCAAGCCCTCTGAACCTTCTGGCTGGCCCTGGTTGCTGCCGTCAATGGCAATGGCTGCTTGGCAACCACGTTTGTGCTGACAAAGAGGCTCATCGCTGTGATTTTAATATACTTTAAATTCAAGTAAAACGTCTATAAAATGTGCAAGGACAATGCGTGGGTTGTGAATGAATACTCCAAACCACCGTCGGAAATCGCCCATTTGCCTGGACGACAGAGGCTTGCTCTGATTGATAAAGACATCCCATCAACCACGTGGTTTGATAGGACATCATGAACATCCTTTGTATCGAAGTTGACACATTGGTCCCATCAATGGGATGATCTGATGGGACATGGAAACATGCTACCCACAGACAGGAACCATTTTGAAATTGAAACAACGTTGCTGTTTCCTACAGATGAAGAAGAGTTGCATGTATTTTATTACGACTGCAATATCATATCTTTTTTAAATACATACGTATGCATGCGTGGTTGAATAGAATATTCATCGTGTGTCAAGAGACAAGTACCAACTGAGTGTTCGACTTGCTTATGGACTGACTGTGTGTTGCTTGTCACTCGTGAAATAGCCTTCTATGTATATACTACCATGAGCCGTTTACAAGGACTGAACACCACACTAGACATTCTGAGTGCATCTTCTGGTGCCGTGGTTGGATGGTTCTTGTACAGGGTTGTGGTGACATCATGCAAGAGACAGTGGACCAGAGGTTCTAAAACAGAGGAAGAACATGGTAGTCGTCGTCGTCGTCTGCTAGAAGAGAGAATACAGATTCTTGAAAAAGAGAATCAGACTCTCTATGAGCGTACTGTTGCATTGGCACTGGAAAATCGTCTATTATATGATCGGATCCTCCAGGTGGCCTTTGTTGATGAGGAGGATGTGACCCATTATACTCCAAGAGATGAGGATGAGGATTGGTCGTGGTGCTGGTGGCAAGAAGAAGAAGAAGAAGAAGAAGAAGAAGACATGAAGAATGTATACAAGACACCAGAGAAGAATGTTGGAATGCGGCAGACAGACGAGGTGCAGACACCTACGCAAGACAATGACACATGCGTCCACCATGGTTGACTTTTTGTTTTTTTGGTTTTTTAGGATTTCAGTCAAACTCGAATTGATAGTACTGTTTCTTACCCTGACGATGACGATATAGATGTAAAAGTATTTACATATACATAAATCACTATAATGGAGGATAATCCAGCATACGCGTTGAACGAAGACGGAAGTGCGGTGGATCCGATGGCATTCAAGAAGGCTCTTCTTGAAGACCCTGCCAAGGTAGAATCGTTGAAACAGGAACCAGACGTTCTTGAAATTGTTCAAGGGGATGATATCCAAGCGTTTCAAGAACTCTTAAAGTCTGTGTATCAGGTATGGTGAATGTGTTGAATCGTTGACTGGACAACGACTGGTGGATGAATCTGTTGATTATATTGGTGTAGGCTGAAAAGAAGCGAGTTGAAAAGCTTAATAAAGGTATGGCAGAGAGAACTATTGATGCACAGAGAGTGTCTGCGACTGTTCCAAGGGATACTGTTCAGTTGTATGAGCAGTTGAGAGAATCTGGACTTCAGTATGGTCCAGCCTTTCGTCTCTTGCGTAATGTACACACGCCTGATATGTCTGCATAAGTGTGTATATACATATCAGTATACATTTTCTTGCTACATATGAGTGAGATTGTACACATGTACAATTTTAAAAAATACAACAACTGTGTAACTATTGATCATCCTTTTGCTTCTTTTCTGGATGAAATTCAATCCTCTGGGGAGATTTACGTTTCACAGACACGACCTTGAGAGGAATAGTATCTTCATCATCGTCGTCGTCGTCGTCGTCGTATTCAACCAACCTGGGAAGTCCTGGTAATTGGGGTGGTGATGTTTCCAGAACAACCCGAGGTGGATCAGCCTTCTGCTGCTGTTGGTCATCGTCATCTTCGCGAAAGTAGTGTTCTTCATCTACATCCTCTTGCATTTCTCCTCTGGCTCGCATAGCAGTTGCTGCAGCAGCTTGTCGTTGTTGAGCCTCATCATGGATTCCATCTCCACCGGTATGCACCAAGGTTTCACATATATTAGCCTCATGTCTAGCTCCAATTGGTTCTATTATAGCACGATCCGACTCGACTTGCAATATGTCACTCCATAGACTGCTCGTCACGACGACGGATAGGAGAATCTTGAGATTCTCCCTCCGTAAAAGATCTAAAAAGTCCAACAGAGCAGAGTGGAGCAAGTTCTCTCTGTGATGATTTCTCAAATATGCCTTGAGAACAGGATGTAACAGATCATTCTTCACCAAATATCGATTGTAGAATTCATCCTTCATCAATATGCATGTTTTCAGGAATCGAAGTGCTGCACATGCAAGAGACTTTTCTGGCCTCTCCAAGAGTTTGAGAATCTTCTCGACGACATTATTCCTCAAGATGAAATACTTTATCCTATACGAATGCTGTGAAATACAATATGATAGCAGTTCAATGATAAGCAAAAGGCTGGACACAGTCGGTCGATCATCCCCTGTATAGTCTGGAGATCCATTCATGATGGCACCCATCAGATGGGATACATGGTCATCATAAAACAAAGCAATGAACTTTTCCTTGGTATTACTGTCTTCCATCGTGTCAGGATCGAGTAATATCTTGAGGATATCTAATGCCTGCTCCTGTAATCCACTCCTGTGCTTGTGCAACAAGATGGACACCATTTGATCAAATATAATAGCTCCCTTGTCATTGTTTTGAATATACGACCTCAATAGCACCGGATCATGTATTGCAGTTGATAAGATTGATTCTGTTGCTCTAAGTTTTCCTGTTGTGTCACTACTTTGCAATGCATCCGACATGACCTGAAACAATCCCAAGTTGCAGAGATGTCTCAAAATGTCTTGTCTCTGTGCAGCTTGTATGTGTCTTGACAATGCTATCAACTCTTGTAAGAAGGAAATGAGATCTCTCCATGTTTCAGAACCTATCTCAGCTTGAGATATTTTCTGAAACAGAGTTTTGAAAAACACGTCGTCATTGTTCAATGACACCAAGACCTCGACAATATTGAATAAATACATGGATGTCATCGTGGAATACGTTGCATCATCTAAAGCTTTCGGTAGAATCGTGTCTCTGATATAAATGATTCTAAAGGCTTGTACAATCTTGGACCGACACACTGCATCAGTGATGGGAACAACCTCTTTCAGTGACATATCACCCTGCACATGCTGTCTATATCGACCTGGACACGGCTCTGGCAGACCTGGGTCATATTCCAACGCTCCAACGACCGTCATGATGTTTTCATCAGAAAACAACATCTCTAGAATAGACGTATCATTCAACATAATAATGCCCTTGATCACTGCATGAGACGCTACAATACTCTGACGATCCTCCAAGTCCTCTGCAGTTTGAAAGCACTGCAACAACGCTTTCAGGTATCCAGGTTTTACTATTTGTTGAGTTATAGACTCTCTCTGAAAAATCGTACATTCTGTAATCATGGACGAAATAGACTCGAGTGTATCCAAACGAGGCTCTGGCAGCTCTATCACAGACCCCGTCACTGCTCCATTCCCCACATCATATATATCTTCGTAAAATTGACCCTCACCTAGCACCCCATCCACCACTAAATTCTTCCCAAAATGACCTCCATTCTCATCATCTATCAAATATAACGGGTGCCCTGTCACATGTTTTTCTGCGACAATCATCTGAATCTGACCCCACACATCCGAGCATCCTGCTTGCTCTTGAAACGACAGGGCCACGTCTGTTTTAGCATGACTATCATTCCAAGTAATGATCGTATCATCTGCATGATAGAGTATCATATGCATCAATCATGATTCAGCCAGATTGGATTCGTGTAATACTAGCAAGAACAAGACAGACACACTCAACATACCTCCTTGTCTATTATAGGCAACGTTTTCATCCACCGCGTGAGACAACAGCCGACTCTCATCAACCTCACTCGTGACAATGACCTTCAGTACATTCTACAAGAAACATCAGCTTGTCAGACGGAACAGTTGAGGGAACAGATTGGAGATACATTAATTATTTAGCAAACGAAACGCACCTCGTCTAAGAAAAGTTGAACATGTCCCGTCCCTCCATCATCCCACGATCCACGGTCATTCAATCTATATACTTTAACACGATGACCCATGATTAGAATGTCCAGTGGATACAGAGGTGAGTATCAGTGACTTGAATTTGAATTAAATCAATCACCACGTTTGAAAACTCTCCCCCGCATGCTTCTTCTGTGAATAACTATTCATTCATTCACTCATTCTGTGTCATTTTTATACATACATTATTTTATTTAATGAAAGATAGATACATAGAGTGAAGTAGGAGACCTAGACAAGTAGATTGCCCAGGTAAAGACTTGCTTTTACAAAATTCAACAATTGTTGATACATTGCAATGTATCATCATCATCATCATCATCAGTTTGACTTTTTGCTAGCACTTCTACCATCACTACTACTGCTGCTAAAGGATGCTGGTTTCTTCCTAGCCTTGGATGATTGTCGTTTTTGCTTTTTGAGAATTTCCTCAAAAGCACCATCATCAACAGAGAATGTATCTTCTTCATATGCCATACATCGAACTGCAACACCTACATCGTGAGCGTCTAATCCCTGTGCAGCGACGTCATATTCACAAAAGTCCCACACGGTGTCTACAGAGGAGGATATAATCTCTCCAATCTGCAACACAGACCCTGAAGATCTGGAGCCGAGTTGAGCAAATCCTCCGTTGGCCAAGCGCTGATAAAAGATAAATGTTCCTCCAGGTTTTAATACCCTTCCTATTTCAGATAAAATGGTTGAAAGCTCTGATGCACCTTCGATGTCTCCAAACTGCTCAAAACTCACGACAGAGTCTAGAGACCCTGTGGGTGTCTTGGAGAGGCATTCCATAATCTCGAATGACGTTGCTTCCACAGGAATTCCTACCGTCATACCAGCTTGCTGAAAAAGACCTTTTTTGATACCAAGATCATTGACTGTGATCTTGACCGTTCCTGTTGGATAGTAATACAAATCTCTTGTGGTTCCACCAAGCTGAAGGACTTTTGCATTTCCCTGTTTCACATGACGACTCAGCATGGCTGTTCTCACCACTTCCAGCTGTGAATATGCCATGACTTTTACTAGACCAAGACCCAGTGCGATAGACCCAAAACCAACGACGGGCAATGCATCCATGACGCTGGCAGTGTCGTCCAAAAGAATAGCCCCAGTCTTGACAGACCTACGCTGTTCTCTACCATCACCTATCCTACATGTGGGAGTATCTGACGAGGATTTTGGTACATATATTACGTTGTGACAATGCCTGATCAATGTCAATGAATGAGCTGGTGCTACGACGTGCTGTTGAAGGAACCGGAGATTGAGAGTCTGAGACCCCATGTGTATACTCATAGACTGCACAATGCCAGCTCGAACACTTTTTTTACGAAACAGAATATAATGTATTTTCGATCGTAGCGTCATTAAGTGCTGCAGAGAAGTAAAGCAGAGGTTTAAACTTAAAGGTTTCAAAAAAGTTACATGAAAAATCTCCTTATCTGGATACGGTCTCCTGATATAAAGTGACAGGGGCCATCTAGACGTTCCGCAGAAGGAATAATAATGCTTTCTAGACACAATGTATCAAACAGCAATGCTTAGAAAAGGGATATCGTCTTCCCGAAGACTGGGCAATGGAACAAATGCAGTCGTGCCATCTTCCCATGTCCTGGGTTCTACGATTTTGAACATGTACGTTGCATCCTAGACCAGATGGTAATTTTAAAATAGTGCATGTGTCGATATCATTTCGTGTTGTGTGTAGGAGAAGAAGACGAAGAGGAGAAGGTTGTGGTGTCTCTGTGAAAGCTCTGCACCAGCAGGGTGTGGAAACGTTGCAGTCGTTGGATGCACTCGAAACGATCCTTCGACAGCACATGGTCATGATGGATGCTACTTCTGCTGCTGTAGATTCGCAGCAACAAGATAATGGATGGTTGACTCCGCTGGTGGATGGATTGGAGACTGTATTGAGATTTATTCAGACTGGTTTTGACAAGTATAATGTGCCATACTCGTATGGATGGAGTATTGTGACGCTCACGTTGTTTGTAAAGACGCTGACATTTCCTTTGACAAAAATTCAGGTGGAAGGTACAATGTCGATGCAGGCATTGAAGCCTGAGATTGATGTTATCAAGGAAAAATATGGAGATGATAAGGATGCGATTTCTAGAGAGACGTCTGCATTGTATGAAAAAGCAAAAGTCAATCCTTTGGCTGGATGTCTTCCCACGTTAGCAACAATTCCTATTTTTATTGGATTATATCGATCTTTTTCATCTGTTGCGTCACAGGGAGATTTGGATAATCAAGGATTCTATTGGATTCCTACCCTGGCTGGACCCACATCTATTGCCGCACAAAAGGCAGGAGAAGGAACGGCATGGCTGTTTCCGTTTGTAGATGGACACCCACCGATTGGATGGGATTTGGCATCTTCGTACCTAGTCTTGCCAGTAGCCCTTGTATTAGCTCAATATGCCTCATCAGCAATTATCAGTCCTCCAATTGATCCAAACTCGGAGAATGCCAATGTCCAAAAGGCATTGTATTATGGACTTCCGTTGATGATTGGTTGGTTTTCTCTCAACCTTCCATCTGGACTCTCTTTATATTATTTCACGAATACTGTTTTTACCTCAGCACAGCAGATTTTCTTGCGGAAATTGGGTGGGGCTCAACTAGCAGAGTATGACTTGGGACCATTAGAACTTGGCACAGCTAGAAGGACTGGAACAGTCGATACATCCACTTTAGACAACACAACATCAGATGATTCTGCTTTGTCAATGGAATCGTCCATGGCCATGTCATCTGAGTCTGTCGATGCAGTGAATGCAACTTCAGCTCCAGCACTGAGAGAGTTGAATAGAAGATGCAAGAGAAAGAGAGTGGTAGCATAGCGAGCGTATGAAAATGTATACTGTATTGCATGTGTAAATATACATGAGGAGAACTATTTCTCTTTGAGGAGAACAAATTCCCTGGTAGAACTCCCAAATGTCAATACATCTTTGGGAAGCAATTCATAATACCTCTGTGATTCAATTTTGTCACCGTTGAGAAACGTTCCATTTGTTGAGTCCAAGTCAATCAAGTATGGTCGCACAGATACTTTTGCGATACCGTCTTTTCCCGGCTTTTCCGTTTTCCTATACTGAAGAACAGCATGCTGCAGTGAGCAAGAAGGATGGTCAGTGGGTATGTCAGCAACCCTTCGATCCCTTCCAAAAAGGTACCAACTTTGTCCATGAACCTTGAGAGGATCATCTAGTGGTTTTCCTCCTTTGAACACGTATAACCGCCACCGTGTCGAAGGGGTATCCTTCTCTGGAGGTTCATTATATTTCAGGATGACACCATTCACTGTATTTGTTTCTGCAGCAAGGACACCAGACAACCCAAAGTCGGGTTCGGGCTCTTTGTCATCACCAGGTTCTTCTTCAGCTATATCCTCCAACTGCTTTCCCCACTTATGAATGTCAGCATTCCTTCGTCTTGTTGGTGAATATGTTTCAGGCCTCTTGTCCCTGGGAGGACTTCTACTCCGTTCTCGCCGGTATCTTCCTTCTTCCTGCTTTACATCGCCTTCCTCTTTTTTAATATATACGTCGTCATCCCATCGTCCCATGATGGGATGGATGACTGTTCCCAAAGTCTAAAAGGTCAAAACGTCAACATGCAGAATATCTCGAGTCGAGATATCCCCAAAATGATACGTGCCTATGTTTCATGAGAATATATTAGTACATACTATTCATTTAGAAAGTTGTATTTTATGTTGTTTGAGCCTTGCCATTCTCTCGGCAAGCATATCAACAGATGATACCTGGGGAACCCTTGAAGTTTCTCTGTCATTTCTAGAGTTCTTGGATATATATCCATCGGATTGGAATCTCTCTGGTGATGTCAACGATGATTTAGACTCTAGAATGGCGAGACTCTCCTCAATGTAATTGCGGAATCTCTCTTGAGTACCCTTGAGATACTTGTCAAGCATTCGAGGATGGTTCCTCTTGATGATCAAAAGTTCTCTCATTGCAGTTTCTTTTATGCCTTCATCCCTCGACGTGACCCTACTGAGAATATCCTTTAGCTTGAATCTTGCTTCTTCTTCTTCTGCAGATGATTCTGGCTTTGCAACCATTGTGTATGGTTGCACATCACCTGCTTTCGCCGGGTTTCCTGAGGTAGTCATGGGCTCAGTTGGGAGTTGATTCATTTCCTTGAGCATCTTCAGGTTGATATCAATATATCTGAAAATGATTGGCTGAGGTTGAGAATGTCTTCCAGGAATATTTGACGTGTACTGATAAACATTATACCCAGCGACCTTGCAGATTTGGTGAAGAATTGTTTTGACCATTCTCAGTGGCTTATCCTCCGCAGCAGATCTCTTTCGTATTTCTTCCACGCCCAAGAACATGAAGTAGTCGTGTAAACACAGGAGAAGGAATGAGAGGTCAATATCTGTCGCCTCATTATCTATACCCTTTGTTAATTTGATCAAACACTTGACCACCAAATCATTGAATTTTGGTAGTGTGTTGGGATTCAAAGTCCTTGGAGGAGAACGCAAGAGATGCAGCAATGCAGCAAATGCATAATTCTTATTTCCAGAATCCAAAATGTTTTTAATCAAAACATTGACGGCCCTGACAAGGGTTGTGCCTTCATCAAAGCAAAGCAGACCATACTCATCCACCAGACTACACAAGAGCAGGGACAAACACGTCCTCAATGTCGGCTGAGGAATATTTTTAGATATTTCCTGGATTCTTAAGCTCTGTAACAGTGCGTTTAAAGCGAATTTGCATCCTCGTGCGGAAGGAGGTGGTCCGCCCAATTTGACTTGTTGTGCAGCATCTGCAAAAGTAATCTCCAAGTGTGCACAAATCCCAAGGACAAATTTGTCTGCCGAATTTGCAAGAACAGCCAGTATTCTTCTAGAAGGAGGAGCGATGTCTTTCGATGTGATCGACATAAGATCCGAGCAAATCTGCTTTGTTGCCTCTATGGATATAGACAAATCAGTTGTGTACATTGCATCAATGCTCTTGCTCCACCTTTCTTCAAACTCTTCCTCATTGTATGGAAGAGACTGTGCTGCTGGTTCCTGCACTATTCCAGGAGTCGTTTTCAGCTCACTAGGCACAGGAGTATCAATATTTATAGAATCCGGAGGCGCCTGTAGCATATTAGATACGGGTGTCTGTATGAATTCTGCCTGTTTTTTCATTGACTCTGTGTCCCTCTCTGGTTCAACCTCTGACTCGAAATTGCCCCCAGATTCTGGGGTCATCTCAAGATTATGAGGCTTGTACTCAGGAGGGTGATATATTTCCTGTCGCACATATTCTTCTCTTGGCTGGAATCGGGGTGCAGCTGGGGTGATATCCATAGGTTGAACATCTGGAGCAGGGTTTGAGACTTGCTGGTACCCCTTTTGAAGTTTACTCTCAATAATCTCCTTGTCCTCTTCCCGAACATTTTTTAACAACTGCATGAATTGAGCATCTCCAACATGGGTACATATAAGCTGCAGCGTATTCATTGCAGCAGATCGAAGGGAAGGATCTCTTTCTCTGACAAACTGCACATGCATCAAAATACAACATTATGTCATGTCACTTGAAAAATTGAAAACTGAAAGTGTGCAAGAACTCATACCTCAGATATTGCAGCTACTGGTTTTTGTTTTGCACTAAGAATACATCTGCTACCATTCTGTTCCATAATTTCAGAGATTGCTGCACAGCACTCGACCTTTGTTCTTGAATTTTTTGTAACAAGTCCTTGTACAATGTAATCAATCACCTTTGTCGGGTTGTAGATGGAAGAGACCAAAATTATTATTGACCTATATGCCGTCCTCAGGTAATCCTGATTCTGACCACTTTTCTCAATAATAGCTGGAAGCAGAATCGACGCTTCCATGTCATTCAACCTGAAGCCATCATCAGACAGGGTCTCAAGAACTTTGCTAAGCAGATCTAGCGTCTTCATGGAAGATTGTGTGTTTGCTTCGCAAAGAATCATCACACTCCACTGCAGGAAAAGATCCAGAGACATTGTCATTTCACCCAAATGTATTGGCACAGCATCAATCAGAATGTCAGCTGCCTCAACGTGATCTTTGAAATCTTTGCTAAACATTTTGGCACCAAGAGATGCAGAGACTACTGGCTGCAGTAAATCTTTCAATCTTGCCTTATCATCGAGAGATGGAGGGTCAAAACCTCCGGGTTTGGGCCTATATTGCTTACTACGTGATCCTTTACCTTGACTCATGCGTATCAGTGGACCTTCATCTACTTCAATGTCCTCAGCAGGGCGCTGCTTTATTGCAGACTTTGGTGCCGAGGGCTGTGCAAGTCTAGACTTTGATTTTTCCTTGACTGCTGACCTTGCTGGAGTACGAGCAATGCTCTGTGTCTTTGCAGGGACTCCTTTAGCAGGAGTCTTTGCTGGAACACTTGTACCAGACTCGCACAATGCCTCCAATTTGGCAGCCATATTCCTGACCTCTCCAGTTTTATCCCGAGATGCCACGGCGGAAGCCTTGCTTGAAACTTCTTTGCATTTTGCACTAGCAATATAGTTGTCAATCATCCATTTTAGAGCTAATATTCTACCTTCAGGAGCACCCTTTGGGTTGGAAACAGCCTCTGCCAAGGCTGGAAACAACCTGTCTTTCGGACAGGTATTACCCCATGCATCCAACATACCGACGACTGCTTCACGCACTTGCTTTTTTGAATCAGCCAGGTTTGCTACAGCAGGGGCAAGCAGAATGCCATGGGCAATCTTATCAAATGGCTCTCCTACTGCAGTTGCAAGCATTCCCACCACAGAGAATGTTTTTGCTGCCAGATTTCTGTTCGCGTCCCCGAATCGGGCCTTCATCGCGGAAAGAAGATCACTTGGGATGTTAGGGGTGATGTGCTTTGAAGCTGATACGATTTCACCAACAGCATCAACGGCTGCATTCCTTTCTTTCCAATTAGAGCTGGTGAGCTGTGAAATAAGTGAGTCATTAAATCGCACACTCACATCAACCCTATCAGCTATAACATCTTCGACAACGTCTATATTCTCTTCTCCATGCGGCAAAACCTCTTCTTGGTCTACGCTAGCAGCAACAGAGGTATCTTCCATGCGAGGCAAATCTTTCAAATCTATAGACACTGTCTTCATAGGCTCATATGAAGGATCGACTGGTCGTTTGGCAAACATCTCCTGTAAAGAAGTCACTAGAGCTGGCTTGAGCGTATTGTTGAGCGATTTAAAAGGATTTGGACCAACCTGTGCATGACATTCTCCCAGCAATGCCAGTGCTTGGGCCTTCACCGATGGATTTGAGGATCCCAGATCCTCATTCATCCACGTCACAATGCTTCCACCATTATCAATCTGACTGTAACCAAACTGTTCAATCGTTTTGGTCATCCAAAGCAGACACTCTGACATCACCTTTGGGTTTTTATGTGTTGCAGCCTTCTGGTGTACACAAGAGACAACATACTTGGGACCCACTCTCTCACAGGCAGCATTCAATGCAGAGGTAGCTTGAGATCTATGTTTGATCTCGTGAATTTTCTCGACGGCGCCTTGAACAATACAAGATGCATGTTGAAAGCCAAAATCACGAGTTTTTGACCCCTCGGCAACCCTTGTGCTTATTTCAAACAGTTTATTGACAACCTGAAAGTTTTTATCTTCCCATCCAGGCAATTTGGCGAGGCACAGTAAAAGAGAGGATGCATTAGGGCTTGACGACAACACCTCACTCACCCTGTCCAAAACTTGACTTATCGAGCCCAAACGCTCTTGCCACAAGGTCGATGTCAGACCTTCCACAATCTCTGCTCCAAATGCTTTGACAAGATATTCCTCTGCCTGATCTCCTGACATTTGATTTTCCACGAAAGATGAATCCGAGGCTGGTGACGTCTTTCTTGACACACTAGGTGCCTTTTTCACTGGCATTGCAGCCTTGGGTGCCACTGCTGGTTTTGGCGCAGCAACACTCTTCTTTTTAGCAACAGCAGCCACAGTCTCTTTTGGTGCACCGCCCTTACTTTTGCCAGACATCATTGCCTCACCAATCGCTTTTTCCAGCGATGCCTTCTTTTTATCATCCAATCCAGTGAGATGGGGTTTGATGGCAGGGAACCCTCCCATTTTCACTGCAAAACCCACGACTACATTCTGTGCCTCTTCTCTGATTTTTACATCAGCCCCTGGAACAAGCTTCACAGCAGCTGAAAGAGAATCTTTGCATTGACCCACACTTTGCTTTGTTTCACGATTCACAAGGAAGGACAGATACTTTAATGTATCAGCACACACTTTTGGATTCTTATGTGCCAGAGCTGTAGAAATATCATCTGAAACATCTTTTAATGAATAGCAATAGGTTCCAAAAATCTCCAGACAAGACTCTGCAGTCTGACTCATGACGGGATTCTTCTCTTTGAACCTATTCAGAATCGCTGGGCACAATTGCTTTGCATATGTATGAAAGTCTTGACGCAGTGCCTTTGCCATGGCTTCTGCAGCAGATGCAGCAGCAGCAGCACAATGTATATTCGCATCCTTGGCCAGAATCTGTTTCAGTTCTCTTACCAGAGACATGTACTCTCCATTCTGCGGTTCCAGACGAACCGCCTGCTCAGCCATCTCACGCACCTTTTCAACAGCACTCTTGCGAACATTCCACTTTTTGCTTCCAAAGCAATCCCAGAATGCTACTTTTTCCTCGTCATCACTGACCGTGAAGGTAGATTTTTGAAGCGATGGCATAATATTCTTTGGCGCCGCAAATTCATATGGATCCACATCCTCTTTGTCCGCATGGGCATCCCCACCCTGCTCAAGAGCACCACCACCATCTCCATCATCATCCACATCCATCATCTCAACATCATCCATATCGTCCGGACATGCCATCATCTCTGCCTGTTGCTTTTTCGTGTATCTCTTATCATGTTCAGAACCTGTCCCTGCCACCATATCCATCACCTCTTTTTTCATCGCATCAGGCAACTGATCCCACAGTATTCCTCTGACTGCTGCATCCACCCTCTTTGATTTTTTCATCAGCACTGCCAAAATATCCTTGACATAATTCCTCACAGCAGCATTCGCATGACTATACACTTTTGTTTTCACCATCCCATTCAAAATTATCTTTGAATATTCCACCTCGTCGAATGCCGCACACGACACTGTAAATCCTGCAACCGCCTCCAGCACAACTTCCAGAGCAGCAGCAACAGCCTTGGGCACTTTATGCGTAAAACCACCCTCCACAATCGAATTCAAAACAGCATACCCTTGCTCTACTTCTATCAGCATCATGCACACTGCTATACTCTTCTGCACGGTTGATTTCTTGCTCGCCTTGAGACACTTGCTCGTCAACTGACCCATACACAATTCAGACTGCTTTTCAAGCACAGACGACCTCTCCTCTGACCAAAATATCAACCTTCCTAATACATCTATGTAATCACAGTACGCATCCAGAGCTTTGTCCATTACGTTGGCGTTCGGATCACCAACTGCCTTGGCGAGTTGGTACCCCAGGACATTTCCATCTACAATACTTTCCACACGTTCCCGCAACGGACCTAACGTATCCATTGTTATACTATCACGTATACTACACATTTGTTCAGAGATAGACTCGAACGCATGACTCCGAACCTTCCAGTTCGAATGAGCAATGCGTTTCTCAAGAGGCCAAGAGGTTGCCTCTTGAAGAAGCGCATCCACATTCGTATCCGCCATCCTAAGAATAATAGCAATAGTATTCTTATTTGAGAATTTCAATACGACCACGCGCTAGCGTTTGGTTGGTTTTCTTTTTCTTTCTTTCTTTCTTTCTTTCTTCTTGATCATCATGATGATCAAGGTATGCAATGAATTGCAAGATCCAACAGTTGGAATGGAATATTGAGGAGCACTCTTCTTCCCTCCATGTATGCAGGAGAGATCACTACTTGGCTGATTGATTTCTATTATGTAAAGAAAGAGAGAGTGCATGAGGGCAAAAAAATCCATCGTATTACAAGATTCTCTTGACAAACAAAGAAGTACCAATAAATATACATCCCGATAATAACTATATACCATCCATCTATCCATCTATCTATTACATGCCATCTATCAATTTTTCCAGTTCCTGAGCAACCTGGTCCCGTCCCAAGTTCTCCACAGAAGCTTTGCTCTCCCTTCCCTTGTCAAACCTGGCAACAATCGTTGCCTGCACCTCTCCATGTTCCCTGACCAGCATCGGGCAGAGTGGATTAGATTTCTTCATATCAACATATGCTGATTCTATGAATTCACGTAATCCTTTGCTTCCGGTGGATTGTGGAGATACCAAAAAACGTAGCTCTTCAACCTGTTTGCAGGAACTCAGCTTTGTTGCCACGTTCTTCACGACAGATTTGGCTGCCATGGTTCTTCTTTATGATGTTGTCGTACGAGTAAATAAATTCAATTTATATGTACTGTTCTATTTTTCATGTCTTTCATATGTGGATTCGTTTTTTTTTTAACTTTTGCATATTCTATCTTTCTTTTTATCCCGCGCCCCACTGATGAAGATATATTATAACAAGCAATCAGTCACAATCCCATGTAAAAAAGTACTTGTATGTAATTAGAATGCAATTATACTTGCATACTGTAGAATGTTAGAACATCGGTGCTGGATATTGGTTCCCGAGTAGACCTTGCAACGTCTAGACAAACATGAGAGTGCCTGCATATATAGGTAACGTGTCGCTCTTGTTGGTGCTGTTCTATGTGCAGCACAGCATGGGAGATGATTGTCCTTTCACATGCTCAGTGGACAGTGACTGTCAGTCGATAGCGATGAATGTGGGGGCAGAGCAGACGTGCATGGACGGTTGTTGCCGTCCATCTCCTGGAGATTTTTCAATGGTTGAATCAGAAACTGCAACCGAAGCAGCGAGTCTTGTGACAGCAAGGCTGACTATTGCTTTGATCTCGCTTCTTTATGCTTTTGTATTATAATACCGTGTACACCGAGTGGTAGTATTCTATTGTCATTTTTGATTTCTACTGTCACGTATGGTGCTTTCACTCCATGGAAAAGAGGTAGGACCTACAAGACATCACCATGCATCATGGTGTGTCCTTCACTCTGCCACACACAGAGAATGCCAGATCTCCCCCAGATTTACATTCGAAATCCATACCTAGATACTAGCTACATACATACGGATCTATAGATATTTCTCTATACCTACAAGCAAGTCATGTCCCTATTGATTCACAAGTGTGCTGTAAAGCACATGCACAGTGGGCTTGTCTACTTCGTACTACCTCTACTTGCTTGAGAATATACGTAGTGTATTCGAATTAACCATCTATTCATTTATACAAAGAATAATATCTTTATGTATATAAAATTCAGGATAGCATGTACTGACCTTGTATGAAAGGAACATTCATTCATTGACAAACAAAAGACGAATTTCCTCCACACCGTGAGGTTCTCGTGAGGTTCTCTGTCGTTCTAGAGAAGAACGTACGCTTCATGTATTAGGAGAAATCAATCTGAGAGTCAAAACAACAGCAGTTGGTTAGTATATCATCAATCAAACATGGACAACCTACCAGACGCTTCTGCTGGACAACAACAACAACAGGAATATCCTGCAGTCTTTATTTCCAATCTCCAGTGGTGGACAACAGATGTAGATATTGAGACAGAGTGTAGTCAATACGGACATGTATTGAATATTCGATTCATAGAAGATAAATCATGTGGTAAGAGTAGAGGGATGGCCATTGTTGATCTGGATAGTCAGGATGCTGTGCAGAGGTGTATTGAAGGGATGAATGGGAAGGATATTCATGGTAGGCAGTGTCGAGTGAGTAGACAATATGCAAAGTATCAACAACAAGGACCACCTGGCGGTGGTGGTGGTGGTGGTGGTGGTGGTATGATGATGATGATGAATACCCAAAGGCCGCCTCCACCCCAGGGGAGGCCACCCCCACCCATGGGCATGCCATGATGGGGTTTGGTATATGGTGTGGTATTTTTATACAATAAAATGTAATACTACTGTACATGATTTATGTAGCAAAATGAATGTCATACATGTAGACGTTCACCGTCAGGTGGTATATATATGATGGTGTAGTATATATACCCTCATGGAGTGCAAGAGTCAAATGATGGCTTTGGGAGATTCCACGTACCCTGCGTACCACGTGAAAAATTTCCACATTGTTCCACGTTGGGATTCACTACCCATGCACGTATATTTTGATTGAAGGACTTTGCTTGGCTGAACATCCCACTCATGTCTGTAACTTGACTTGTGTTCCAATCTCCAATTGGCTGGTTGAATGATGTGGCATTTTCAAACATGCTGCTCATGTATATGACCTGGCTGGTATTCCAATTTCCAATTGGCTGATTGAATGATGTGGCATTCCGAAACATCGAGGTGATGAATATGACCTGACTGGTGTCCCAATTTCCAATTGGCTGGTTGAACGAGATGGCATCCACAAACATCCCACTCATACCTGTGACCCTACTGGTATTCCAACTTCCAATGGGCTGGTTGAATGAGATGGCATTAGCAAACATCCCACTCATATCTGTGACTTGACTGGT
>PJEL010000849.1_pt1 | contig 34253 bp, 29 predicted proteins | sample 1853271 | NCBI WGS metagenome assembly PJEL01 (sample SAMN08108733, study PRJNA415343) | Invertebrate metagenome, whole genome shotgun sequencing project. | host: Globobulimina | place: Sweden: Gullmar Fjord | collected 2015-08
GTGCGAAAGGTTGGCTCAGGTGCCGCCCCGATCACCCGATTGGCCGCCTTCTTCCATTCCCGAAGCCAGATTTTGCCAGAATCATGCTGACGGAGCCCCGGCTGCACCCGAATCATTTCAAGTGTGGCGCACGAAGTGCGTCACGTAAAGTGAAGTTTCGAGGGTCATAACCGGAGCCTGCGACGGTTGGGCGCGTCGATTCCGTCTCGGTCCGCGACGACCACCCGTGCCGACGCAACATCAAACGCCACGTCTTTTGCGAGGTTGAGCCCCGGCTCCCGGCACTCCAAAGGCGGTCACAACACTGATCGGCGCGATCAGAGGATGCGCATCTTGGCGTAGAACTTGTCCGCAGCTGCCGGGATGGCCCAAGGAACAATGGCTTGCAGGCACCATGGGTTCGGCCTGTTGATAATGGCGGTGGCTATCCGCGGCTCGCCGGGCTCGGCCGGTATGACAAAGGCAATGCCTTCGTTGTTGGTCTCATCGTCCTCGGCGACACCGTCGTTGACGTCCACGAAGAAGTAGACCGGAGCGTCATTGGCGACGTAGTCCGGGTCGAAGCTCACGCTCACCACCTTGGTGGCACCCGGAGCCAGGCCGGTGGTGATCGGTACCTCCTCCCATAGCCTCGCGCCGCACGCGTCCCAGTCGCCGTCCTCGATGCCAAAGAGGTCGAAGTAGAACGGAGTAGTAATCCAGGTATCTCCGATGTTCTGGATGGTGACATCCAGAGTCACCAGATCGTACTTGGTATCGTAGTCACCATCGATGTCGACGATGGTCAGATCGGGACCGGCCAGCGCCTGGGCGGGCAGCAAAGGGGCAATCAGCATCAGGGTTGTGAGCAGGGTACGCATGGATCTCTCCAAGAGGTGCCGCGGGCACCAATAGGTTGTGCACACGCCTCGGCCATCACTCGAGGGACGGTTGAGTGTGCGACGTTGACAAGAGCTGGAGCCTGTTGCCTCCAGGCCACCAGGAAGGCAGCACTCTTTCTGTACCTCCCTGGCCGTGTCTCAAGTGTCCCAACTCCGGGCCTCGCGTCCTCAGCGGGCCGGGACCTCGGGAGGCGATCCAAAGCAAAGAGCCACCCCGGCGACGTCGGGGTGGCTCTGATAGCTTGAACATCTGGTCCTACGCTGCGACGTCCTCCGACTCCGAGGCCTCGACGACCTCCAAAGCGGGAATCGACGCGGCCTCCTCGGAGACCCCGTCAGAGACCCCGTCAGAGACCTCGTCAGAGACCTGTTCGGCGACCTCGACATCCGGCGCTTTCGACGTGTTTGCCACCGGAATCAGCTGGCTCAGCCGCTCCGTCTGGTCTTGGGTGGACAGCGCAAACCGCGTGATCGAGACCAGCAAGCGGTGCCTGCGATCCCAATCGGCACGGGCGACGGACACCTCGGCGCCCGCCTCGTTGTACAGGCTCTCGGCCTGCGTCTACGTTGCCAGCGCCGCCTCCGTGTCGTCGACGAAGGCGCTCGGGAGCGTGCCCGGCGGTAGCGCGTCCGCCGTGCCCGACGCGATGGACGAGCAGGGCTCGGACGGCGTCGACCAGCCACTGGCGAAAATGGCCGAAACATCGAGGGGCCGCCCCTTCGCCCCTCCAAGAAGCGGTCCGTGCCCGCTAGGAACCCTCGTCGAGGGGTTGGGGATACCGACGTGTCCAGCACTGAGGCCGAGGCCATGGGATCGCCGATTGACACGTTTGCCGCAACCAGTACGCTGACCACGCCGGCGAGGAGGCACGCCCATGACTGACGACGGCAAGACGACAGAGCAACTCGTCGAAGAGCTCGAGGCGATGCGACGGAGAGCCCAGAAGCTGGAAGCTGTGGTGGAGAACCTCACCGACCACGTCATGCTCGTCGATCTTCAGCTGAACATCCTGTTCATCAATCACACCTTCCCTGATCTGACGAAATCTGATGTGGTTGGCATGCCACTGCTTCGATTCACGCCTGACGAGTTCAAGAAGACAACCGAGGAAGCCTACGCTCGCGTGCTGGCCACCGGTCAACCCACTCGGTACGAGACCGAGTACCACTCGCGGGACGCCCAGACCTCGTGCCTTGAAGTCCACGTCGGACCTGTCTTGAGGGAAGGTGAGATCGTCGCCTTCACTTCCCGCTCGACCGACATCACCGATCGCAAGCGGGCGGACGAGGCGCTGCGGGCGAGCGAAGCGAGGCTCCGGGCGATCACAGAGACGGCCCTGGACTCGATCTTCTGCAAGGACCTCGACTCGAGGTACACGTTCGTCAACCCAGCGATGGGGAGGCTGTTCGGCAAGCCGCCCGCTGAACTCGTCGGTCTGACCCCCCGTGACTTGTTCGACGCCGAATCGGCTGCCCTCGTCGAGGCCGTCGATGCCCCGGTCTTTCTGGGCGAGGTGACCGACGCGGTCCGAACGCTCGACATCCAAGGTGAGGAACGCACGTTCCACACCATCCAGGTGCCCTTGCGCGACACGGAGGGTGAGGTCGAGGGGATCTGCGGAATCGTCCGCGACGTCACCGAGACCAAACGGGCGGAGAGGCGGCTTCGTCTTCTCGCATCGGCCATTGAGCGCTCCGAAAGCCTGTACCGGACGCTCTTCGAAGGCATCGCCAACGGAATCAACTTGGTGGATCGAGATGGCGTCGTGATCATGATCAACAAGGCCGGGGCCAAGTATCTTGGCCGGACTCCGGACGAGTGTGTTGGCAAGTCGATATTCGACCTGGTTCCCGGTCTCGACGAGTCGTATCGCGGGCACTACCGACAGGTGGTCGATACCGGAGTCGAGGTGATCACAGAGGAGTTCGTGGAGCTCTCCTCTGGGCCGCGCTGGTTCGGGGCAGTCCTTCACGCGGTCGAAGACGAGAACTCGGTCCGCTATGCCGTTTTGGTCATCTCCTATGACATCACAGAGCGCAAGCTGGCCGAAGAAGAACGCCGCAACCTGGAAGCTCAGGTCCAGCACTCCCAGAAGCTCGAGAGCCTAGGCATCCTGGCCGGCGGCATTGCCCACGACTTCAACAACATCCTGTCGGCGGTGTTGGGCAACGCCGATCTGGCCCTGCATGACCTCCCGTCCCGCTCGCCGGTGCGGCCCCTCCTGTACGACATCATGAAGGCCAGCAAACGCGCTGCCGACCTCACGGGCCAGATGCTGGCCTATTCGGGCAAGGGCCATTTCGTCATCGAGGACATCGACATCAACGCCTTGGTGCTGGACATCTCCAGCCTTCTCGAGAGCGCCACATCAAAGAAGGTCACATTGAGCTATGGCCTGGCATCCGAATTGCCCGCCGTTCGAGCCGATGCGACGCAGTTGAGGCAGATCGTGATGAACCTTGTCCGCAACGCTTCGGAGGCTGTTGGAATCCAGGGCGGACTGGTTGGCGTCAAGACCCACGTGACCCAATACGACCTCGGGGGCCCCGACGTTGCCTTTCCTGGCGGAGAGCCGGTCGAAGGTCGCTACGTGGTCATCGAGGTCTCGGACACCGGCTGCGGTATGGATGACGAGACGAAGGCGAGAGTCTTCGACCCGTTCTTCACAACCAAGAAAACGGGTAGCGGACTGGGCCTCGCCGCCGTCCAGGGTATCGTTCGCGGGCACAAGGGCGCGATCCTGGTGGAGAGCGATCCAGGCAAAGGCACGACGTTCAAGGTGCTGTTGCCCGCCTTGGACCACTCTGCAGAGGTAGTTGCTGCCGGAACCAAGGGGAAGCACAACTGGCGATGCACCGGGACGATCTTGGTTGCAGATGACGAAGAGGCTGTTCGTTTGGTCGCGACCCAAATGCTGAAGCGATTTGGCTTCTCGGTCCAGACCGCTTCGGACGGGGCCGAGGCGGTCGCGTTGTTCCGTGATCATCACGAAGAAATCGACTGTGTACTGCTGGACTTGAAGATGCCTGTCATGGACGGTGAGGAGGCCCTTGGGGAGCTGCGCCGCATTCGGAGCGACGTGCCGGTGATCCTGTCGAGTGGCTACGGCGAGCAGGAGTCCACCGTGCGATTCAGCGAAATGGGCCTCTCCGGCTTCCTCCAGAAGCCCTACGGATTGGTGCAGATGGAGGAACAGCTCCGAAAGGCGATGGCGTCAAGGACCTGATGCCTAGAACTGGAAGTACACAAACTCCCGAGCTTCGCCAGTTCCGCGAAGGATAATCGCGAAGAACAGCCCGTAGTAGACACTCCAGCGCAGCCAGGTCGGACGGTCGGCGATGGCGAGGGCGTGCTCCAGGCGTCGCTGCTTCCACTCGACGACGATGGGGAAGGCAGCCAGCGCACACGGAAGCGCGTAGGTCGCCAGATCGAGCCCCACCAACGGAGCGGTCACCAAGCGGCCATAGATCTCCGCCGCTTGCCCCAGGGACTCGGCGCGGAACAGCACCAGGCTCAGCAGGATCATCCCGTTCACAAGGAGCATCTGACCGAGCTCACGGGGCGATGGAAGTGCGCGGTTGGCGGCGGCGATCGCCTTGGGAATCGGTCGTCGCCACAGCAGCTCGGGAACCAGGAAGAGCCCGTTGAGGAGGCCCCAGAGCACGAATGTCCAGGCCGCGCCGTGCCACAGGCCGCTCAGGGTGAAGACGGCGACCATGTTCAGGGCGGTGGTCCACGCGGGCGGAGTGCGCGGGGGACGCTGGTCCTTGGGGAGGGCCTTGCGGCGATTGAGGTGGCGACGCCGGACCCGCATCTCCACTTCCAGGAACACGTAGTCGCGGAGCCAGGTGTTCAGGGTGATGTGCCAGCGCTGCCAGAACTCGGTGAAGCTCCGGGAGAAGAAGGGGAATGCGAAGTTCCGAGTGAGGTCGAAGCCGAGGACCCGCGCCGCGCCGATGGCGATGTCCGAGTAGCCCGAGAAGTCACAGTAGAGCTGGACGAAGAACAGGCCGGTCGCCAGCAGCAGAGCCCCGCCGCCGAGGGTGTCGGAGTGGGTGTATGCGTACTCGACCGGAACGGCGAGGCTGTCGGCGATGAGGACCTTCTTGGCCATGCCCCACAGCATCTGGCGCAGGCCGTCGCGAGCTCGCTCGTCGTCGAAGGTCCTCGGCTTCAGGAACTGGGGCAGCAGGTCGTCGGCGCGCTCGATGGGACCGGCGACGAGCTGTGGAAAGAAAGCCACAAAGGCCAGGAATGAGATTGGGTCCCGGGTTGGCTCCAGCCGGCCTCGGTACACGTCGACGCTGTAGCTGATGGTCTGGAAGGTATAGAAGCTGATGCCGACGGGCAGGATGATGGACAGGGTGGTGAGGTCGGTGTGCACGCCCAGGGCGGCGATGCTCTCCCGCGCCGAGTCGACGAAGAAGTTGAAGTACTTGAAGAAGCCCAGCGCACCCAGGTTCGCCGACAGGCTCAGGGCGAGCAGTGCCTTGCGACTGGCGGGGCTGCGATCTGGGTTGGAGAGCCCGAGCCCGACGAAGAAGTCGACGAGGGAGCTTGCCAGGATCAACCCGAGGAAGCGCCAGTCCCACCAGCCGTAGAAGAGGTAGCTCGCGGCCAACAACAGGGTGTTCTGGAGGCGGAGCGGGCGTCGGCCGACGGTCCAGTACAAGGCCAGGACGGTCGGGAAGAAGAGCGCAAAGGCGAGGGAGTTGAAGAGCATGGCCGGCGGGCCCTGCTAGGACACGCCGCCCAGGTAGAGCACCTGGCCGGTCAGATGGGCGGACTCGGGCCGGCAGAAGACATCAACGGCGTAGGCCACGTCGGCGAGGGTCGCCATCCGGCCCAGGGGGAGTCGCGCGATCAGGGCTTGCATCTTGTCTTTTGGAACGCCACGGATCAGGTCGGTGTCCACGGGGCACGGGCCGACCAGGTTCATGGTGATGCCCATCGACGCGACCTCGGCCGCCATCACCCGGGTCATCGTCTCCAGCGCGGCCTTGGATGCGGCGTACGCGACCTCGCCCTCGAGCAGCATGGGCACGGCGATGGTCGTCAGGTTGACGATGCGGCCGTACTTTTGCCTCCGCATCAGCTTTACCGCCTGGCGCGAGGCGGTGAATCCGGCCACGCAGTTTAGCTCTACGGCGTCGCGGATGGCGCTAGCAGGGGTGAGCAGGCTGTGGTTCATGGACGCGGCACCGGCGTTGTTGATGAGCACGTCGAGCTGTCCGCGCCGCTTGTGGACCTCGCGCACCCACTTGTTGACTGCGGATTCGTCGGTGACGTCCACCTGGGTGTTCCAGCCGAGGTCCGACTCCGATGGATCGATGCTCCTCGAGCAGCCCGCTACCCAGGCGCCGCGGTCCTGGAAATAGTCCACGAGATGGGCGCCAATGCCGCGGCTGGCCCCGGTGATCAGCACCGTCTGATCGACGTAGGGACCCTCGATCACGCAGGTCCCAGCTGCTCGATGCAGTATTCAGCGAGGGCGGTGATCGACCGGAACGGGCTCCTCTTCCTGGATAATGCGCGGGTATCGGCCACGATGATGTCGGCGTCCCAGCGCTCGTTCACCTCTTCTTCGACGTCGGCGAGGAAGTTCACGAGGTCCATGGAGTCGAGTACTCCCTCGGGTCCAAAGAGGGCATCGCCGGTCGCGGGCGCCTGGTGGTGCGGCATCGTCTCGGCGAACACCTCCAGCAACATCTCGACGACTTCTTGCGGGGCGGGTGTGGCCAATTCGCGGGTCTCCTGCCAGTATGCTCGGGCTGCCAGCCCCCTGTTAATAGGCGGGATTCCGACGGTCCAGGAGTACACGTGAGCACCGAGCTGACCGCCGCCCACTACGACCGGGTCACCGAGGCCTGGCGCCTGGTGATGGGGGAGGCCTTTCACTACGGCGTCTTTGCGGGCACCGAGGGAGACAACCCGACAAAGGCCCTGGACCGCGCGACGACCCGGCTCAACGAGGTGATGCTTGCGGCGGCGGCGCCCTTGCCTTTCGGCGCCTTCGTGCTGGATGTCGGCTGTGGGATCGGTGGACCGGCTCGCTGGCTGGCGCGAACGGCTCGGGTGCGGGTCCGTGGGTTGAGCAACAGTGCGACTGGGGTGGCCGAAGCAACTCGCCTCAGCGCCGCCGAAGGCCTGCACGACGTGACGGACTTTGCGGTTGCCGATGCGATGCACAACCAGCAGGACGGTGGCGTCTTCGACCTGGTCTGGGTCATGGAGTCGAGCCACCTCATGCCGGACAAACCCCAGCTTCTCCGCGAGTGCGCTCGGGTCTTGAAGCCCGGCGGACGTTTGGTTCTCTGCGACCTGCTGGTGAAGCAGCCCTTCTCGATGGAGGAGGTTTTTTCGCTCCGGAAGGACCTCCGACACCTCGATCGCGCCTTTGGACGGGCCAAGATGGAGACCGAGGACTTCTATACCGAGCACTGCGGGGCCGCGGGCCTCGACGTCGTCGCCACCCAGGATCTGACTGCGGCGACCCGACCTACCCTGGTTGCCTGGGCGCAGAACGCCGAGACTCACCGAGAGCAGCTGGCAGCGCGGATCGGGGCCGGTGGGGTGTCTGACCTGCAGCGGGCGTGCGAAGTACTCCAGGGTTTCTGGGACAGCGGTCGCATGGGATATGGCCTGTTGCAGGCGGTGAAGTCATCGTGAGCTTGACCTGGATGAGCGATGCGCTGGCGCGGGCTGGTGACACAGAGGCGGTGATCGAGGGCGGGCGCTCGTTCACATACAGGGAGCTCGTCGACGCAATCGACAAGTGGCGGGCTACGCTTCGGGCTGCCGGTGCTCGACGTGGGGATTGTGTCGCGTTCCTCGGCGACTATTCGCTGGCTGGTGTGACGCGCTTCGTCGGAGCTGTGATGGAGGGTTTGGTCGCCGTTCCCATCGCAACTCAAGTGGAGAGCGAAGCCGCGGCCCTGCTTCGCGCTGCGCCTGTGGACTGGTGGTTCCCCGCCGGCTCTCCCCTGCGGGATCCGCCCCTTCGTCGCCAACCCGAGCGAACGGCTCATCCGCTCCTGGACACGCTTCGCGCTCGGGATCACGCCGGAGTGGTCGTGATGACCTCGGGCTCGACGGGTGTGCCGAAGGTCATCCTCCACGACGCCGCGGAGCTCTTCGGGAAGTTCGCGCATCCAAGGCGCCAATACCGCGTCATCGTGTTCCTGCTGCCCGACCACATGGGGGGGATGAACACGCTTTTTGGCACCCTGACCGCTGGCGGCACGGTGATCATTCCGCCCAGCCGCGACCCGAGTGCGGTGTGCCAGACCATCGAAGCCACCGCGGCGACGCTGCTGCCGGTCACGCCCTCCTTCCTCACTTTGATGCTGGTGTCCGGGGCGGCGCGGCAGGCGGATCTCTCGTCGCTGAAGATCATCTCCTACGGCACCGAGGTCATCTCGCAGTCCACGCTCAGTGCCGCCGTCGACGCCTTTCCCGGCGTGAGGTTCATGCAGCTCTACGGCTCGAGTGAGCTGGGCATCTTCCGAGGGAGATCGAGGGCCGACGACTCTCCCTTCGTGGAGCTGGCCGGCGCCGATTTTCAGGTTCGAGAGGGTCGGCTCTTTGTGCGCGGGGCCGACTCGATGCTCGGATATCTCGGCGGCCAACCCGATGGATTCGGGGACGATGGCTGGTACGACACCGGGGATCTGGTCGAGGCCGATGGCGACTACGTCCGCTTTCTGGGGCGCGCCTCGCAGATGATCAATGTCGGAGGTCTAAAAGTGTTTCCCGCCGAGGTCGAGGCGGCCATTGGGGAGCTGGACGGGGTCGTCGACTGCAGCGTCTTCGGCGAGGCCCACGCTCTCACCGGTCAGGTTGTCGTGGCGCGGGTGCAGCTCTCCACCGACGAGACTGCTCGTGCATTCAAGAGGCGGATGCGCGCCGCTCTCCGAGATCGGCTGGAGCCCAGCAAGGTGCCAGTGCGCGTCGAGGTCGTGGACTCCGTTGTCGGCTCGCGACTCAAGAAGGTCCGCCGCTAGTGAAGGCGGTGAGCGGGAGAGCGGCGAGCGGGAGAGCGGCGAGCGGGGTCGGAGAGCGGCGAGCGGGGTCAGAGCGGCGAGCGGGGTCGGAGAGCGGCGAGCGAGCGGCGAGCGGAGCGAGCGGCGAGCGGGGTCAGGTCTTGAACAACAGTTTCGGACGGCCGGAAAAGGCGCCTATAAACGCTGGATTCCGTGGGGTCAGGTCTTGAACAACGCATTGAGTCCTCCAGACTACGTGACGGCCTCGAACTGTCGTTCAAGACCTGACCCTTCTGGATCACGACGAACTGTCGTTCAAGACCTGACCCCTCCAAATCGTGGCGTACATCGCGGATCTTCGGGCGTCGCCGAACTGTTGTTCAAGACCTGACCCCGCTTGGACCGACCGCTTGGACCCGACCCCGCTTGGACCCGCTTGGACCTTAAAGGGCGCCGAGCTTCACGAGCTGCCGGCGCAACAGGGCAGTGAACTTCAATCGCCCGCGCTTGCTGAGGTGGTCGCCGTCGTAGAAGTAGGTCGGCTCCCGCTGATAGATGCGTTCGAAGTCCAGGAAGTCCACGTGGCCGGGGTCCTCGACCTCCGAGATCAGCGCCAGCCTGAGGTCGTCATCGGCACCGAGCTTGCGAGCGGTGAAGGAGTACCCGGGGCTCAGGGGGTGAGCGACGAGTACGACCCGGATTTCTCGGCCGCGGAGCTCCTCGATAAGCGTTCGGAAGGCCCAGACCAGGGACTCGTCGCCGCCGGCATGACCTTCGAAGTGAAGCGTCGCCGCCTCCACGCCATTGCGGCGGTCGGCCCGGTCCGGGATCTGGGCGAGCCGAGCGTCGATGCTCTCCTTGGTCTTGAACGCCTTGGTGCCCGCCCACATCATCTTCAGGGTCTCGAGCTCCCCCGCGTAGGGAACCAGCCGGGCCTTGGTCCACATCCGGGCGTACAGAAACGGTCTGCCCTTCACCGCCCCGAGCTCCGCGAAGTCCACGTAGCGGCCCCAGACATACTCGGGGTCGTAGCTGTCGCTCCTCCAGGAAGAGAAGCCGTTGATATCCATCGGAATGACGATGGTGTCGACGTCGCGACCGGACTCGTCGAGGAGGTATCGCAGCCGGTACAGGGACTTGATGTAGTGCTCGCCCCCCACCGCGACATTCATCGCGTTGCCGAGGAACTTCGGGTCGATGGCGCTGCGGGCATGGCTGCCCCCGGCGACGAGGACGTCGAGAGGTTCGTCGCTGGCGAAGAACTCGCTGTCGAGCTCGGCGGCGCGGTGGGCGGGCCCCACGACCTTGGCGTAGGTGATGGAGAGCAAGCCGTGGAGGACGGCGCCAATCGCCACAAAAGCGATCAAACCGGCCAGCTTCCCTGGTTTGTGCATTGACAGCACGTCCCTCCTCTACAGTTGCGGTCAAGTCCTGCAGCTGCTCCCATAACCTGTCAGCTGACGAACATATGTTGGTGAAACCCGCATAATTCGCAGGCATCCCCGACGGTCCCTCGAAACCTGGAGAATATGTACGCCAGCTCACAGCTCATGGGTTTGACAGGACTGGACCTCGGAGTGTCCCGGGTAGCCCGCGGTTGACATCCTGTCTCTTTCGGGCTCCCTTCCGACGGACCAAACGGCACTATTCGGTGGCATGGCCCTTGCTTCGCCTCCGTGCAGAGAGGTTTCCAATGGAGTCTGCCAGCCTGCGAACTGTGCTCATCCTCGCGAGCGCCACAATCTCCGCCACCGCCCTCGCTCTCGCTCTCACCACCGCAATCGGCGACGGACTCGAGAGCCCGGTCGTCCAGCAGATCGCGAGGCTGGCGGTCGCCTCCGACGTCCAGGTTCCTTCCGAGAAGGAGTACGCGGGCCGGATCCTGCCCAGGAACCTCTTTGGCCTCGATATCGGACGTTCTGGTGGAGACCCGCCTCATCCCGCAGCTCTTCGAGGCATTCGCTTGCTCGGAACCGTCGTGGCCGATGAGGTCGTGTACAGCTCGGCACTCATCGTCGAGGAGGGCAAGGGGGCGAAGGGTTTTGGCGTCGGAGACCAGACCGGGGGAGGCCAGATCGTCGAGATCCGTCAGCGCCAGATCGTGCTGATGAGGGACGGAGAGCGCCACACCCTGGACATGACCCAGGAGCTCGCCGGCACCGCTCCGACAGAGGAGAAGGCAGCCGCCAAGCCTCTCACCCGGGAGAGCCTGGAGAATCTCAGGCCGGAGGATCTGGCACGTATGGGGCGGGCAATGCCGCATCGTGGCCCCGACGGTCTCGTCGATGGTTGGCGCCTGGCGGGGATCCGGCGCGGATCGCTTCCCGATCAGATCGGCATCAAGAACGGCGACATCATCCACAGCGTCAACGGCCAGGAGCTCGACATCAGCGCTTGGGCCGCCCTGCACGACCAGACCGACTTCGAGGTGAGCCTGACCCGACGGGGCCAACAACAGACGCTGCACTACTCACTGGACTAGTCGCAGGGCAGGTACTCAGGCCCCAGATGCCAGGTCTTGACCAGGGTCGACAGCTTCGGGCCCTTGCCGCAAACCTCGGCGACCAGCTCGGGTGCATCGGCCCAGTCGTCGACGTACTCGGTGTGGAAGACGGCCTTGCCCACGTCGGTGAAGGTCTTGAGGCGGTTGCACTCGTCAAAGTCGTAGCACTCCTCGTTGAGTGCCCAGTCGAACCAGTCCACGAGGTCCTTGAGCTGGGCCAGATCGTTCTTCAAGCCAACGGAGAGGCCCCGACTATGCGCTTCGTCTGCCAGGAATCGGTTGAAGTCCAGCTGCTCGGCCGCTGTGAGCGGGAAGCCCGAGTTGTTGTCGTATCCGTCGACATTGTCGGGCTCGACACCGTCGCAGCCACGCTCCACGGCGTAGTCGAGGCGGTCCGTCATGAGCTCGCGCACAGTGGGGTGCATGACGTCGAACCAGCGCTCGTCCTCCCAGCCGTCGAGCTCCTTGCCGAGGGCCGCGTTGGCCACGCCGCCCACGTCGTCCCGCCAATCCTCCCAAGATCCGGCCGAGAAGTAGCAGATGCGGACCTTGTCGGAGAGCGCCTCGAACGCGTCATCTGAGGCACCAAAGAGATCGACGTCGTACATCTCGACGTCGAGGCTGGTGTCGATGGCCTTGGTGAGCTGCCACTGCCAGGTGGTGTGCGGTGGCGGCTGCCAGACGCCGTCCCCGGGCACTGGATCCCCGGCCTTGTACTTTTCGCAAGCGTGGTCGACATAGATCTGCCCCTCGTCGCAGCCTTCGCGGCCGGAGGAGGAACAGGAGAGCAGAAAGAAGATGAACCAGATCATGACGAAGCCATTGTGGTGGATAAATTGAGGCATGTCCTCCACCAAGTCATGGATCGATCAGCTCGCCCGTCTCCGCGCCCGAGGTCTTCGCTACGTCGCCCAGCAGCGGGGGGTGTCCCCACTACAAGTGCTGGAGCGGGCGGAATCCGGGACCGCCGTGGTGGCCGCCGATGGGAGCTATTCGTACGCTGAAGCGGGCTATCGCGCGCGGATGATCGCTCTCTCCCTCCGCTCCAGGGGCCTCGGGAGGGAGTGGATAGGCATCTGGGCAGGGGGCCGCAGGCGGGACTGGGTGCCGGTGATGGCGGCGGTCGGAGCCGCCGGAGGAGTTTGGTGTGACGGCATCCCGGACGCGATACCGGCGGGGGGCGCGGTGGTGTTCTACGGGGCGGGAGATGCCGAGGTCGCCTCCCTCGACGAGAAGGTCCTGTGCGTTTGCCTCGACAAGGAAGAGGGGAGCGTCGATCTGGCGGCGCTGCTAGCCGAAGGCGGGATCCTCGCTGGTCTGAGTGGCCTCCGCCGAAACTGGAAGATGCTCTGTCACGTCGACGGAGAACCGGTGGTGCGCTGGGCGCCTGGGCCGTTCCTCTCCCGGGTGCCTCTGGATTTTCGGGCTGGCTATCGTCACGGGGTGGGGGAGATCGAGTCCGACTTCATCGCCGCATCCCTGGCCCACATCCACCTCTTGTTGGGTGGGACATTGGTCTTCGAAGGGGAGTTCGATCCTCCCGAGTTCACGGTCTACGGGACTGCGCGAACCGGCCTGGCGACGATCCTGAGATCCGACGAGGTCGCCGATCACCCCCGCAGCGTCGGGCGAGCCTTCCCCGATCTGGACCTGTGGATCGTCGGCGAGAACGGGGACCTCATGGGGGCATCCGAGGTCGGAGACATCTGGGTCGGTCATCCCGATGTGGTCGATAGTCCGGGAATTCCATCAGGAATCGCCGCCACCGGGGATCGAGGATGCCTGGACGACGATGGCTTCCTCTACCTGGTCGACCACGCTCGAAAGTGAAGCAGTTGACTGTACAAATGAGCTTCACAAATGTATAAGACAATTGCTCAAGCTCTCTAGTCTGGAGGCCATGGTCCGATGTCTGCAGTGGCCGATGCGCTGGTCCACGATCAACCAAAACGCACGATCGCCGAACAGATCGAGCGAGAGTTGGCCTGCTCCATCCTCCGAGGTGATCGATCTCCGGGCACTCGGTTGCCGTCCGTTCGCGCCCTGGCAGTCCAGTTCGAGGTGACCGTTCCCACCATCCAGCGCGCCGTCGACCGCCTCGCCGCCACGGGCCTCGTCACCGCTCAGCGAGGGAGCGGGACGGTGGTGAACGATCCAAATCGGTGTGGGGATCTCAACCTGCTGCCGCTGTGGCTGGAGGCCTTCTCCCGGGATCCTGCTCGATCGGCATTGCTGCTGGCCGGTCTGCTCGAGCTGCGACGGGTCCTCACCGTGCATCTCGTTCGCGTTGCCGGGGACCGGGTGCGAGGAGCGATCCCAAAGCTGTCCCTGATCGCGATGTTGATCTCGAAGGAGTCGTCGCTCCGCGAGATCGCAGTTGCCGATGCCGAGCTGAACCGAATCGTCGTCGAGGCGGCACAGAACTTCGCGGTTCGGTCGGTGTTCGAGACCGTCGCCCGCCTGGCCTTGGAGGCTCCATATGTCGCCGAGGCCCTGTACGAGGACCGAGCCGGCCACCAGCTGGTGATCGACACGGTCCTGGCTGCGCTGGTGCATCCCGATCCCGCTCGTGCAGGCGAGCTGGTGCAGCGGGCGATGGTCGCGTGGGACGCAGAGGTGGTCGCCCGCCACAAGAGGCTGCTACTCGAGCACTCCTGAGCAAGACGGACGGGTCCCGATACAGACACCGGCGCGGATGCCCTATGCAGGCGGAGCGCTCCTCTGTGCTGGATGACGGGCGTCGATTCGACGTCTTCTAGCTGCCGACTGCATTTCCTTTAGGCTAGACTGCGCCTTCGGAGGCGACGATGCGCTACGCGGCTCTTTTGGGTCTTGCTCTGCTCCTGGGTGGCTGCGGCTCCAAGGAAACTACAGACGACCCAGACAGCGGCCTGGTGGACGATGTCGAGGACTGCACTGACGGCATCGACAACGACAGCGATGGCCTGAGTGACTGCGACGACTCCGACTGCGAGAGCACCTGTGATGTCGACGGAGACGGCGCGATCTCCATGGCTTTTGGGGGCGACGACTGCGACGACAACAATGGCGCCGTCTACCCGACCGCGGTCGAGATCTGCGATGGCATCGACAACAACTGCGACGGCCTCGCCGACGACGACGATCCAAACGTCGATGCTTCCGACTCCGCCTGGTATGCAGACTCCGATCAGGACGGGTACGGCGACCCAGACCAGGCGATCTACCGGTGCGATCCGCCCGCCGCACCCAGTTCGCAGGATCCGACGGACTGCAACGACAACAACGGAAACATCAACCCGGGGGCCACCGAGGTCTGTGACAACGTCGACAACAACTGCGACGGCCTCATCGACGACGACGATCCCGCTCTCGATCTGGCGACCCGTCGAACCTGGTGGGCGGACTTCGACGGCGACGGCTTCGGAGATCCAGCCATCACGCTGGACGCCTGCATGGCACCGAGCGGCCACGTCAACAACGAGCTCGACTGCGACGACGCCAACGACGCGGTGAACCCCGATGCGATCGAGATCTGCGACGGCGTCGACAACGAGTGCGACGGCAACATCGACAACCTCATCGATGCCGACTCCGACGGCTACATCGCCTGTGGTCTGCTCCCGGACTGCGACGACCTCGACCCGTACACGTACCCCACCGCGAATGAGATCTGCGACGGGATAGACAACGACTGCGACACCTACGTCCCCGCGGACGAAGACGACATCGACGGCGACGGGCTGCGGATCTGCGACGGCGACTGCGACGACCTCGATCCCGCCATCGGCGTGCCTGCGGAGTGGTTCCTCGACAATGATGGCGACGGTCACGGGGCTGGCGCGCCCGAGCCACTCTCATGCAATTCTCCGGGACCAAACTACGTTCCCTACCTGGGCGACGACTGCGATGATACGGATCCTCTGGTCTATCCGGGCGCCTACGAGTTCTGCGGCGACTACTTCGACGCCGACTGCGACGGTGGCGACTGCTCTTGTACGGCGTTCAACGACCCCTCCTACTTCGAGGACATGAGCTATCAGGACGCGCTGCCGGGCACGACCATGACCATGACCTGGGACGGCGTCGAGTATTGGTCCACTTCCGGTGGCGGGCCTGGGGGCGATCGGCTCGCTCAGTACGACGGCTACGGCGCACTCCTCCAGTTGCACCAGCCGAATGTGGACTGGCGCGCCGTGTTCACCAAGGAAGACGGCATCGGCCCGGTCTTTGGCCGCGGCTTCGGCGCTTCCCAGATCCTGGTCATGAGCGGCCCGGGCCAGTTCCAGAACGACGTGGTGCTCGGGGGCGGCCTGATCGACTCCCAGTCAGCCGTGGCGTTCGATACGAACCGACGCGAGTTTGTCGCCCTGAACCCCGGCGGAGAGGTGTATCGGTGGGACGAGGCGGGTGTCTACATCGGAGCGGTGACGCTTCAGGGTTGGGGAACCCAGGCGAACGAGGCGAACTATCCGCAGGATCGCGGGGTCGCGTGGGCCTGTGACTACTACCTCACCTACTCCGAGGGGCAGCTCTCAGCTTGGGACACCACCACCGGTGACCGCCTCGCGTCGACGATTCTCAGCGGAGCCGGGATGGGCTTCGACTCTCACTTCAGCCTGAGTTTCACCAACGGGCGCGTGTTCATCATCGACGGGGCGGGTGGGGCGTGGCGGGGCTTCGACGTATTCTGAATCAGCTTCCTGGAGGCGCCATGCGCTATGCGGCACTATTCGTTCTTCCTTTGTTCCTCCTGGGTTGTGGTGGCAAGATTGGTGGCCCCGGCGGGGGCGATACCGACGTCGTCGCAGAGGACTGCTCGGACGGCATCGACAACGACGGCGACGAGATCACCGATTGTTATGACGAGGACTGCGCTGCGACCTGCGATGTCGACGGCGACGGGTACATCGACGCCGCCCAGGGGGGCGACGACTGCAACGACAACAATGGCCAGGTCTTTCCGGGCAACCTCGAGGTCTGCGACGGAATCGACAACAACTGCGATGGCCTCGCCGATGAGGACGATCCGAACCTCGATCTCACCGACTCCTCTTGGTACGCCGACCGCGACGTAGATGGCTTTGGCGATCCGGATCAGGTGGTCTATGGCTGCACTGCGCCGCCGGGAGACACAGCCAAGAACGGCGACGACTGCGACGACGACGATGCAGAGGTCAATCCAGACGCGCTGGAGGTCTGCAACAACATGGACGACGACTGTGACGGCCTGGTCGATGATGACGATCCGGACGTGGATCCGGCTCTGATGCGGGATTTCTGGATCGACAATGACGAGGACACCTATGGAGACCCCCTCGTTGGCCTCACTGCCTGCCGCCTGCCCACTGGCTACGTCGAGAACGATCTGGACTGCGACGACAGCGACGCCAACCTCGGCCTGGCGGCGGAGTGGTTCCTCGACGGAGACGGGGATGGCCATGGGGCAGGGCTCGCCGTTGGGCCACAGTGCGCGTCCCCGGGGATCTTGTATGTGCCGTACCTCGGTGATGACTGCGACGACAGCGATCCCGCCGTGTATCCAGGCGCCTATGACTTCTGCGGCGACTACTTCGACGCCGACTGCAACGGACAGGACTGCGGCTGCACCGCGCCCTTTACCGATCCGTCCTATGTGGAGGACATGACCTTCCAGGATGCCCTGGCCGGCACGACGATGACCATGACCTGGGATGGTCTCGACTACTGGTCCACTTCCGGGGGCAACGCCGGTGGGGATCGCCTCGCGCAATACGACAATCTGGGTGCATTCATGTCGTTCTATCAGCCGAATGTGGATTGGCGCGCCGTGTTCACCAAGGAGGATGGCATCGCTCCGGTCTTTGGTCGCGGCTACAACGCCACCCAGATCCTGGTCATGAATGGCCCGGGCCAGTTCCAGAACGACGTGATGCTGACGGGCGGGCAGATCGACGCCCAGTCAGCTGTTTCGTTCGATACCACCCGGCGGGAGTTTGTCGCCCTGAGCCCCGGCGGAACGGTGCATCGGTGGGACGAGGCCGGTGTCTACGTGGGGTCCATCACTCTCCAGGGGTGGGGAAACCAGGCGAACGAGGCCAATTATCCCCAAGATCGCGGGGTCGCGTGGGCCTGTGAATACTACCTGACCTATTCCGAGGGGCAGCTCTCGGCTTGGGACTCCACCACGGGGGTGCGCACCGCGACCACCGTCCTCACGGGAGCGGGCCAGGGCTTCGACTCTCACTTCAGCCTTAGCTATACCAACGAGCGCGTGTTCATCATCGATGCACCGGGTGGGGCGTGGCGGGGGTTCGACGTATTCTGATGCGAGTGATCTACTACGCGCTGGTCGCCTTTGGTTTGGCAGGTTGTACGGGTGGGTTCACCGCGTCCACCGATCCGCTGGACACCGATCCCGGGCCTGGCACGACCGGCACGACTGGCACAGGTGGTGCTGAGGACTGCCTCGATGGCCTCGACAACAACGGCGACAACCTCGCGGACTGCGCCGATCCACAGTGCGCCTCGGTCTGTGATGCCGACGGTGACGGGTCGATCTCGAGTGCGATGGGCGGCGATGACTGCGACGATGCCAATGCCGCCGTGAATCCCAGTGCGACCGAGATCTGCGACGACATCGACAACGACTGCGACGCCCTCATCGACGAAGAGGATCCCGACATCGAGTTGTCTACCTGGTACGCCGATTTCGACGAGGACGGCTATGGCAACGACTCCATGGCCGCCCAGCAGTGTGATCCGCCTCCCGGCATCACGAGCCTGGTGGGGGGCGACTGCGATGACAGCGACCCCGACGTGTTTCCCGGTGCGACCGAGATCTGCGACGGCATCGACAACAACTGCGACCTGTTCATCGACGACGAAGATCCGCTGGTGGACCTCACCTCGGCGCCGACTTGGTATGCCGACTCCGACCTCGATGGCTACGGCGATGCCCTCAACAGCCTGGCCGCCTGCACGCAGCCGCTGGGCTATGTCGAGAACGATCTCGACTGCGACGATACCGATCCCCTGAGCGCTCTGGCCATGGACTGGTGGTTGGACGGGGACAACGACGGTTTTGGTGGCGGCATGGCTGTGAACAGCTGCGCCGCGCCTCCTGGCTATGTGGGCAACGATGATGACTGCGATGATGCGGACGGGTCCACGTTCCCGGGTGCCTATGACGTCTGTGGAGACGGAATAGACCGCAACTGCGACGGAGCAGACTGCTCGGGATGCGGAAACGCCCCCTTCACCCAGCCTTCCTACAACGCGTCGGTGACCTTTGTCGAGGCGAGCCAGCTCGAGCAGACCCGGATGGGCATCGCCTGGGACGGTGTCGAGTACTGGGCGGCATCGGGCGGGAGCTCCAGCGGCAACCGGATCGCCAACCACAACGCCGCTGGCACGGTCCTCAACTACTACCAGCCCGGCTACGACATGCGGGCCGTGTTCACGATGGGCGACGGAACCGGGCCAGTTTATGGGCGGGCCTACTCCTCCACCCAGATCATGGTCATGCTGGTCCCGGGGTCCTTCTCGAACTTTGTCAGCCTCGTGGGGGGATCCATCGATGGCCAGGCGGCCGTCGCCTGGGACGACACCAACCAGGAGTTCATCGCCGCAAACGCCGGGACCGTGAACCGCTGGGACATCAACGGCAACAGCACCGGCAGTCTGTCGCTCCAGGGCTTCGGAGTAGGAAACGAGGGCGTTTACCCCAACAATCGCGGGGTTGCCTGGTCCTGCGACCACTACCTGACGTACTCCGACGGCACACTGTCCGCCTGGGATGTGGGCACGGGGGCGCGAACGGCCACCACGACATTGGTGGGCGCAGGGACCAGCTTCGACTCTCACTTCAGCTTCAGCTACGCCGACGGCTACTTCTTTGTGCTCGACGATGCTGGCGGTTCCTGGCGCGGCTACCAGGTCTTCTGAGTGAGGAGTCAGAGCGCCGGGATCTTGCTCTGCCGGCGCACATCCGCTGGGCTGGAGTTCCTGCTCGGGCATCCGGGGGGACCGTTCTTCAGGAACAAGGATGACGGCTACTGGGGCATCCTGAAGGGCCTCGTGGAGCCCGGCGAACACCCGAGAACCGCCGCCGTGCGCGAGTTCAACGAGGAGACCGGCTTGTCCCTGACTCTCGACGGTCTGGTCTCGGTCGGAGAGGTGGTGCAGCGGAGCGGCAAGCGCGTGTTTGGCTATGCAGTCTTGGGAGACTGTGATCCGGCGGCCCTCCACAGCAACCACTTCGAACTCGAGTGGCCCCCACGTTCGGGGATGAAGGGAAGTTTTCCGGAGATCGACCGCTACGGCTTCTTTGGAATGGCGGCCGCCAGGGTGAAGATGATGACCGCTCAGCACGCCTTCTTGGAGCGTGCCGCGCGCTTGTTATGAGCGCCGTCGAAGTGCCAGGAGGAGGAGAGGCAGCAGGAACCCGCCTCCAAAGCCCGAAGTCTGGCACCCACACCCACCGCCATCCTCGGAGTCTGCACCGCCCGGGAGCCCGGTGTCGCCCTTGCCTGGGTCATCCGCTTGCAGCGTCACTCGCTCGGCTGTCCAGCCCTGCACGCGGGATCGGATGCGCTGCTCGCTGACTGGCCATCCGGCGCGGGGGACGGTGAAGAGCGCAGTGCGTGCCACCGCGAGCACGTCAATGGTGTCGCCCGGATCGCCCTCGACGGCGTAGGAGAGCACGTCGGTGTCGGACTCAGCGACCCGCACCCCGTCGATGTACAGCGCGATATCGGCGACGCCTTCTGGATGTGTGGCGGTGATCTCGAGCTTGTCGCCGACCTCGGTGGGCACGACCACAACGGGTCGCTCTCCATAGGGTGTGGCGAGCGGATCGCCGAGCACGATGTTCTGCCAGAAGAGGAAGCGATGGCTGAAGAAGTAGGATTCTCCTAGGTTGTAGCCCGACGTATACAGCATGAGCACGCCGGCGTTCGGGAAGACGTTGTTCAGGGGCTCGGCGGCGGTTCCATGGGCGCCAGTGGCCCCAGCTCGCACGAACCTGGCCACCGACGTCTGACTCTCCGACTCTGGGCAAACGGTTCCGTCGTCGTTGCAGAAGAAGTTCTGCGGTGCCGCGCCATAGCTGGTCAGGTTGCAGCTGATGGCCCCCGGGCTCCAGGTGTTGCCGTCCAGCCCGCCCTGGATGTTGGTGGTTCCGGTGAAGAGGGCCGACAGGGAGCGCCCGGAGAGGTTGGCGTCGAAGGTGTCATCCCAGGTCGCATTCCAGCCGTCGGCAGCCAACATGCGCACCGCGTACTCGCACTCTGGATCCCGGGCACCTCGGGCTTCGTCGCCGCTCCTCATGCACAGGATCTCGGTGTCGGGGAAGGTGCCGTCCGACTGGGTAGCCCGAGTGATGAGATCGTTGGCGTCGGCATAGTCGAAACCGTCGAGGCGGGTGACGATGAACAGGTTTTCCGTGAAGTCGTAGCCGGCGTAGTTGCTGGCGTTCTCCCGCCGGAAGGAGACGGGCATCGCGTCGAGCGTAGCCAGTCCACAGGCCCCGGTGTACCAGGAGGCATAGGGGTTGCTGATCAGCAGATCCGAGCAGCCGCCATCGATGTACTCCGGGTTGGGAACAGACGCCGAAACTGGGTTTCCGGCGGCCTGCCCAGTGGTGAGGATCTCCTCTCCGGACGGCGTTGTGGCGTGGCCGATCGCCAGGGCAGCGGAGAGGCTCGCGCGGTAGTTCGGGACGTCGACCAGGTATGGCAGGCCGCGCACGACGACGATGTAGTCGATCTCTCCCGGCTGGGGCAGCGCGCTGAGGCAGTCGTCGAAGGGCCCCTGGATCTGCGTCTGATAGTCGGCGAGCGGGATCTCCCGAAGGGTTGGGTCGATCCCAGCCAGTCCACAGAGGTGTCCGGGCGGGAGGGAGCGAGCATCGCCGTAGTAGTACGCGACGTCGGTGGCCTCGGGCACATCGGCGTTGTAGAGCACCATCACGTTCGGAGGTCCTCCGCCAGCAAAGGCGCTTATGGCGAGCAGGGCGATCATTGGTCGCGGCCCACCGCCGGAGCGTCATTGTCGACACCGGAGCGGTCCTCGGCCACCTCGTTCTCAACCGGGTTGTGTGCAGGATAGCCACCCGCGACAACCACAAGGTTCAACGACAGAATCGACAGAATGCGCATCACTCTTTCCCGTGGCAGAACGAAGTGGGAATCGACAAGTTCGCCCGGGCATTGTACGTTCGGCGCCCAAGGCTGGTGCAGTATTCTTGGAGGAGTTCGAGCATGCTTTTGTGGTTGTTCACGAGTCTGGCTCTTGCCGGCAACATCCATATCGAGGCCAAATCGCCGATTCTCGTAAAGCTGGACGGCCAGTACGTGCGCTCCGATCCCTCGGCGAGAATCGTCATAGACAGCCTCGAACCCGGAAAGTACAACATCGAGATCGTAAACCTCGTCGGCAACATCATGGCCCATGCGGACGTGTCGGTGGCCTTCGAGGAGGAGATCTACTTCAGCTACGCCGACAAGCGCCTCGATCGGGTCCAGGATCACGTGCTCGAGGAGCTCGGCGATGAGTTCCACGATCCCGCGCTTCAGGACTTCGAGTTCCGGAACTTGATGCGCAAGACGCTCAAGGGTTCGCTCACCAAGAAGCTCAAGCAGGTCGCCAAGCGAACGGCTGGGTATTCGGTGGATGTTCGTCAGGTCGACGAGCTGCTCACGTCCTTTCACAAACGAGAGGAGCGTCTTCAGGTCGTGGTGATGCTCAAGGATGCCATCCGAGATGGTCAGAATGCGCCGGCACTCGACCATCACTTTGGTGTTGAGACCGACCGCTTGAAGATGCGCGAGCTCTTCGAAGAGTGATCCAAAACAGTGCAGCCTGGTCTGAGTTGGACGGGTAGCTAGCGCACCGCGAAACGAGCAAACCTGGTTTTTCGGTTGGCACGGCCGCTGCAGTGGCTCAGGGGCATGGAACCCCTACTTCACGCTGCCAACGTCCTGTTTCTGCTGTCCTACACCGCACGCGACGTGCTCTGGCTTCGGATTTTGACCTTCTTTGGGCTCGGTGCCTTGGTGGGGCTGCAGTTCCAGCTGGACGCCACCGATCTGGTCCCAATCTACTGGAACGCTACCTTCATGGTGATCAACGGCGCCCACATCGGCCTGCTGATCTGGCAGCGTCGCCCGCTGAGGATGACGCTCGAGGAGGCCGAGCTGCGCCAGTTGGTGTTCTCCGGGCTCAGCGACCGGCAGTACGCCAGCTTGATGCGCCTGGCCACCTGGTCCGAGGTCGAGTGCGGCGGCGGCATCCTCGCCGAGGGCGACAAGACCGGGAAGATCCTCGTTGTTACGCGGGGCCGGGCCATCGTCGCCAAGGGTGGATCGCCGATGGCTGACATCAGTCCTGGCGAGTTCGTCGGCGAGATCGGCTTCCTTACGGGGGAGCCGACCACCGCTGCCGTGATCGCGCTCGAGTCCGTGACCTGTGCGTGGTGGCGAAGCGAGGGCCTGCGCGCTCTGATGAGAGAGGATCCGAACCTGGAGGCCGCCATCAAGGGCATCTTGGGCGTGGATGTGGCCCTCAAGCTACGATCGGCCGCCTAGGCTAGCGCAGGCGGTCGATCTCGGCGAGGTTGTCGGGGTCATAGGTGAGCTCGGCGATCTCGTCGTCGTCGATCCCCAACGAATCGTCGCCGTCGGTGATCTCCAGCCAGTACTCGGCGCGATCCCAGACATCGAGGATCAGGTCTACGTGGCCCTGATCGGCGAGGATCTCGTCGTAGTCGTCGGGATGATCCTCGCGGGCGATCTTCAGATAGGTCTCCACGTACCACATGAAGGTCAGGATCCCATCCCTCGCCGAAGTAGAGCTTCCAGCAAACTGATCGCGGATGCAGTACCGCGATGCCAGGCTGTGGGCATAGGCGTTGTACTCGTCGAGGAGGGTGTTGAAGCCCTGGGCTCCCGAGTTCCCGGTCAGGTAGGTGTTCGCATAGAAGTCCGAGGCCGCGTCGGGGTGGCGGTCCAGGATCTCGCTGCGGAAGAAGTTGTCGAGGTACTCGGTCTCGACGATGTGACTGTCGTCGACGACTCGGTAGCTGTACGAGGTGAAGGAGAACTGGTCGAAGCCCCAGATGTGGCTGCCCTCGTGCACCGCGACCTCGTAGCGGTCCATGACCTGACCAAAGTTGCCGTTCGAGCCGCCAAACCAGGTGTTCAGATCGCCGTCGTCCTGGGCGTCCAGGAAACCTAGAGCGGGTGGATAACGGCGGGCGCTGACCTCCTCGAGGGTCTCGCGCAGGTTCGATCCGTCATAGGCGGCGTCGAGATCGGAGAGATCCTGCATGTCTCCGCACCAGTCGTCCTCGCTCCAGCTGCTGGCGACGGGCGTGTCGTCATCGTCGTCGCCGCTGATCACGTCGGCGTCCTTCTTCTTGAAAATGCCACACGCCATCAGGTGCAGGGCGAGGGCCGTCAGCAAACCGAGCTGTGCAAGGGCGCGAGTCATGTCTTCCTCCGTGTGCCGAGGCTATCTCCTCAGGGCAGGCCTTCGGGCCAAGAAATCGTCCACTCTTCGGCGTGGGGTGCGGAGGCTTCGATGCGCGGCTTGAGTTGCTCCCAGAGGGCTACCGCCGTGGGGTTGTCGTCGCTGTACAGGTTGTTCTGCTCGGCCGGGTCGCTGTCGATGTTGTAGAGCTCGAGCTCGCCGGACCAGTTGAAGATCAGCTTCCACCCGTGTTGTTGCACGGACTGCACCGCTCCCGATCTGGCGATGGAGTAGGCGAAGCGGAAGCGGTCCGAGGGCGCCTCACCGACGGGGATGCCGGTCATCTCGTTGGGAACGCCGACACCGAGCACCGACAGGATCGTCGGGGCGATGTCGATGGCGACGGTGGGCTCTTCCCAGACGGCCGGGACGATGTTCTTGGCCCAAAAGAAAGCTATTCCCTCGTTTTCTTGGCGGTGTAGGGTCCAGGCGTGGGTCTGATAGCCGTGCTCCCAGAAGGCCTCGCCGTGGTCGCTCCAGAACACCACCAGGGTGTCGTCGAGCAGGCCGCGCGTATCCAGGTCGGCGAAGATGTCGCGGAGCTGGTCGTCGAGGTAGCGGAGCTCGGCGGCGTAGCGGAGCCGCAGATGGGCTTCGAGCAGATCCTGCTGCTGGAGACTCATGTTGGGCCAGGCTTCGGTGGCCTCGTAGTGGTCCTCGTGCACCGTGAGATCGATGGGCAGATCTTCCAGGTCTTCGAGCTCGGCGAGGTACTCCTCGGGCGGGTTGTACGGGGCGTGGGGCGCCATGAGGTGCACGTGCAGGAACCACTTGTCCGTGCCCGGATCCACCGCCGCCTCGAGTCGCCTCACGCCCTCCTCCATGAGCAGGTCCGTCTTCAGGATCCAGGGGTAGTCGGAGTTGTGATAACCCTGGGAGTTGTTGTACAGCTGGCCGAGCCAGGCGTTTCCGCTCACGAGCAGGTTGTGGTAGCCCGGCGCCACCAGATAGCTCGCCAGGAACATGCGCCCGCTGGGCACTGGACCGGTATAGTCGGCGTCCAACTTGGGAAGAAAGCCGTTGTCCAGGTTGTACATGCCGAGCAGGGTGCAGGTCGTGCCGGCATAGGTCCAGTTGGAGCAGGTCGTGTGGTCGGCGAGGCGAACCCCCTCATCGGCCAGGGATCGCAGGAACGGCGACTGCGTCGGCTCCGATCCCACGAAGTGGTCGAGCCGCCACGTGTCCACCGAGATCATGAGGATGTTCTGCGGAACCTCACCGATAAAGCTGGGAAATGTATCGGTTGGCTCGGGTGCGGGGGGCGCGGTGTCGGTCTGTATGAGGGGCTCGGGGGCTGCGGGGCCGTCGGTGCTTTGGACGCAGCCGATGACCAAGAGTGCGGTGCAGAGGTGGGCGCGCATGCTCGGGTTCTACCCGGTGTTAGAGGCAACCGCTATTGTTGCAGCTGAAAGTCGCCGCGGTGTTGAAGTCCGGGTAGCTGGTCGTCACCGGCAGCACGTAGACATCATCTGGCTGGTTGTCCGACAGGGCCAGCCCCCAATCGGACTGCTGGACGTCGAGGGTTCCATCTTCGATATAGGCGCCTCCACCCTCGGTGGAGATGTTGGTTTGCACGGCACCGCCAGTGATTGTCGCCGCGGAGCCGCCGGCGATGTACAGGCCGCTGCCCAAGGTGCTGAGGTTGAAGTTCATGGTGGGCTGGTCGAAGGTCAGGTTCGAGGCATTGTCCAGGTAGATCGCACCTCCGTTGAGGAAGGAGCTGTTCCCGTTCATGGGGGTGACCGCCAGGTTCAGCGTCGAGGCGTCGGCGTAGATTCCACCTCCGTCGTCGCCGACGTTCAGGCTGATCTCGGTGGCGAGCGCAGTGTTGACGATGGCGTTGTCCGCATAGACGCCGCCGCCGCTGTCCTGGGCGCTGTTCAGGGAGATCAGTGTGTCGACCAGGGCGGTGTTGTAGACCGGATCGCCCTGTATGAAGACCCCGGCACCGTTGGTTGCGGTGTTCCCCGTGATCACGGCTCCGGTGACCACCCCACCCAGCAGATAGGCGCCGCCGCCGTTGCCGACTGCGGTGTTCAGTGTCACTGCCGTCGGGTAGCTGAAGGTGACCGCTGCGTACTCCGAGAAGAACCCGGCGCCATCGATGGCCGCGCCGTTCACCGAGATGTTCAGGCCGTCGGCGACCAGGGAGCCCTGGACATAGAGCCCTCCGCCATAGTCGGCGTTGTTCAGTGAGAGTAGGCTGTCGGTGAGCTCCGAGATGCCAGTTGCATAGGCGCCGCCGCCCTCGTCGCCGAAGTTGAGGGAAGCGGTGACTCCGAGCGCGGTGGCGCTGTCGAGGAACAGGCCACCGCCCTGGGCTGCACTGTTTGCTCCCACATCGACGTAGCCGACTGCCGTCACCCGTCCCTGGGGACCGACGAAGATGCCGCCGCCGCGAGTGGGCGCGGTGTTGAAGGTGATGCCGGTGTCGACGATGGTCAGCTGGGCCTGGGTCGGCACGTGAATGCCGGCGCCATCGGTGTCGGAGGTGTTGCCGGTGATGTCGCTGTTGAAGATGTGAGCGCCGATATCGACACTCACGCCGCCGCCAGTGCCCGCCCCGTTGAAGTTGATCCCGCAGCCATCGATGATGCCCGCCGAGTGTATCGCCACCCCGCCACCCCGCATCGCGGCACCATTGAACGAGATGGCGCCTGGATAGCCACAGGTCAGTGATGAGTCCCGCATCAGGACGCCGCCGCCATCGCCACCGGCAGTGTTGAGGTCCACCGTCACCCCCGACTGCAGGTCCAGGGTGCCGCTGTCGATCCAGATCCCGCCCCCGTCTACGGCCGCAGTGTTGGCTCCGATGTTGCTGTCCAGCAGGGTCGCACCACCCGCTCCGGCAGCGATCCCGGCCCCGAAATCGGCGTTGTTGAGGGAAATGCTGCAGCCCTCGACGAAGAGACCCGTGCTGTTGTAGGCGTTGATCCCGCCGCCAGCCGTACCGTAGGCCGCGCCGGCAGCCGATCCCGATCCCGCCATCAGAGACAGCCCGATGAGCGTCGTCGATCCTGCGGTTACTTCGACGACCGATCCGCCAGTGAAGGCCGCGTTGATGGCGGTCGTCGCGCTCCCGTTCACCGAGGAGACCGTCAGGTCATGGGGAATAACGAGGCTCTCGAAATAGTTGCCATCGCACACCATGATGGTCGATCCCGGTGAGGATGCGGCGATGGCCGTCTCGATGTCCAGATAGTTGGTGGCCCCGTCCAGGGTGATCAGCCCGTCCTCGTCCCAGGGGGGGGCACAGTCGTTGTCCTCGCCATCACAGAGCTCTGGGGCGCCCGGGTAGACGTTGGGGTTGTTGTCGTTGCAGTCCGCCGGTGTCTGCACGCCGTCGCCGTCCTGGTCGACGCCCGCCGGGATTCCTGTGTCTGTGTCTGTATCTGCGTCTGTATCTGCGTCTGTATCTGCGTCTGTATCTGCGTCTGTATCTGCGTCGGTGTCGGTGTCGGTGTCGGTCTCAACGTCGGTATCGGTGACGATGGCGGTGTCTGGATCCGCCTTGTCATCGGTCTCGCAGCCCATCACGAGAATCAGGGAGACAGACAGAATCCAACGCATGAGACCTCCGGGTCTCCGCACTCTAGACGGCGTCACTCACGCTGGAAAGAACGAACTTGCCCGTCTTCAGGGCTGGGACGAACATCTTGCCACCGCCTCCTCCCCGGTCCCCGGCGCGCACACACTTCGAGACGGCCAGGGCGTTCCCGAACACTGAGATCGGGCTGTCGTTCCACCGGAAGTTGTTCACCGGCCTCGCGATCTTGCCGTCTTCGATCCAGAACACGCCGTCCCGGGTGAGGCCGGTGTACAGCATGCTCTGGGGAGCCACGGAGCGGATGTACCAGAGGCTGGTGATGAGCACGCCGCGCTCTGTGCTGGCCACAAGGTCGTCAATGGAGCCCTCGCTCCCGGCCATTTGCCAGTTGCCGCCCCCAGTCTCGACCGGCTTGCCTGTCTTCTTCGCCCAGAATCGACCTCGGGTGAAGCGCTGGACGGCGCCCTTTGCAATCCAGTCTCGAGGCGGGCGCGGCAGCCCGTTTCCAGCCCACGGTGAGGCCGGTGCCTCCTTGAAGGCCGGATCGGACTTCAGGGTGAACCACTCCGGGAACAGCTTCTCTCCGAGACGGTCTCCGCCGCCGGGTTTGGAGAAGAAGCTTCGGCCCTCATCCACCGACCGGGCACCGAGGCTGCGCACCAGCAGTCCGAGCATGTTCGCCACCGCCGCGGGCTCGAGGATGGTGACATAAGAGCCGGGCGCCAGGGCCGTGCGGTTCGCCGACATCTCGGCCTTCTTGACCGCTGTCTCGGCCATCTCGCCAAAGTCTAGGTCGTCAGGCCGGCTTGCGGACCTTGCTGCCCATCCCGATCCGCTTCCATCCGTGGTCCGCACCGTCGTGCTCACATTCGCGCTCGTGGAGGCATGCCAGGCGAAGAGGCCATTCTTGGTTGCGACGCAGCTGTAGCTCTCCTGATCGAGGGCGAATCCCGCTCCGTACAATCCGGCTTTCGCGGCGGCATCCGTGCAGATCTTCACGCCGCGGGCCATGGCCTCGGGGTCTTCGGAAGGGCTGTGGGCGGAGACCTTCTGATACGTCCGTGGCCCCAGAGTGTCCAGGTGTTCGGGATCGGGCGGAGCGAGCTTGGCGAGGGCCTCCGCGCTCCTGAGAACACGCAGAATTCCCGACCGAGAAAGGTCATTTCCGCTGGCAGTCGCGCTCCGGTTGCCAAAGCTGGCGGTCACGGAGAGCGTCTGGTGTTTGTCGGTGCCGGCGGTGGTGACGCCGTTTCGGGCGAAGCGAAGGTGGGTGCGGCGGCCCCCGCTGAGGCTGATCTGGATGTCGTCCGAGGCGGACTCGGCCAGGGCGGCTTGGGTGATCTTCCGCGCGTCTCTGACGTCAATCATGCCTTCCTCCGCCCGGTATTGAGCACATCGATCTGCCGGAACCGCGCTGGCGAGGTCCCGTGGGACACCCCGTTGGACTGTCCTGGCTCTCCTTTGCCGTCGTAGAAGGAGCCGTTGACGGCGTATTCCGTGGGGCCGCAGATAGCGTCACACGCGTTCCAGAAGTCCGCAGTGTTCGCCTGGTAGGCAACATCCGTGAGCAGCCCCACGATCTTGCCCTCGGAGATCTCGTGGAAGGTCTGGCCCCCAAACTGGAAGTTGTGCCGCTGGTGGTCGATGCTGTAGCTGCCGCGCCCAGCGATGAGGATTCCCCGCTTGGTATCTGCGATCAGCTCTGCTAGCGACGGGCCACTCGCAGGCGGTATAAGGTTGATGTTCGGCATGCGCTGAAAGGCCACATCGCGCCAGCTCTGCGCGTAGCTGCACCCATAGGAACGGTCGTGGCCGATCCAGTGAGCCTGGTCCCGGGTCGTCTGGTAGTCGACGAACACACCGTCGGTGACCAGGGGCCACGACATCGTCGGCACGCCGTCGTCGTCCCACTTACAAGTCGCGAGTGCACCTTCCGCCGTCTTTTCCGCGGTGAAGTTCACGATGTCGCTTCCGAGCTTGAACTTGCCCATCTTGTCGGTCGTGAGGAAGCTCGTGCCCGCGTAGTTCGCCTCGTAGAGCAGAGCGCGATCGAGCTCTGTGGGGTGGCCGATGGACTCGTGGATGGTCAGCCAGAGGTGGCTCGGAAGCAGCACCAGATCCCACTTCCCAGGTCGCACCGAGGTGGCGTCGTGCATGGCCACCGCGTCCTCAGCAGCCTGCTTTGCATCGGCGAGCCAGTCGTACTCCTCGATGAAGTCGTAGCCCCGTCCCTGGGGAGCGCACATGGATTCTCGGCTCCGGAAGCTGCCTTTCTTTGCGTTCACCGATGTCACCGTGAAGTGCGGGTTGCAGCGGTGCAGGATCTGCTCGACCCGAGTGCCCTCTGTCGAACCGAAGTACTTGTGCTCCCGGACGAAGTTCATCGACGAGCTCACGAAGCTGACCCCGGCAACGCTCAGCGCCGTCTTGTTGATCTCCAGGAGTTTCTTGGCTTTCTCCTCGATCGGGACCTCGAAGGCATCCCGTTTGATGGGGGTCTCCCAGCGGCCGACGTGTACCTCGACCGGGGCCAGGCGGACCGGATCGGCCTGGAGGCGGCGGTTTGCCTTGGCGATGCCGAGGGCCTGGGCCGCGACCTGGCGGACTTCGTCGAGATTCACATCGGCACTGGCGGCGAACCCCCATGTTCCATCAACGAGAACGCGGATTCCGAAGCCCCGATCTCGGCTATCCGAGACCCGTGTGATCCGCTCTTCCCGGCTGGACAGGGACTGGGATCGGTGGGAGGAGATCCGGATGTCGGCGTACTCCGCTCCCCCGGCCTGGGCCGCCTCTAGAGCGGCATTTACCAGCGGGGCGATATCGGGATCCGAGTACGGATTCGAGGCCGTTGGTGTCGGGTCCAGCACCTCCGCGCCGCCATAGCAGGCGGGCAGGGCAGATCCCGCTGCCAGGCCGCCGAGGAAGGTCCGTCGCCGCATATTGCTCCCGTTGCAGCGACAACCTAACGAAACCCCTCGCGGAAGTCCCACGAGCCTAGGTAAGACTAGAGCTCAAACCAGGACAATGCGCGTGGCAGTCGCTCCGGGTTCCGGAAGAATGCCTTTGCAGCTGCCAGTGCCACATCCGTGGTTGCCGCCGGCACCGACCGGAAGCCGGGATGGCCGTTGCCCGGGAAGTAGTGAACGCAGACGTCGTCTTCGGACAGCATGATCGTCATTTCTGGATCACGGGCATCGCCCATCCAGAACTCATTGCTGCCGTTCTCCCCCCGCTGCGCCAGCACCGCGTCGAGTTCTCCCTCCTTGGTAACGTTGGTGCTTCCTAGGAAGTGTTCGACTCTCATTCGGTGGGTGTCCGGGTCAGAGGCTACTTGGCGGCGAGTTCTTCTGTCTTCTCGAAGTCTGTGAACAGCCCCACCCAGCCGCAGGCGCGGCAGTTGCCCATGATGCCGCCCGACCAGTCGAGGCGGCACACGGCCGCCCCAATGCAGCCGGGGACGGGACACTTTCGTAGGAAGAGGTCGGTGTGGTGTTCGGTGAGGCGAATGGTCTGTGGGCGCAACCGCATGCTCTTGCCGGCTGCAAGATCTGTGCCGCTCGGGTAAATCCTTCGCAGGACGGAGGAAGCTGGGTTTCTGGAGAGGATCAGGGTCGTTTGGTCCCTGGGAGGTTGTGCAGCGCAATGCATTGCGCAAAGCATTGCGCGAAATCGGAGTTCGGGATCCGGGGATCGGAGTACCCGATGACGCCGCAATAGGGAGACCCGGGCAGACGTCCTCACGATGTAGGGTTCGTTCCCCCTCTACGTGGAGTTCAAATGTTGAAGTTGCTCAGTGTCCTGACTCTTGGATTGGTCGAGTTCGTCGTGGTTCGGCAGGGCGAGGTCCGCATCATCGAGCGGCGCGGAAAGTTCGGCAGGGTAGCGGAACCCGGCATTCATGTGCTGTTTCCGATGGGGGGCTACGGCGATGTCGTAGGCCGGTTCCGAATCAGCCACTTCATGCGGGATGACTCCGGCCGCAGCTCGGTTCAGCCCCGCAACGCCGTTCAGACCATCTCGATGCGAATGCAGGTCGACGACTACCCCAAGGAGTCGGTGATCACGCGGGACAATGCGACCGTGAACATCGATGCGGTGGTGTATTACCGGATCTTCGACGCCAAGCAGGCGGTATACGAGGTGCAGGACTATGTCGCAGCCCTCCAGAAGTTGGTGCAGTCCGCACTGCGCGACGAGTGTGGAAAGTACGAGCTCGATCAGCTGCTGGTCAGCCGAGACACCATCAACCAGGCGCTGAAGATCAGCCTCGACGAGGCCACCGACCCGTGGGGCATCAAGGTCGACCGAGTGGAGATCAAGGACATCGATCTCGGCGAGTTCGGCGCCATCCTCGCCGAGCAGCGGGCGGCAGAGACCAAACGGCGCACCGACATTACCGAAGCCGAGGGCCACAAGCGGGCCGCGATCCTCAAGGCGGAGGGTGAGAAAGAGGCCGCCGTCCTCATGGCGACGGGCGACTCGGAGGCCCTGTTGTTGCGGGCGGAGGCCCAGAAGCAGGCCGCCATCTACGAGGCCGAAGCCGCCGCCACCGGAATGCTGATGATGCGCCGGGCCGAGGCCGAGGGCTACCAGCTGCTCAAGCCGGTGTTCGACGAATCCGACTCCGGAAAGAACCTCGTCCAGATCATGCAGCTGCAGAAGGCCGCCGAGATCAGCACCTCGATGGCCAATGGCAAGGCCACCAAGGTGTACCTGCCGACCGACGTGGGTGGCCTGTTCGGACTCGCGGATCAGGTCCTCGGTGGGGGTCAGGTCTTGAACAACAGTTAGCTGGTGCCTGAAGATCCGGGGTGTACGCCACGATCTGGAGGGGTCAGGTCTTGAATGACAGCTCCGCCGATGGGAGCTACGCCATCGACGAGGAGGCATCCGCTGAAGTCCCGCTTCCGATCAGATCAGCTGGGAAAGCAAGGTTCGCGCCGGAACAATGCGCGGACGATCGAGGGAGAAGCAGTCCACGTCCACATAGTCCGCGTCCAGCGCCACCTGAAACGCCTGCGTTGTGCCAATCGTCTCGTGAAAATGGAGTAGAGACCTGGATAGCTGTGCGCCTCCCGAGGACTTCACTTCAACGAGAAACCACGGCTTGCCGTCGCGCACCACCACGAAGTCGACCTCTCGCTTCTGCTTGTCGCGGATGAAGTGCAGATCGAAGTCCCCTTCGCCGATGTCGGTCCACCAGTGCACCGCCTTGAGGAGGGCGCAGGCCACGAGATTCTCGTTCCGAGGACCCTTGTTGTCGACGGCGGACCAGTCCCAGAGGTAGTACTTCGGCTGCTTCCGCAGGGATCGGGCGACGTTGGTGTGCCAGGGTCGAATCGAGAAGCAGTAGTACAGCGACTCCAGGGTGCCGAGCCACCGCCGGATGGTGTCAACCGAGACCTGGATGTGCTTGGCGTAGCTGCTGTAGTTGGTGAGCTGCCCGGCGTTCAACCGAATCAACTCGGCGAGCAGTTCCACTTGATCGAGCTCGCGAATGCCAGTCAGATCGCGGAGGTCCTCCCGCATGAGCTGCTGGGTTCGGGTGCGCCTCCATCTGCGCCAGAAGCGTTTGTCGGCGCGGAGGTAGGGCTCGGGAAAACCGCCGAGCTGCTGCAGTCCCTCCCAGCCCTCTCTCCCGAGATCGGCGTTGGGCGCCAGCTCCGCGACGGACAGCGGGTGGATCCGGTAGGGAAAGTACCGACCCATGAGGCTGTCGCCCCCTCTCTTGAACACGTTCATCCGGGCGCTTCCGGTGGCGAGGATGCGCACGTCGCGCTGTCGGGTGTCGAAGAGCCCCTTGAGTGTGTCCTTCCAAGCCGCAAACTTGTGGATCTCGTCGAGAACTAACATTGGTGGCTGACTTCGGACGCGGTCTAGTTCCAGCCGGGCGGCGATCGAACCGGCTCCAGCGGCGATGACGCGACGGTCGTCCAGCGCGTCCCAGTTCAGGTAGAAGTTCTCTCCCCACGCGGCGGCAGCGGCTCTGCTGGTGAAGGTCTTGCCGACCTGCCGAGGCCCCGACAGAAAGAGCATCTGCCGATTCTCGGCAAAGTGACTGGCGATGAGGGTGTTGTATCGTCGGTCCATTTGGCTGCCCAACATACGACGCATCGTGGAATGGTCATGACCAATTTACGATCATCCCCTGATCCGGTCAAGGCGTGGGGGCAGCTTCGCCGGTCTAGTCGCCGAAGTTCATGACCAGCTTCGCGATGGCCACGGTGATGGTCACCACGATGGCCAGGCCGATGAAGAGCACGAATTCGAAGGCAAATCGCGTCACCGAGAACGCCTGGTGGTACCAGTCCGGGATGTCGTCTTCGCGGAACCGATAGGTGAAGATCGGCTCCTCCCACAGCCCGAACATCTGGGCGATCCAGTAGGTGCCCCAGATCATGAACGCGGTGCCTCCAGTGCCCACCAAGGCCATGAGCGGCGCCTCGGAGGCGTCGGAGAGGACCAGTGCCAGGAATCCTACGAACAGGCTGCTGACCACCGCAAAGGCGACTCGCTCGGTCGCGGGCCGAGTGACATAGGTGTACTCGATCTCCTGCACCGCGCCGCCTTCTCCGCTCTCGCCTTCGCACTCGAGGTGAGGGGAGATGAGGGTCCGCATCTGCACCAGATCGGCCTTGCCCGACGTGACCGGCGTGATGTCGATGGACTCTCCCGCGGCGGTCACGACGCAGATTGTGGCGGTGTCGTCCTCGAACGCGAAGACCATGTGCTGGAGGTCGGAGAGGCGCCAGCTCTGCTTGGTGTCCTTGCTGTAGCTGATGATGCGTCGGTTGGTGCCCACCAGGCCCTTCTTGCCGTTGCTCATGAAGGTGGAGTCGAAGAAGAA
>PJEL010000850.1_pt1 | contig 34250 bp, 25 predicted proteins | sample 1853271 | NCBI WGS metagenome assembly PJEL01 (sample SAMN08108733, study PRJNA415343) | Invertebrate metagenome, whole genome shotgun sequencing project. | host: Globobulimina | place: Sweden: Gullmar Fjord | collected 2015-08
AATATCAGGAGATCCGACGATGTTAACCGATGCCATGGCCGCTGCTGTGTTACCGCTCGGATCTGCAGCAATGGCGGTAAATTCTACCGATGTTCCTACCTGAACAAGTTCCGGCAACTGGATGAAGCGCTCATAGGGCGCTGAAAAGAACTGCTCAGAACCAAAGCTACCTGCCAGGTTTACTGAACTTACCTGGTCATTGTCAGCTGCCTGGGCTGTAAGGGTAAAGGAGCTGCCGGGGATGGCCTCAGTAGGTGCGTGCAGAGAAACCGAAGGCGGTATGCTGTCTGGGACGCTCAGCAGGTAAAGACTGTTATCACTACCCCCGCGCCCGTCAGCCACCTGCACATGCACCCCAAATTCACCCAAATCGAGTAACGACGGGAGCCAGTTTAATATACCGCTTGCCGAATCAATGGTCATACCCACTGGTCCGTCAAGCAGGGTAAAGAATAAAATATCCCCATCAGGATCAGTGGCTGAGATCTTCTCTGCATATATATGGCTGATCTGCCCGGAAGCAATATCAGAGGTGATAAGAGAAGGTGGACGATTTACGTCAATGACATCTATCTGTACACTAAGCTCCGTCGTTTCCAAACTGTCGCTGACAGTGACAAAGAGATGATGGATGCCTGACTGATCAAACGACGGTGTCCAGCTAAACGCACCTGATTCTGTAAGCTCGGCCCCAGGAGGAAAATTGCTGCCGTCAAAGACCAGGGGATCAAGATCTGGATCACTTGCCTCAAGCTGGAATGTGAGCAGCGATCCTTCGGCAACCTGCTGCACCGCAACCGGGGACAGCTCAGGAGGCCTGTTTACATGGGAAACCGTCAGACTAAAGGTGGAGCTGACCTGTGGGTTGACGGCATCATCGGCTGTACAGGTAATCGGGTAGCTGCCCGAGTCTGTAAATCCCGGCTCCAGTAAAATGGTGCCGCTGCCATCACCATGGTCGGTGAACTGCAAAAAAGAAAGGGGCGGCTCAACGTTTAGAACCAGTGGATCGTTATCAGGATCTGTGGCTGATAGAGGAATTGACAGGGTGCTTCCTTCATCAACGACTTGGTCTGCAAGAAGAGTAAGTATTGGAGGATCATTGACAGGTTCGTCAACCTCGATGAGAAGCTGGACCGTAAAATCAAATTGCAACTGCCCAGGGTTTTCAAAACGCAGCATGCGCCCGACACCTGTTTCACCTGGATCAAAAGCGAGATCACTTGAGCCAAGAGCAGCGCTGAATAAAGCCAGATCATAGCCGTCAACATCACCATCTCCGTCAACATCACCGGCACATGACAGGCAGTTTGGCTGACCATAGTCTGCCAGGACAATTGCCTGATCAAGACTATCAACCTGGCCGTCGTAATTTACGTCACCGATAAGCGGACTAAGATTGAAAAAGGGCATGCCGTCATCGGTATAGCCGTCCGGGGCAAAAACCGTTACTTGGGATGGCACAACCGAGGTGATGACCAGCTTAACAGGCAGGGGATAAGAGGTGGTGGAAATATTAACGGCAGTAAGCCGGGTTCGGGTGTGCAGATTGGCGTAATCGTAGTAGGGGCGCTCACGGTTGACTTGGAAAGAACTGCTGACATCAACAGTCGCAGCTCCAACAGGCAACGTGAAAAGGCTGCAAAAAAAGATAAAATGAAGTATCCAGAGTAATCTACGTATAAGCATTAAGCTCCGTGTTGGTGAAACGGTTAATGATGTAATACGCTGAAGGCCGAAATTTGCCTCTTATGCCCCCCTCAAAAGTACCACAATGTGGGGTCAGTATCTTATTGATTTTTCACATAATTTTTTTATTACATTGCAATTTCTGTACCTTTTTTAGACATTTTTCACTTCGCTTTTTGTTTCAACTAGTTATAATTTTCACCACAGATTTTCATCGATTTTTCCAGGGTATAAATTCCAGAAAAAAGGACGATTTTGTCCAGAAAAACGGAATTTCCGCTTTTTTTTAAAGAAAAAAGAGAACATTTTCAGACGATTACCTGTCCTTTAAAAAATTCATTTTTGCTTCTACAAAAAACGAATTAAAACAAAAAGTACATTGCAATGATCGAAGTAAACAATCTTCATAAGACATATGATCAGGTAACCGCCCTGGACGATGTCAGCTTTTCTGTTAGGGCCGGAGAGGTTATCGGACTGCTTGGGCCCAATGGGGCTGGCAAAACCACCCTGATGAAGATACTCACCGGCTTTCTGCAGCCCGATTCCGGCACTGCCAACATTGGAGGCTATGACGTTCTGGAGCATCCGGAAAAGAGCAGGCTTTTGATCGGCTACCTGCCGGAAAATGCCCCGCTCTACCCGGAGATCACTGTCCAGTCATATCTCAAAATGATTGCCGACCTGCGCATGATTGACAAAAAACAGCAGCAGGAAAGGCTATCCACGGCAATCATCACCACCGGTCTTACCGACCACCTCACCGTGCCCATCGCCAAACTGAGCAAGGGCTACCGGCAGCGGGTGGGCCTTGCCCAGGCCATTGTCCACCGCCCCAAGCTCCTTATCCTCGATGAACCAACCAATGGCCTTGATCCCACCCAGATTGTTCAGGTTCGTAATCTTATAAAAGACATGGCAGCACATAGCACGGTGCTTATTTCCACCCATATTCTCTCTGAAGTGGAAGCCACCTGTGATCGGGCCATTATTATCATTGACGGCAAAATAAAAAAAGACGCCCAGCTGGCCGCACTGGCCCAGACACGAAACGCCTTGCTCACCATGCATACTGAAAATGCTGATATTCCACGCGCCCTGCTTGCTGCACTTCCCGGGGTAGGCACCATTAAAACTCAGCAAAAAAGCGATCAGCGCATTCGTTTTACCATAGAGTCCAAATCTGGCAACGACCTCTGTCCGGCTCTCTTCCAGCTCGCCAAAAAGCATGATTGGCAGCTTTGTGAACTGCATCAGGAAAAACAAACTCTGGAAGCGGTATTTAACGAACTGACTAAGGCTGGAGCCATGCCCAAATGAACCAGATTTTCACCATAGCCCAAAAGGAGTTAAAGACGTATTTCGGCACTCCCATGGCTGCTCTTTTTATTGGCATTTTTCTGCTCTCTTCCCTTTTTTCCTTTTTCTGGATCGAGTCTTTTTTTGCCAGAAATATTGCCGATGTTCGCCCTCTTTTTAGCTGGATGCCCCTGCTCATGTGCTTTCTGGTGGCAGCCCTTACCATGCGCCAGTGGAGCGAAGAGGAGAAAAGCGGCACCCTTGAAATTTTACTCACCCTGCCCCTGCGCCTTCATCATCTGGTCCTGGGTAAATTTCTGGCCGCACTCATCCTGGTTTTTCTTGCCCTGCTGCTGACCCTTGGCCTGCCGGTAACAGTGTCAATGATCGGCGCACTTGACTGGGGTCCGGTTATTGGCAGCTATCTTGGCGCTCTGCTGTTGGCAGCTGCCTATATCAGCATCGGCCTTTTTATTTCATCACGAACTGACAACCAGATTATTGCCTTGATGCTCACTGTGTTTGTCACAGGCAGTTTATATCTCATCGGTACAAGCGGTATCACAGATTTCTTTGGCAACAGGGGAGCTGATCTTTTGAGAAGCCTTGGCAGCGGCAGCCGTTTTGCCAGTATTGAACGCGGTGTTATTGACCTGCGTGATATTCTCTATTACCTCAGTCTTACTCTTTTTTTCATCAGCCTTAATGTTTTTTCCTTGGATAGTAAACGCTGGAGTGGTGGATCATCTACTGCCAGCTATCGCCGGCAGGCTCTACTGGCCCTACTGCTTATCGGGGCAAATCTTTTTGTGGTAAACATCTGGTTTGCCAAAATCAACACTCTTCGCCTGGACCTCACCGCTCAAAAGGAGTATTCCCTCTCTCCGGCCACCAAGGATCTTCTCCTAACCCTCAGTGAACCACTGCAGATAAAAGGATTTTTCAGTGCCCGGACCCATCCCCAGCTTTCCCCTCTTGTCCCGCAGATTAAAGACATGATGCAGGAATACGAGATCGCAGCAAAGGGAAAAATTTCCGTTTCTTTTGTCGATCCAAGAGAGGATGAAGAGATTGAGGCTGAGGCCAAAAGATTATACGGCATTACCCCTGTTGCCTTTCAGGTGGCTGGTCGCTATGAGGCGGCTGTGATAAATTCGTATTTTCACATTCTCATTGGCTATGGTGATCAGTATGTGGTGCTTGGTTTTGAAAATCTCATCGAGGCCAAACCAGGTTCAGACGGTCAACTTCTTGTTTCCTTACGTAACCTTGAATATGACCTGACTAAATCAATAAAAAATGTCGCTTACAGCTTCCAGAGCCTGTCCACTGTCTTTGAGCAGAACCCCCACATTTCCCTACTCAGTGTGTTTACCCCGGATACTCTGCCCGAGCCATTCCAGCCTATTCCAAAATTTATCCGTCAGGCAGTTCAGACCATAAATACCGAAGTTGGCGACAAATTGAGTTTAGAAGAAATTATCCCTGAAGATGAAAAGAGCAGGCAGATAATCAACCAGCAATTTGGCATCGAACCGCTGATTGTATCCTTTTTTTCCCAGGAGACTTTCTATCTACACCTGCTGCTGAAATCTGGTGATACCATTGAGCAACTCTACCTTACCCCGGATATGACCGAGGTTGATATTCGCCAGGAGATTGAAGGCGCCTTGAAAAGAAATGGATCGGGTTTCACCAAGACTATTGGCATCTGGACTCCTGGTGATGAGCATACCCTTGATCAGCTTGACGTGATGCACCATGGAGGTGGCAGTAATTATAAAATCTTCCAGCAGATTCTTGGTGAAAGTTATAACCTCAAAGAGACAGACCTTTCCACCGGACGCATCGAAGGTGATGTGGATGTTTTGCTGCTGGTGGCCCCCAACGACCTGACCAACAGAGACCTTCTGGCCGTTGACCAGTACCTGATGCGCGGAGGAACAGTAATTGCCCTGGCCGGCAACTACCTGCTTGATCTTTCGCCCCAGGCGGAATCATTACTGGTTACCGAGATTGACAATGGACTCACCGATGTCCTTGCCCATTATGGGGTGACGGTGGGAAAATCAATGGTCATGGACCAGCAGAATGAGCCGTTTCCCATTCCAATTTCCCGGGATGTCGGCGGAATAACCATCCAGGAAATCGAGCAGGTTCCCTATCCTCTCTTTGTTGATGTACGGCCTGAGAATATGGAGAAGGATTCTGATATCACCGCAAATCTACCTGCTGTGACCATGAACTGGGTCTCTCCCCTACTGCTTGACAATGCTAAACTTCAAAAAAATAGAGTCTCCGTTCTGCTTAAATCAAGCGATCAATCCTGGCTGCGAACAGAAACTGATATCACCCCTAATTTTGATCAATTCCCGGACCACGGTTTTGCCTTTGACGCGGATATGCAGCAGCAAATCCTGGCCGTTATTGTGAGTGGCACCTTTGACAGCTATTTTGCTCATCGGCCCGATCCTCGACTTGAACCCACTGAAGAGGTTTTGGCTGAGCAGGAAAACACCTCCCTTCCTCTTATTAAAAAATCACCTGATTCTTCACGCCTGGTGGTGCTCGGCTCGGCTGATTTTATTAACGATGCGGTTATCAGTATGTCCCAGGGTATGGGCAGGGATCGTTTTTTAAACGGACTGGAGTTTATACAGAATATCATTGATTGGTCTGTTGCCGACGAGGATCTGCTGACAATCCGTTCCCGTGGCTCACACACAAAGATTCTTGCCCCGCTTACCACCGGGGAGCAGGCCTTCTGGGAATGGCTTAATTACGGTGTCTCTCTTTTGGCACTCATCCTCATCAGTTTCTATGGAGCCAGCCTAAGACGAAAAGAAAAACCAATGGCCCTCACTGAGATCATAAATGAATAACAAAAGTATCAGTAGATCAAAGAGGCTTCCCCTTACCTCATTAAATTTTCTTCTCGCAGCACTTCTTGCTGTGCAGTTGGTTTTTGTCTGGTTCTCCTTTCGAGCTGACCAGGAAGGTATGCAGCCGGTGGTTTCTTTTTTTAACACCTTGCAGAGTGGGAAAACAGACAACCTGGCAATCAGTGAAAGCGATGGCATAAGCTTAATATTCTCTCAGGATAACGACGGTAAATGGCAGATTGAACAAAGTGACACCTCCCCGGTTCCAGCTGATCACCTGGCTGTGACTAAACTGCTCGACAAACTAACAAACCTGCAATCAGAACGACTAGTGGCCCTGACAGAGTCAAGCCACATCAGACTCAAGGTTGATAAAACTGTTTTTTCAAAAAAAATTACAATGCGAGATAACTCTGGGAATGAACAGGTACTTTTTGTCGGCAGTTCACCTGACCGTCAGACAAGCTATGTTCGTTCAGGAGAATCAAAAAAGGTCTATCAGGTGAAAGGAATTACCAGTTGGGAGCTAGATACAGACATTGCGGCATGGCTGCAGGAATAGTTTAACTTAGGATATAAGTTCTGACTTACAGCTCTGAAGACACTACGTTATTTTATTACGTATATTTCCTAAAATGTTATGGAAATTGGATAGCTTTGACAAAATAAACAACGTTAATACGATTATTGGTACATCAGTAATAATAGGAGCGAGGGCAACTTTGACGCCAGATCTAATCTCTGATTGAAGAGTTTCAGAAATTACAAGCGTTAAAAGTGGTCCTGGTGCAAAACCTGCGGATAAGCCAAGGACTGTTCCAATTATCAAAATTGGTATCATTATGATTATTCATCCTTCTCTTTTTTAGTAATGTAATTTTTGATGCTCATATTTTTCCGAGTAACTGTTCAGCGCGAAAAACTCTTAACAGAAGAAATACTCTTCAGAAGGGGATGTAGTCAGGCACATTGTCAAAACAGGGGTTACGTTTGCGAAAATATCGGCCTGTTACATAGTTGCAATGCCTGGCCGACTTATGCCGCGTTTTGTCGGTTCGCCGTCCCCGGTCTATCGCGCTATAACTATTGGCCTGGTGGCGGAGGTGGTGCTGGCCTGGTCCTGCGATCCGTACCGACATTGATGGCTATCAATGGTTGTACTATCGGGATCTGAAAAATTCCGGCCATAAACTGACGTCCTATTTGACTCCAAAGATTATCGTATGTCAGACTCCTTGCCTTAAACAATCCGAAATTAGGATCGAAGTAATAATAGTCATTGTCGCCCAGGTAAATCATCGCTACTGCATGTCCACCCGTATTAATGTAAAAGTGGCCTGTGTGCTTTATTATATGTTGCAGGAGCTTACCTGGTCCAGGGAACGTCGCCGCCGATAGTACTATGAGTCCCTCCTTGGACTCAATGAGTTTCTTGTCCCATGCTATAGTATTATAGATCCGGTTGTATACTTTCATCCTCGCGTCTAATACGAGGGCTTCGGTTTGGTTAGGTTTCGTCAACAATATAGGATTTCCTGCTAACCAGTTATTTATAAATACTGTACTCTGAGATGCGCACGTTCCATAATTCATTCTTCGTGCACTGCCTGGGGCAGACTGGTCTGCTAGCCCATGCGTGTTGGTGTTTGGATATATTCGTTCCATTTCAATCTCCTCCTTATGGATCCTTATTCGAACCGTATCTCTCCCCTGTCATGTGAATCTTCAAAGGCTTAAAGTGGAAAAAACTGGGGGTTCAAGATGATCCTTACTACTTTTGCCATTAATACTTCATTAATGGCATAGAAAAAATAATTTTTTCAGGTATTTGGGAAAAAGAATCAAGAGGATGCCAGTGGCAGTCATAACCACTTTAGAAATTCTTCAATTTGGTATGTTTCCTGATGCCCCCAAAATGCGCCCTGCCACTAATCCTTATTCTTTGGTATCATAAAATGGAGACAATTCCCGCCATTTCTCAAAACCAACTTCTGGAGGTATACTGTAAAAATTTCACAAGCAGTCGATTGTCAGCAAGGTTATCTTGAGGCATGCTGACTTATCAACCACACAACGATATCTCGGCAAGGTAAATGATACCGAAGCAATCAGATGGATAGAAACGCTGTATGGATAATTTCACCTGAAAGGATGGGGACAATTCCTCGTCCTTAATGACAACAGTAGGCGATTAAGTTTGGGAAGGTAGCCGAGTGGTTAAGATTGCCAGATCGAAGTTCAGTAATGAACGGCAGGCAATTTTCAGCAATCACCTGCCACCACTAATTTTGATCTTGTCGCAGAGTATATGTAACAAAGCCTATTTTTTCTTTTAATATTAGGAACAGAAGAAATATGAGTAAATTCGGCATATCAATCTTAAACAGATATGACTGATAAATGGCTGAATGATCACCAGAACGCAGAGATTCCTATGGCGAAGGTGTCCGAGTCAAAACCAACAGATTTCTGGGTTCGGGTACCGATGTAAGCCACCTTGACTCCCAAGTGGCGAGTGACCGGGAAACCGAAACTGAACGCCTAAGCCAGGTTTTTTTTCTATCGTCCTTTTTCATCCCATCCACAGTGGATTTCCCTCCATAGTCATAGCCGGCGCTCATTCCTGCCCAGACTCCCGGGCGGAACGTATAAATGAGATGGCCATGATATAGAGAGGATCCTGCTCGAGTTTCTTCCCATTAAAAAACTCGTTGTTGTCAGAATATAACGCGACGGTGCCGGTTGCTTCCGTTGACCATTTCCCACGTGTGTGCACCACCCCGAACTGAGGGCGGAAGGTAAACCGATTGGTGCCGAGGTTGATCAGTTTGTCGTCCATGTAGTCACCGGTCGGCAACTGTACTGACAGTCCCGCCCCAACGATGGTTTCAACCTCTGTTGTCGTCCGGTATGCAACGTATTCCTTGCCCTGCAGCGGTGGTGCACCGTAAAGGTTGATCGCGAATCTCAGCAATGTATCGGACCAACTACTCCGATTGACCGTCGTGGGAACGCCATCAAGTAGCCCGGTCCAACGCCCCTCTTGGTAGGCTTGCAGAAGGCCGATCCGTGCCGTTTTATCGAACAACGTGAACGTCCGGATGTACTTCGCGGCCCAAGTATGCATCTCCATTTGCCCATCTTCGATCCTGAGGACAGGATCAAAGCCAATGTCCGCCTCTGTGTAAGCATATCCAGTGCCGGCAAAGTTGGTGTCAATCGGCAGATGGCTCCATCGCCTAGGTTCTAACTCCTCAGCTAGGCATGGCCATGCGAAGAACAACAACTGGAAGAGGAGACACCCTTGGATAAAAGTTTTCATAAAAACATCTCCCTCAATACTTCTCGGAAAAAGCGCTAAATTATTCGGCCTTCTTAACAGCTCACAAAACATAATCTATGAAGATTAAAAAAAAACGGGGGATAGCCTCCTTGGCCATCCCCCTGATTTAGATTGATTCTATAATTACATACCACGTAGTTCGTCAAGCCGCTCTCTGAATCGTTTCGCCCAGTAATCGAAGGCATCTTTGGTGTCCTTCCATTTGCCACGAAAGGCAGCTTTTCCACCCTGACGACGGTCCACTGCTGCGGCCAGACGCTCGCCGCTCTGGGCGTCAAGGAACTCCATTTCCGTAGCAGCTTCACCGGTCCCCATGTTATCGTCGCTCACCGCCTTGGTCGTCGCCGCTACGACCATCCCCACCGGGATAATCGATGAGAGCGTATTGGCCGTCGGTTTGGATGGCTTCACGTCGGTGATAGCCACTCGTACTCGCATCACCCCCGGTCCGGGCTGGTCGACCACATTGTAGCCATCCTTGGCCGCGCTGATCAGGGCATTTTGGTAATAATCGGTCAGCTCTTTCATGACGGCCGGATCGATCCCACTGTTTTCAGCTTCGGCACTCAGGTAGATAGTGACCCTCTCGAACATGAGAGCGTCATACTTTCTGAAGTCGACGCCGGACTTCACGTAGAGCAGCGCCGCACGATCGTCGCCGCCGGGTTTGAGTTGGTCATAGTTATCGAGGAAACCACTCTGCTTGACATCCTTCATGCCGCTGGCAGCGCAGCCGGTCAGGAACAGGGCAACAGCAATCATCAACCCAAAACACCAATTATTTTTCCGCATTTTATTCATTTCCCACTCTCCTTTATTGGTTTGGTTGGAAAATATCTGACGTTCTTCTGCAAAATAGATCATTTATAAGCGCCGACTGGATTCAAACTGAGGATGTGAACAACCACATCATCGTCGTAAATCGCGGTAAATCATTATCTATTTCCTTATAAAAACCACTTCAAAAGTCTGTTTCATCGTAGCCTGATAATAAAAGCCGGCCAAGGCATCTTTTTCTGCGTAATAGTAAAGTGTATACGTTGACCCAGGATATCCCTCATCCTGTAATATGATAAAGAGTTTACTTAATCCCTTCCATACTGACACATTGGCCTCAGCGATATTGATTTCTTTGGGATTAAAATACCCAACGTCAACCGAACCGTCAGGTTTGATATCCTGTACACGAATGATATACCCACCGTCAGGTCGAACCCATTCACCGACAAAAAACTTAAAGTCAGGTAGTTCCTCTGCGTAAACCGTATTTGCTGCTAAGATATGAAACGTAGATGTCAAAAGGAAAGTAAGGAGCACTCTTATTATCGGCTTTTTTGGCATAGTATCATCTCATAGCAGAAGGCCCACCTCAAATGGGCAGGCGTTCTGCGTATGGTTTATTTTGTCGGTTCTTCCCTTAACAAAGAGCTGAACCTTTTCAGCCACCTGGCGGAACCAATGCCTCCATCACTTGATCAATGGTAAAGCTGGCAGGCTTCTGTCGCGGAGGGAATTCCTTGAAAGTTTTCAGAAAATTGCCCACAAAAGCCTGGGCTGGTACGAGCAGGAAGGCACGATCCAGCCACCAATCCCAATAGGTATTCGAGGTGAGACTTGCCTTCTCGTAAGGGTCTGTCCTCAGGTTAAACAGCCAGGGGGTCCGTGTTTTTACATAGGGATCACTCCAGACCAGCATAGTCCCAGCTGAACGCTGTTGGGCAAAGATGACTTTCCAGTTGTCGTAACGCAACGCGGTCAAGTCACCGTCATCGGAGAAGTAAAAGAACTCTTTCCTCGGACCCGTCGTCTCTTTACCGGTCAGGTAAGGCAGGAAGTTGTAACCATCAAGGTGGACTTTAAACATCTTATCTCCCACCTTTTTGCCCGCTTTCAGCTCCTCTTTAATCTTGATATTACCGGCTGCGGCCAACAGGGTCGGAACCCAGTCAAGATGCGACATGATTTCGTTCGAGATAGTACCTGCCTTGATCTTGCCTGGCCAGCGGACCATCGCCGGAACACGGTAGGCCCCTTCCCAGTTGGAGTTCTTTTCACTGCGGAACGGGGTCATGCCCGCATCGGGCCAGGTGTTCATGTGCGGGCCATTGTCAGTGCCATACATGACGATGGTGTTGTCCGCGATTCCCAGTTCTTCGAGCTTGTCAAGAACCAAACCAACGTTCTTGTCGTGATCGATCATGGCATCGTGATACTCGCTCTGCCATTGTCCAGACTGACCCTCGCTTTCCGGTTTGACATAAGTACGGAAATGCATGTGGGTAAAATTCACCCAGGCAAAGAAGGGCTTGCCGGCCTTGTGCTGTCTTTCGATGAACTCTACCGACCTTGTCGCAAAGTCATCATCAATGGTTTCCATACGTTTTTTGGTCAGTGGTCCGGTATCCTCGATCTTCTGCGTCCCATTCGGCAGGGCGAATGTGTGGAGAACACCCCGCGGGCCGAATTTTTTCAGAAACTCTGGGTCTTTCGGATAGTCGCGGTGTTCAGGCTCCTCTGATGCATTCAAGTGATAGAGGGCGCCATAGAATTCATCAAAACCATGCATGGTGGGGAGATGGTTATCCCTGTCACCGAGATGGTTTTTGCCGAATTGGCCTGTGGCATAGCCCAAGGGCTTGAGAAGCTCTGCAAGGGTTGGGTCTTTTTCATGCATGCCATTTTCCGCACCCGGCATCCCCACCTTTAACAAGCCGGTACGGAAACCACTCTGACCGGTGATAAAAGACGCTCGACCGGCCGTACTGCTCTGCTCTGCATAGTAATCGGTGAACATCATACCCTCGTTGGCAACGCGGTCGATATTCGGGGTCTGGTAACCCATCATGCCGTGGGTATATGCGCTGATGTTGGATTGGCCGATGTCATCCCCCCAGATAATAAGGATGTTTGGCTTTTCATCACCGCCACTGCTTTTTGCTTCAGCGACTGCTGGATCCAGCGCTACAATAGGAGACATTACAACGGCGCTCGCTCCGGTGAAAAAAAGAGCTCTTTTCCACCAATATGTGCCTTTGGGTTTTTGATGTTCCATACTTCACGTCCTCCTTTTAGAGTTTGAATTTTATGGACATACATCTCCCAACATTAATATCTTGAACCGCCCTGCATTGAGTTTCTCAGCCAGTAACAGCCTGACCGGAACGGGCTTGTGCTGCCATTCTTTTTGTAAATGGGTCAATATGAAAAAAATATTTTTTGAGCCCGCTGCATAGATAGTTCAGCCCTGGTTCTCCACTGGGTGTCCGGATAAATCGATTTTTAGGACACTCTCCATGACACATGGCCATGTACTCACAATCTCGACAGTACTGTGGCAACCCATACTTTTTATCAAAACCGAATTTCTTCTGCTGCTGTGATAAAACGGCTCTGCTAAGTTTTTTATCCTTGATATTTCCCAGCTGATATTTGGGATAGACAAAATGGTCGCAGGAGTAGATTGCACCGTCGTGTTCAATGGCCATACCTTTACCGCAAATTTCACCAAAGACGCACATATAGCCGTAGACACCCATCTGCTGAGCAACAGCGCACTCAAAGTTGTAGACAAAGGTCTTGCCGATATCGTTTTGATACCATTCATCAAATACGTCACAGAAGAATGTCCCGTAATCATCAGGATCAACTGACCAGTCGCAAACAACAGAGTTTGGAGTTTTTGGTTTTGCAGCATCTTCTCCCAAGATCGGAAATTCAATCGAGTCCCAATAGGGCGGAGCAACTTCTTTAAAGGTCTTTGCCTCGACACAGGCATTAAATTGAATTGCCCGGGGCTGCACCTCGTCGCGGATAAAACGGTAAACTTCCAGGGGATGCTTTGTGTTGTCATAGTTAAGCGTGACAAGGGCGTTAAAAGGGACATCATGTTTTTTAAGGAGCTTTACCGCATTGCACACTTTATCAAAGGTCGGTTTCCCACTCTTGGTAACTCGATGCATGTCGTGCAGTTCCCGAGGTCCATCAATACTCAAACCAACCAGGAAGTTGTGCTGTTTGAGAAATACGCACCATTCATCATCCAGCAGGGTGCCGTTGGTCTGCAGGTCATTGTGGACAGTTTTGCTGCCCATGTATTTTTGTTCAAAGGCCGCAACCTTTTTGAAAAAATCGAGTCCGCAAAGGGTTGGTTCTCCCCCTTGCCAGGAGAAGATTATTTCATCGTGATTTTGTTCTTGAATATACTGCTTTATAAACTCTTCAAGCACCTCGTCAGACATACGCCAATTGTTATCGGTGGATAAGAGGTTTTCCTTGTGGAGATAAAAGCAGTACGAGCAATTCAAATTGCACATTGGACCAACAGGCTTGGCCATGACATGAAATCGTGTTTGCGGTTGCTGCTTTGTAGATATTGATGGTTTTGTCATTATTCTCTATTTCATCATCTCAAAATCACTTGTTTTACAGGTCTTATCGAACCAGGGCCCGGGAATAGGCCATTGCCACCAGCCTAACAAACACCATTGCAGGCTGAGTGAAATGCAACTGTCTTGACAAATTTACCAGTTGAAAAGAATGGTAAGTCCCAGGGTGGTTTCGTCAACATCATACTGGTACCAGTTGGCATCACCTTTCGAATCATTCTCATAATCTACAGCTTTGTAACTGCCAAAGAGAGTTGATGACCAGTTTCCATAAAACCTCCAGGTTACACCAGTTGAGGCGAGATAGATTCCTTCTGATCCGCCGAAACCTGCGTCTGCTTTGATGTTCCAGTTCCATTTTTCGGCAAACGGTACATCGGCGGCTATTCCGACAAGGGCATCGGTCCAGGATTCATCAATGCTTTTATTACGATTTACCCCGATGAATCCTGTTCCTGTCATACGAAAGTCAAATTCATGCCTGTTATAGCGGAGTCCTCCATACCCACGGACCATGGTGGAAGAGTTCTCATAAATCGGATACCCAACTATGAGTTCGGCCTCGGTTATATCAAATTCGACATCGGCGGAAAGTGTGCCCCCGGTTCTTGTGGCTTTTGCTGCATCTTCTTCAAGTTCAAGTTTGCCCAATTTGTACTTAACCATCCATTTGCCATCCGTTGCATAACCGCCAAACCCTATTGCTGATTTAGTAAGGTCGCTCATATCATCCATGTCCATGTCAATGTCAAGCTCGACTGCTCCCAGGGCAGTATCCATCCCTATGTCTCCACTGATGGCTAGCATTTGGGGACCTGTACCGATGCCGAAATTCCATTCAGCAAGCGCTACCTCGATGAAAATGATTGATGTGAACAATGCAAAAGAAGGGATTAAAAAAGATTTCAACCATGATTGTAATTGGGAGTTTTCTTTCATTTGTGTCTCCTTTCTCATTTTTAGACTTTTCATCTTCAGTTGGAATCATAACTCCTCGGGCAAGATAACCGCCATCCATCATCAGCCGCAATTTCTCATCGATGGTTCAAATTATCCTCCCTTAAAACTTCAGTTTATAAAAAATAGAAATTTAATTGAAGAACTATTTAACGAGCATGTTTTTTGATTTGAAGTGATATTGGAATGGAGGACCATACAGGAGGAGCAGCAGCCTTGTGAAACAGCTGCTCATTCGACAAAAAAACGACCATGAAAGCGGAATTTAGAAATGAAAAAATTGATTTAATGTTGCCAGTACCAATCCGATTTGACTTTGATTCTCCTGCCCTATAAGATGTAGAAAAGTCATTTAGTTGTAAGAGGAAGAACTTCTTATGGATCTATCATCAAAAAAATCTAATACTGAAAAAATCTGGTTTCGATACGGTTTTGAAAATCTCCTAATCTGGCTTTTTTTGTATCTTGTTGTTAGTCCATTTATAGAAGGAATACCATTCATTAAGGCTGTAATAAATATTCTTTTCGGGGCGGTTCTCCTGTTTGCGGTTATAGCCATGAACAAGAAAAGCAGGATGTTGACCCCAGCTATTATTCTACTCGGTCTGACTCTAACTCTTTACTGCCTTGAAATCTTGGAGGTTATTAGCTTTTCATTAGAGGGTTTTCTTGTGACAAAAACCCTGTATTCTGTATTACCTCATCCTTGTTTATTCATTTACCAGATATATTTTTTCACGTAAAAGAGCTGACATACATTTAATCTGTGCAGCTCTCTGACTTTACCTCATAGTTGGTCTTATGTGGGGAGGAATGTATCACCTTTTAGAAACAGTAGTTCCCAGTTCTTTTTTCAGGTGTTCTCCTCGAAAATGTCCTTTCTCATTTTACTCGTGCTCAACAGTTCAATTATTTTAGTTTTATCACAATGACCACCCTGGGATATGGTGATATCACCCCCCAAACCCTTCAGGCAGCATCTCTTTGCCAAGCGCAGGCAATAATTGGTCAGTTTTTTACAGTAGTACTCATTGCACGACTAGTAGGGATTCAGGTCGCCCAGGAATTCAGCCCTGGCAAAGAGTAATTATCTCAAATCTTAGAGCCTCCCAAACAGGAAATATGGACGAGCATGTTAACCCCTCCGAGCTTGGATTACCCCCAAGAACCATAATAGAAAGGATTAATGGAAACACATTCGCCATTGTAATAAATCGCAAAAGCAGAATTATCATGGAGGATGGTAAGAAAATCATTGAAACCCAAAAAAACAAACTTGTCGAGCGGGATTCGTGACCGTGATTTTGTACGTATAATTCCTGAGCAGATTCGCTCTAGAAAAACAGCAAAATTCACAATCATAGTATTGCCAATCTCAAGCGTTAAAGAAATTCTGGAATTTAATATATATCGTAACTGCCTGAATAGACAACATATTCTCTTTTGCGCCAGAGATGTCGGTATCTCCCCTTTGAATTGCCAGTGGTCAGATTAATTGTTTGGTAATAATTTGTAAACTTGATATTTATCCCTGAGATATTCGTAACAAAATTTGCAATGAGTAAAAATGATATAATACTGTCAAGAAGAGTAGCTGAGTTCAACTTATTCATCATTAACAAGGAGGTCTCATCATGAAAGTTGCACAGGCAGTTGAATATCATCTCCAGTATCACAAAGCAAATTCCAAAAAAAAATACGATTGTAAATACTGAGTTCGTTCTTTATCGGTTTGCTGATCGTTTTCAAGATCGGGAGTTGCCCAGTATTGTAAAGGATGAGGTGCTAGATTTCCTCACCAAATTGACCTTTGGTACAAAGCAAACTTCCAAAAGAAATCGTTTTTCAACTCTTTCATCATTTTACAACTTCATCATCAACACATCGCTACCGGATCTTCAGAATCCTTGTAACGCTCCAATCATTAAGAAAATTTTTAGCCGCCCCAGGTCATCCAGTGGAAAATAATTGATAAAGAAACTGTGGATGAAATTATTTTCAAAACCATGAATGCCAGAAATAGAATTATCCTTGAACTCATGGCAAGGGGAGGAATGAGAATTGGTGAAGTTTTGAAATTGACTCCTGGGGATATTGACGACAGGAAACTTATTATTCAAGATCCCAAAAGTGGCCGGGAAGGTGAGGTCGTATTTATCCCCAAGAAATTACTAGACCGATTGAAAACATACGTCAAAGACAATTCTTTCCTCTCATCGCAAAGAATTTTCCCAATCTCTTATGTTGCAGCCTGGTCGAGGGTAAAGAAATCAGGTCAACATTATTAATGTTAATCTTCGCCCACATGATTTGAGACAACATGCGGCAACATATGCATCCAGATCGGGAACACCAATTGAAATTGTCAGCAAAGTTATTTTAAAACACGCTGACTTGTCGACTACGCAGCGGTATCTTGGCAAGGTGAATGATGCTGAAGCAATTAGGTGGATAGAGAATCTTTACGGTTAAATTTCTTGATAGGGGCGGGGAAAAGTCCACCCCGCCCTTGCACAAGTTGACAATTCAAGATACGAAAAGAAAAACAAAGACTGATAAACTTGCACACCAGTAACAACAGGAAGGAATTATGGCTGAAATTACATTGAGGGATCAGCAAGCTGCAGTAATACTAACGACCACCGAGGACGGTATCCAGGTTGAAATGGCTCATGAGGGGGAGGTGGGTATTGCCGCCGGACTCTGTGAGGTGATCGCCCGACGACTTATCGAAGATGAGAGTTTTAGGCAGGAATTGCTAAACCAGCTTCAAAAAAACGCGGCAGGTGAGTATTAACTAACTGTCAGTAAGATCATAGCCTTTGAGGTTGGCGAATCCAAATCCAAATTGAGTGGCAGGCAATTTTCAAAAATAACCTGCCACATTCAAGCTTGGTCGAATCGCAGAGTATACGTAACAAAAAGTTTGTCGCAGAACACCTTTAGTTTTGCCGTCAAAGAATATGCCTATCATTGCCATTGGCAATTTATGGACAGGCACTAGCTAATAGTGCTCAGTGCATATCAATAAGTCGATGCATAGTTTTATGAACCTTCTGTTGAATGCGTTTTAAATGATGCCTGTTGAAAGGCAGATGCAAATAGTGTTTGGCGTACTTTGAGAAGTAATTATCATCACGGATGATGTTACTCAACTCTATAAGGGCAAATCCCACTTGCCGGAAACAGGCGACATTGTTCAGGTCGGGCGTCGTACACGGCGCATCTTTCAAGTATGTCTCCGGGAGTAAAAAAAGTACAGGACTGGTCCTTTTTGACGCGAAGTGAATATTTATTTTTCAGGTAAAGGGAGCGGATTTGTCCATCAGTAATTCCAAAAAAGTGCGCAAGGCGGTTAATGTCCGTTGCAGTAATGAGGAGAACGGCACCTTCCGCTTTGTAGCAACAGTAGCCCGGGCAATCATTGCATTCATTCATTTCTAATCCATAATTTGCATGCTATGCAGGTACCATAAAGAAACAAGAGTAAAATATTAAGCGCCAAAGCATTCTCTCAACTCAACACGTATCGTAACTGCCCGAAGATACTGAGTATTCCATTTTGCGTCGGGGATACCTAGATCACCATTTTGAATTGCCAGTGGTCGTGTTAATCGCTTGGTAAAAAATCGTAAAGTTGATATTGATCCCTGCGTCTAGGCGATACAATTAACCACCAGCTATTAATGCTTCTTGGAAAATCGCGAACACCTTAACTTTCAATATAGAGCCAGGACGTTGAGATTTGTACTGCCAATCCTCAAGGCATATGTAATACAACAAAAAACTTACATTTCAAGACATACGGGTTTTTCGGGAGGGACAGTCCAGACAGGATCAATACGATGTGATCGTGGTTGCAACACGCTCACTTTGATAAAAATTGTTGAGTGACGAAAAAGAGAATCAGGCCTGCCAGTATAATGACAAGCACAGTCAAAAATTTCTTTACTGAAAAAAATCCGGCTGGCCGTGAAGGAAGATTACGAATATCATTCATCACCTTATCCTGCCACTGATCAGAAGGTTTAGCCCTCTTGTTGTCTTTAAAAACACGGGAGAATATCTTTAGTATTTCTGAAAGAGCTTCCTTGCTCAACTTCATAAAAATACTCCAATTTATGGGTTCTATATATGTTTTTCCAGGAGGATTTTTAGTTTTTTACGGCAACGGTAGGAGCGAATTTTTACATTAGCCACGCTCCAGCCAAGGAGTTTTCCTGCCTCTTTGCACGTTAAACCCTCCAGATAAATTAGCTCAAGCACCATCCTGTCTGCCGGCGGAAGTTTGGCAAAAACCCACGCCAATATTTCTTTGGCCTCAAGACAATTTTTATCCTGAAGAGAATGCTGCATGGCCTGGTTGGCTGTAAATTTATCAAGCCATTCCAGGTGCCGCTCAGACAGGGAACTTATCGGTACCTCGGGATTTTTATATTTTGTCCTCCAAAAATCATAGCATGTACGAAGGGTAATTGGAAGAAGCCAATTTTTAAACTTTCCTTCATTTTTAAAATTGGCCAATGATTTATAAGCTCTAACAAAAACCTCATGGGCTACTTCTTCAACAAACTGTGTGGCCATGTGCTGTGACACGATTTTAAAAACATAATTCTTATACCTCTCAAGCAGATGCTCGTAGAGATTCACATCGCCCTGGAGGACGATTTGCACTATCTCCCAGTCAGTTAAGGAGTTATCTGTTTTTTGCATGATGAGCCAAGTATCTTTAAAATTGAACTGAGCAAAAATATAACAATGTGCATTGTCCTGACAAAATAGGCCAGTCGCATTTTCGCAGTGGAGGTAGACATACATAATGCTAATCTACCTATCCTGATCGGTTCTTCAAAGAAAAACTTGGGTAAAGATTTGTTAAAATACAGGCATATAGGTTTACATTAGTTTACATTTGATTTTTTGTGCTATTTCCTGGCCTGACAAAAAAATTCTCGTCTAACGAGAAACGGAATACAATAGAACATGTGGCAGGAAAATTTATCTTGGCTTCAGCAACAGAAGTTTTAGAGAAAATCTAGCAAACTGAGGTCCATAACCTTTGCTGCTGCTGACAATGCCGCCTCATATGCCGTTGTTTTTGCCTCTAGCTGCATAATCGCTTCAACAATATCCGTATCTTCCTTTATAGAAAGATTGCTGCGCACAGAAAGTTCAAGTTCGTCGTAAATCTGTCCTTGCACCTCCAAGCGGTTATAGATTCCACCAAAGTCGGAAATTTGCTCGGTGAGAGATTCCATTGTCTCTTCCGTGTCGGCAATAGACTGATCGAGTGCCTGGGATTGCATGGTGTCAAAAGTTATGCCGGTCATCTGCAAAAAATTACTCGAGTCGTTACTAAGGGAAAAGCTGTATCGCGCAGGATCACTGCTATCGACTTGGAGTTGTCCCTCTGCATTCCAATAGGAAGCCAAACCGGGCACTCCGTTTAGCTTATCGCTTACACTGCTAAGGGTATCCTGGTTGCTGTCCACCGGAATGGTCATGGCAAAATCCCGGGGAGGATGGTAGGCGTGATCGGTGACTGTTACGGTAAAGCTTCCATCGGCAAAGGCTTCATCTTCCTTTTCCAGACCAGTGCTCCCGTCGGCAAGGGGACTGTAAATGTCCTGGGCCTGATGGATAGCGCTCACCGTTGTAAAATTAATGCCGAGAAGATTGTCCTCCAATGTCTTCAAGGTATCAAATATTCCGGTATCAATCACTGCCTCTTGACCGTTTTTTGCTATTTCAAGGGTCGATTTGGTACCGATCATAATTTCAAGATTATTTTCCGCATCGCCGGCATAACGGACATTACCTTCCTCACTGGCAATGCTCAACACCGAAAGGCTGCCGTCCCCGTCCACATCACCAGTCTCATTTGTCCGTGTAACACCACCATTCAGGCCGAGAGCCGCCAGGCCCGGTTCAAAATTACTCGGAGTCGTAGGGGTGGTGGTAAGGGTGTAGGCGTTCTCGGAAGAAAGCGAAATCGATCCGAAATATATGGTGCTTTGCGGTGCGGCAGGGCTGCCACCATTCAGATGACTGATACTTTCACCATTGGCAGAGGTCTCTAGTTGCACATTGCGGCCATCAACGGCGCTTAGAAGAAGTTGGCCGCTGCTGTTACGAGTGGCGAACACACCGGTGAGTTCCGATTGACTGTTTATGGCATCAAGGAGAACATTATCCGTATCTTCTTCCATAATATCTGTGGCAGAGGTAAAGATATCCACTCCATTAATGACCAAATCGCCGGAATCCATCACCCCTGCTTCCACTGGCGCAGAAGTTTGCGTACGCGCTGTGGTCACCAAAGCCGTTACGCCGGTCTGATCAGACACGGCATTAATGGCATCAGCCTTGGCCGCAGCCGAGGTGTCGGCCAAAACGGTGGAATACGAATCTGCCTGCGCTGCACCGATGTTGATGCCGTTAATCTGCAAATCATTGCCAGCGAGTTGATAGCCGTAAATAAGCTGCCCATCTCCGCTCTCATCGCTAAACCCCACTCCGCCACCCCCAAGGCCAAGGAGATCCAATACCGTATCGTCAGTAAAATTGTTGCTGGTTATGGTAAAAGATTGGCTTGTTGAGAGGGAAATTTGACCGGTATTACTGGTTGGCCCCACCGCCTGGTCAATATTCGTTAAGCCGGTGGAGGCGGTGCCGCCAGTCTCGGTATAGCCGGAAACAACAATATGTGACTCATCACCGGCCCTGCTATTCATAAGGACAACTTCGCTAATCCCGCCTCCATTGCTGCCGTCTCCGACAACGGCAGTCACCCCGGTTTGCTCACTGATCGCATTTATGGCAGCAACCGCATCGTCGGCAGGGCTAGTACTGGTTGTAAAGTTGATGGCAACCCCGTTCAAATTAAAGTCCACCGTGGTGGCACTACCGGCACTTGCAGTAGTTCCACTATGGTACAGGGTGGTCAGATTGGCCGAGACACCACTGGTGCCGGCATTAATGGCATTTGCAACATTATCCGCTCCGCCCATGTTCACACCGTTTAGAGTCAGAGCCGGGCTGTCCAGATCAATTGCCCCTATATCCACGCCATTGATGATGAGATCACCACTGTTAATGTCGCTTGTGTTTTGCATCGGTGTCCCGCTAAGCCAGCTGTCCAGAGGGACAAAAGTATTGCCATTTATAGTGTAGCCATCGGCCAGGCCGTCGATAAACGGTGCCGGTTCCGCCTCGGTATAGCCGCTGGTTCGGTAACCACCAAAGATATATTTGCCGCCGATCTTGGTATTGGCAAGGCTTATGGCCTGTTCATAGAGATTGTTGATCTCCACCGCCATATTCTGCCGATCCGTCAAAGAGAGGCTGTCATTATTGGCCTGCAATGCCAGGGTGTTGGCCTGCATTGTCAGATCCTTCATCTGGGTCAGGGCAGTCTCTGCTGCCGTGACCATGGACACGCCGTAATCGAGATTTTTCTGATATTGTTCGATGGCGGAGAGATCGCTACGCATACCAAGGGCACTGACCAGGTTAACCGGGTTATCGGAAATGGTTGACATCTGCTTACCAGAGGAAATCTGCTGGTTTATTTTCAGCAAGTCGCTGTTGGTCTTGTTGATATTATATATGGCATTGCGATAGATCATACTTGTTGTGGTGCGCATAATAAATTTCCTCTCTTTCAGACTATTTGCAACAAGGTCTGTAGCATCTCATCCGCCATGGTTATCAGTTTGGCGGCAGCGGAATAGGCCTGCTGGTATTTGATAAGGTTGGCCATCTCCTCATCAAGCGAGACACCGGAGGCAGAGTCGCGAAAATTCAGCAACTGTTCGGCCAGCATGGTGTTGTATTCCACGTTGTCGTTCACCGTATTGCTGTCAAGACCGATACTGCCGACCAGGGTGCTGTAAAATCCATCCAGGCTGTCCTCTTCCGTGTTGCCGACAAAAAAAACATCTTCTTTATCACTCAGGCTACTGAGCAGCAGGGCATTGCTGTTGTCTCCGCTTAAGATCTCTCCCGTTTCACCAACCTTGCCTGATGCCAGATAATCGAGATTGTCGGCAACTGTGGTGTTGATAGCTATGGTGGCGGTACTGTTACCGATAAAAAAGGTATTTATCTCTGCGCTGGCCAGAAAATTTGAGTTGTCATTGGCAAAGGCAAACTGATGGTCAGCGTCAGGGGTGAGCACAAGCTGGTTTTGCTGAACCGTGGCCTCGACCCAGGCAGAGGAATTTCCCGTGGCGCTGGTGATGGCTGTGTTCACGGCATCGGCCACATCATCAAGGGTGTAGGCCCTATCCAGGGAAACCGTAACCGGTTCGGTCAGCGCCAGTGAACCATCAACATTATAGAGCCAGATATCAAAACTTCCCCCGTCAAGGGACAGTTCATCGGCATAGTCTAATCCCTGCAATGAGCCGGTAACGGAGTTGTCAGTGGTGCTAAATGAAAGGCGGCCATCGCCCGCCTCATCATCGGCGCTGACATTTCCTCCTCCAAGACCGAGTTGGTCCAGATACCTGTCATCGTTGCCGGCTTCAATGGTGAACGGTTCTGTTGAAAAAAAGGCCACCTCCCCGGTGTTATGATCTTCATCAGCTATGAAAGTGCCGTTGGCCAGACCAAGCTTGCCTTCGGCCGGATCGCTGGAATCGACGCCAGCAATGACAATGCTGGACTGATCACCATCATTGGTGTTCTTTAAGACAATAGAGTCAGCAGCCCCGCCGTTGCTGCCGTCGCCCAGCACAGCTTCAATGGTCATCTTCGGGTTGTTGGTCGGATCGGCATTATAGGCGTCTAAGGCACTGTTTATGGCCGCAGTGACGTTGGTAGCGCTCTGGCTTGCCGTCTCTACAGCTGTTGCCGTATAGGTGACCGCAATGGAGTTGACCGTAAAGCTCACGCTTTCACCGACAGCAAGGCCCGTATTTACAGCATCGCCGGCCACCAGGGTTGTTAACTTGGCAGTAACCCCGGCATTGGCATCGTTGATGGCCTCTGCCGTATTGGCAGCTTTGTCCATGGCCAGTCCATTTATCGTAGCTCCTCCGTCTATTTCGCCAATGCTTCTGTCGTTGATCTGTATGGCCCCGGCGGCAATATCCTGAGAAGCCTGTGCTGCATCGATGGTGGTCATAAGAAGAGCGGTATCAGGCACTGTGGTGCCGGTAATTTCCTCACTAAAGGGGGCAAGGCCCACCCCTTGCGAATACTGCTGATTGACCTCACGGATCAGGGCGTTGCTAAAAGAATCAAGCTGGCCGAGATAATTGTCCGGATTGCCCTCGGCAAGCTGGTTGTTGAGTTCAATAAATCCCCCTATTTCACCGCCCACCTCCGCGCCGTTTTTCACCGCTGTCTTCGTTGTAACACCATTGGCGTCACTGTTTTGCCAATAGAGGGTATTGTCCGACCATGACACATCCCATTGTTTGTTGTTTTCCACCAAGGTATGGCCATCATTGGCCAAAAGAATGGTATATGAGCCATTGTCTGTCTCAAAATATTGCACATCAACGAGGCCGGACAATTCCTTGACCAGTTCATCCCGTTGGTCACGTAGATCATTTTGCTGCTGGCTAGGGGTCTCGGTGGAACTGATCAGCTGATTCAGATCAGCGATCTGCCCGGTAAGGGTATTGACCTCATCAACCGCAGCACCAATACTCACACCAACTTGTGAGCGAAGTTCAATTATTTCCGTGTACATGTTTTGCAACTGGTCAACCAGGGTTTGCCCCTGTTGCACAACCGTTTGCTGGGTGCCGGTGGTTTCCGGGTTGTTGGCAAGCTCCTGCCAGCTATTCCAAAACTGACTCAGCAAATCGTTGACCGCAAGGCCTTCCGCTTCATTAAAGATCGTCTCCACAAGTTGATAGACTTCCTGCTGGGCCGTAAGATTGCTTAAGGTAGAATTCTGATTGATAAGCTGTTGGGTGATGAACTGGTCATACTGCCTTTCAATGCTGACTGCTTCCACCCCGCCGCCGAGATAGCCGACGCCAACAGGGGAGGACTGGGCAGTTGTCAGAGTAAGGGTTTGCCTGGTATAGCCGGGCGTGTCTACGTTGGCAATATTGTTGGCGGCAACGGAGATGGAGGTTTGATGGGTGAGAAGTGCTTCTTTGCCAATATTTAATATGCTTGAAATGCCGGACATGTCTCAACACCTTTTTGCGTAAAACGCTTTCGTTTAGCCGTTGCCAGTGGCATTGCCGTCACTAACGCTTACTATGGCTCCTGCCTCCACCGGGACGGCATTGTCCAGGGTCAGCATGGCGGTACCAGAAGAAAAATCAATACCGGTAACGGTGCCGCTACTTTGATACTCCACCCCCACCTGCTCGCCCTCGCTGGTCAGGGCATTGATTACAAAAAGGTAGGCCCCGTCCTCCACCTTCTCGCCTGAAGCATCGGTGGCCTCCCATTGCAGTTGATAGGTTGTAGCGGCTTCCAGGCGACCCATGTCGACAGTCTGCATGATATTGCCGGCTTCGTCATAAATCTCCACCTGGCAGGAATCCACGGCTTCAGAGAGAGAAAATTCACCCAGCCCGAGGCTCCCATCTTCTACCCCAACCATATTGGCCGACACCGTCGTTTCACTGCCAATGAGAGTAAGAAGCTGTAGATTATTTTGAGACATTTGATACTCCAGCAACTTCTCCATGTTGTCAGCCATTTCGTTGGTGGCTTCCATTGTGCTGAATTCGGCCATCTGGGAAGACATTTCATTTGTATCCATTGGTTCCAGTGGGTCCTGGTTCTGCAGTTGGGTGATAAGTAAATTCATAAAATCTTCTGAATTGAGGTCACTGTCACCCACCGGCTCATAAAGAGATGGTTCCTGATAGGTGAGTGAACTGTCTAATGCTGAAACTGACATACAATTCCTCCTTTACTTGCGGCATGTTCTGAGACCTGCCTTTTTGCCACTTTCCTCAGCCTTGTGCATGGATGCCGGGCTTTGCTGGAAGAATCCCTTCAAATAAATGTTATGGCCCCGTCCTTGGAACCGCCTTTATTTTTTACGTCGCAGATCGATGGAAAAGAGTTACATTTTTTTACAAAAATTGTGGACTGACAGGAAAAAAGAAATGTGCTTGTGTGAGAAAAATGAGTGTAACCAAGAGAGAAAATCAAACGACTTAACTTAAATAAGATAAGGAAATCCATCTTGCCATCACTTTCCTCAGCCTTGTTATGGATGCCGGGCACAATCATTTGTACAGGAAAGAGGAGAACAATATGGGTCTTACAAATTCTTTGTATACCGGTATCAGTGGCCTGAACACCATGGGTAATGCCATGAATGTTCTTGGTGACAATACCGCCAATGTCAACACCATCGCCTTTAAGGCCAGCCGTACCACATTTCAGGATGTCTTATCGCAGAATGTATCCACGGCGGCAGGTTCTGCCCAGGTAGGGCGAGGGGTAACTTTGAGCACAGTGGATGGCCTTTTTGCCCAGGGAGCCTTTGAAAGCACCTCCACGGCCACGGATCTGGCCATTGGCGGCCAGGGGTTTTTCATGCTTCGTGGCTCTGAAAGCTCAACGGCAGATATGTATACCAGGGCGGGAGAATTCCGATTTGACAATGAAGGTTACCTTGTCAATCCTTCAGGGTATTATGTGCAGGGATGGAGCATCGACCCTGCCTCGGACCAGATACAGGGCACAATCGGAGATATTAATATTGGCACCACAACGCCACCGGTTGCCACAGATAATATTGAAGCAATCGTCAATCTCGATTCAACGGTGGAAAATGAGGAGGTCAGTCTTTCCCTCTATGATGCCTGGAATGGTACAAATGCCGCATCCGCCATTCCCTCCGAGCCGATTGACCCGAACAACTACGAATACACCACATCCCTCACCACCTATGATTCCAAGGGGGCAAGCCACGACATAGTGGTCTATTATGATCGTACCGACAACAATAACGAGTGGGAGTTTCTGGTGACCTGCGATCCGGCTGAAGACCAACGGTATCTTGACCCGGACGAGCAAACGACATACTCACCCAATACTACTTACAACTACGAGGAACATGAAGGGGCCGGAGCCCTGATGTACGGAGTAATCAATTTCAACACCTCGGGAGACATCACCAATATTGCGGCCTGGGACATACCGCCGGACGGTCAGGTTGACCCGGCCTCATCTGATAACCGTCTGGAGCTGCAGCCAGTTGACAGTTATTATAGTTTTGAGACAAATTTTACCGGGGATACGACAAATCAATTGATTGAGCTTAATTTGGGAGCTTCCTTCAGCGGCCAAGCCAGCAGCGAAAGCCAGATTCTGGTGAGCGACACCGGAGCATTTGACGGCGTAGATTTATCAAACCCTATTACCAGCGAAACCTTGTGGGGTGATGTCTATGACTCCGCCGGAAATGTTCTACTTGACGGTGATGTTTTCGCTTTTAGCGGGTACAGCAACGATGGAACCGCCGTTTCAGGCACCTATGTCGTCGATACAACCGAGAAGGTAGAGGATCTGCTCGACGTTCTGGGCTCAACCTTCGGCGGGACCGCAACAATCAATGCCGAAGGACGGCTGAAAATAACGGATAACACAAATGGCGACAGCAGTATGCTTGTTGCCGGTTTTACTACCACATCGGCAAACGGCGCTGATCCATTTGGCGACCAGATCAATATTACCACTTCGAAAACAGAAGTGATTTCCCCAGGCCGCGCCCTGAGCACAGCAACAGGAGCACCGCCGGCAATTAACGAAAATACTGACTGGAGTAGTGTTTATAGTGATACCGGGGTGCTGGCAAGCGGAGTACTTACTTTTACCGGCAGCCAGGGAGATGGTACTGCGGTAACTGTCACCTATGATATTGACGCGGCGATTGCATCGGGAAGTAGTGTGCAGGATTTGCTGGATCAACTGGAAGAGACATTTGATGCCGAAGCCTCCATCGACAGCGCCGGCCGCCTGGTGTTACGCGATCACGTAGCCGACTCCAGCGATTATACAAGCTCGCTGGCGCTGACCATAACTGATTATGGAGGCGGAACTGAAATTCTTGGTCCGGTAAATGCTTCATTTGAGACCATTGCCGGCGATTCTCTGACCGACGGCAGCAGGGAAGGTGATGTGGTAAGCTCTAATTTTGAAACAGAGGCACTGTCTTCAACCCAGTATGCAAACAGCTCAACCACCATTTTTCAGGACCAGAACGGCTTTGCTGCTGGTTTCCTTCAATCTGTTTCTGTTGACACGGAAGGGATGATCACCGGCCATTATTCAAACGGTCAGGTGCTGAAGAAGGCTCAGGTGGCATTGGCAAACTTCTATGACCTTAACGGCCTGCAGAAGGAAGGAGGAAATCTTTTTACCGAAACCACGGAATCGGGCGCCCCGATCACCGGAATGCCAGGCTCCAATGGACTGGGCTCAATATCCTCAAATTCTCTCGAGCAGTCCAATGTGGATCTCAGCAATGAGTTTGTGAAGATGATCACCACCCAGCGGGGCTTTCAGGCGAACTCAAAGATCATCACCACGGTGGATGAAATGCTGCAGGAGCTCATCAATATCAAACGCTAAAAAATGAGTTCCCCGGACTATTTTGTCCGGGGAACAGCCTATCAACCCCAAAAAAGATGGACCATCCGGCTTATCCCGAATCGCCACTTATACTGGCAAAGGTCTGGGCAAGATAGTCGGACAGAGATGTCATTTGCGCCATATAAGTGTCGAGTTCAACAAATTGGCGGGTCAAAATTTCATACTTTTTATCGAGCCTCTCTGTCTCTCTCTCTATGTAGTCTTCCATGTTCTCTATTCTTCGCTGGGCCTCTGCGGTTTCTGTAGCATAGATGCCGCTTTCATCCATGGCCACGTTTCGCAGATAATCGTTCAGTTTATCTGCAAATCCTTCAACCTCATTTTCTGGGTCACCAAGAAAAAAATCCTGAACATCATCAAAATTTCCCGCAAGCATTGAGGCAAGCACTTCTTCATCAAGAGTAATTGTACCATCACTGTTGTATTCAATGCCTAAATCGAACATGGAGGTCACCGAACTTTCATTGTCCACGGCAATGATAGTGTTCATCAGCGTCTGCATGCCATATGGCAAATCGTCAAAAGAGCTCGTTTCCAGCAGACCGAATTCTTCCTCGTTGAAATCATAACCTGAATTATCCTTAATCTCCGTTATGGCATCGTTGTATGCATTGACCAGGTTGACAATCATTTCCTGGGTATTATCCGTGTCGTTGGCAATGGAGATAGTGGAACTGCCAAGCCCCTGCAAGGTGAAATCCACGGAAGGGATCACATCGTCTATAACGTTGCTCTGGCGCTGGTAATAAATGTCGTCTATTGTAAATTGTGCATTCAGCGACTGCCCATCCACCCCCTGTTTTTCCGCCAATGTCAGATCGTCTAAGCCGGTCACAATGGTTATGCGATTTTCCTCTCCGGTTTCGTCGGCCTGCAGGATCAACTGAAAAGGATTTTCCTCATCACCATTGTCGATCACGCTTGCCGTCATTCCAGGATTTTCAGAATCTTCATTGATCAGAACCACCAATTCGGTAAAAGTCGTGTCTGCGGCCACGGATAGAGATACAGTGGTCTCTCCCACCTGATAAGACAGAATTTTTTCCGGAGCCTGGAAGTTTATATCTACAAAGGTGTCCGCAACCGAAATCCGTTCAGCTTCACCACTTCCTCCCGCAGTGGACTGAATACTGAGAAAGTTCTCTCCATCTTCCGTGATAACCTCTGCCGTTACATAAAGAGACGGGTTGCCATCACCGCCATTTTCATCGTCCTCATTGATCGTCCGCACCACATCATCAAGGCTCATACCGCTTGTGACATCAAGATTGATTGTCTGCTGTGATTCTCCAGAGCCGAAGATAATGCTTAAACTGCCATTCTCGTTGATGAAACCGGCATCTGCTGCGGCCAAGGTGGTGCCGTTTTCTGTCTGCTGCAGAGTTGGCACATAGACGCTTGCATCTTCTGATGCTGTCCCTGTTGAAACCCACGAGCTTTGGCTGGCCAAATTCTCCACAGTAACTGTCGAAGTCTGTAGCGAAGCTCCATCAGCAATTGATACTGACAATACTTCCTCATTGGAAACATTAACTGAGCGTTCTATGAAGCTGCCTTCCATGGACAAATCGAGGGAAAAACCTTTCAGGTCGAGTAGTTTGCTCTGCACCACGGTGAATTCTTCAAGTTGAGCCTCAAGCTCTGTTATATCCTCTTCTTTCTTGGAAATGACCTCCTCGTCTATCTCACGTAACCCGTCCAAAGTTCCTTGTAAATCTATACCGGATCCGACACCTAATGACGTAATTGCCGCTGTCATGTTTTTACCTCCGACATGAAGAAAATGTAAAAAATAAATGCCAACAATTGTGCCTTGTAAATTTTTGTAAAGCAGCGCCGCAAATCTTAACAAAACTTGACGCAAGTTTTTTAGATAACTACCGAAATAGGGCACAAGAGATCTTTATCTCACTTAAATAGGTCGAGGCATGACCAAAAACGGTTACAAATTTGACCAATATTTTTGCCGACCATGGGTCATGGTTAAAAAAAACGTAACCTTTTGCAGAAGATTGCAGACTATTTAGTTTAAGAGAAAAGGTTGTTGATTAACTCAATTCAAGCTAGAAGGAGGTAAAAATGATGGACGGGATAAGCAGCCTGGGAAGCTTTACCAGTATCATGCAACAGTCAGCCGGCATGCAGCGTCGACCTGATCCGGAAGAGATGTTTAATAAGTTGGACACGGATGGCAATGGCGGTATAGATCAGGCGGAATTAAACGCTTTTGCCGAAAAGATTGCAGCAAAAACCGGCGAAGCAATGAATGTGGAGGAAACCTTTGCCACAGCGGATACCAACGCTGATGGTTTGCTGGGCCAAGAAGAAATGGACAGCCTGATGACACAATTGCGTGAAACCATGGGAGGTCCGCCAAAAGGAGGTATGCCCCCGCAACAGGCATTAGCCGCCTATGAGGAAACAACAGAAGATGACTCTCTTTCACTGCTCATGGAAATGCTGGCTGACAGTTTAGAAGACGATGAAGAGCCTTATTCGCCTTTGGATGTAACAGCATAGGAGGCTGTGGCTGCGGACATTGCCGCCTTGATCACAGTTCTGATTTGATCTGGATTCCCGGCAGGATTAGGCCAGATCAAATCAGAAGTTTTGTGGAATGTTTTTTGATAAAGAGCAGGCATAAGCTTGTCAGGTGTCTTCACTGCTAACGGATAATTATTCACTTGATCAAAGATATAACAAACTAAACACACTTTTTTGTCGGAACGGATTTAGATGTCTGGTGGGAGGAAGTTTAGTTGTTCATCGATCCAGGTGATGGCAGTATGACGCCTTCGAAAAACCATCTTTTGGAATTGAGCCTCATCGGTGTAAATTTGCCACATACGGAATAGACCGAAAATTAAATCTGTTGGCGCAATCACAGCAATGATAAAATCAGGATTTTGCTCTGCTGCTTTTTGGTCCTGTTGCGCAATATAACGGATTTCTTCGGTTGAAATGCTTACCTTGCCGACATGGGTGTAATCACGAATTAGATAACGGTGTTTATGGAGATTCACCATTTTGTACACCTCCATGTTTGCGTTAATTATATCTTGACCTGTAACGCTAATGGAAGAACAACGGATATCAACACCAGCACCATCATTTATGTAATCGATCTGTATAGGCATATCAGATCTTTATCAGATTGTGGTCGCTATATGGCAAAATGATTTCAACAATCAGGCCGCCATCCTTGGCATTGACGGCAGTCACGCTGCCGCCATGGAGACGAATGGCCCGATCGGCAATGGCCAGGCCGATGCCGGTGCCGCCGCTCTGACGGTCGCGGGCCTCGGCAACACGGTAGAAGGGTTCGAAGATGTGGGTAAGGGCCTGTTGCGGAACCCCCGGTCCGTGGTCACGGACCTGAATCAGCGCATGGTCGCCGTTATCCTGGCGGGCAAGCAGCTTTACTTCAACCACGGTTTCCTCATCAGTATAATGCACCGCATTGCGCACCACATTCTCAATAGCTCTGCGCATCATTTCCCATGAACAATTCAAGCTAATGTTTTCAATATCTGTAAACGTAACGGATCGTTTTTTATTCCGTGCTTCAAAGTCGGCATCCTTGACGATGTCCTTTACCAGCATGGCGAGGTCAACCGGTTCCTTGTCCAACTTTCTCCCCCCGCTCTCAAGCAAAGTGAGGGTGAGTAACTGGCCGATAAGTTCATTGAGCCGTTCTGACTCCTGCTCGATGCGTGCTAATGAATCACTTGCCTCCGGGCCGGAACGTTGCCGGGCAAGTTCCAGGGCAACGTTGAGACGCGCCAGGGGTGACCGTAACTCGTGGGAGATATCCCGCAGCAACCGTTTCTGGGATGTCATCAATTCTTCGATGCGTTCTGCCATCATGTCGAAATCCCGGCTCAATTCTGCAGTTTCATTGCCTTTTTTGCCCAGCCCCTGGCCAACCCTGGCCGAAAAGTCACCGCCGGCAAATCGCTGGGTTGCTTCCCGAAGTTTACGAATAGGCGAGGTCAAAGAGCGGCTCAGCAGAAAACAAACAATACCTGCCACTGCAAGAAAAATAAGAATCCTGAGCCAAATGTGACGGCCCTTTATGAGTAGCCGTAGGGGGGGAGGCGACAGCTTAGGAAGACTGAGCACAATGATGTAGTTATTATCCCTATACCTCGGGAGAAAACCGGCAATCCAATTTTCCTCTCGTGAATGAAAAATTTTTCGACTTCTTTTTTGCTGGAGACTTTTTATAACATCAAAGATTTCAGCCGTCACTATCCGGCCGGAGAGAGGCCCCTTTTCACCGTCAAACAAATAGAGCTGGGTACCTGCCTCTTTTTCAAGATTCTGAGCATAAGCAGCCAACCCTGTCGCTCCATCGGTATGAAATATTTCAACAGCGTCATTGCCATACTGGGCAAGGGCCTGCTTGGCAAAATGGCAATGGGGGGCAAGTGCTCGATCAGGACGCATCGTAAAAGTGAACACGGACGTTATCACTCCAGCAAGGATCACTGTCAGCCAAAAACTGATAAAAATTTTGAGATAAAGACTTCGCATAGTTTTTTAGAAATTCATCTCCCATGATAGGGAATTGGTTGTCATTGGCCCGAATCAGACGGCATCGCATACAGATAGCCCACACTGCGCACGGTTTTTATGCGCTCCATGCCGTCTACTTCATGACCGAGTTTTTTTCGAAGACTACTGACATGTACGTCAATGCTGCGGTCAAAAAGCGACAGTTCCCGTCCAAGAACCTTTTGGGCAAGCTCATCCCTGCTTACCACCTGACCAGCCTTTTGCAGGAGTTCATACAGGAGAGAAAATTCCACCGCCGTTAATTCGATATTTTTGTTATTCTGTTCAACGGTTCTGGTGCCCGGGTCGAGAACGATATCGCTGAACTGTATTTTTTGGACTGGAACACCGCTTTGCTGGAAATTTTCTATTCGAACCTCTGTTCGACGCTGCACTGCACGAATCCTGGCTAAAAGTTCTCTGGGGTTGAAAGGCTTAGGCAGATAGTCATCAGCCCCCATTTCCAGACCGACAATCCGGTCAACATCCTCACCGCGGGCGGTGAGCATCAGTACCGGGATCTGTGACTTGGAACGGATATGGCGTAAAACGTCAAAACCACTCATTCCCGGCAGCATGACATCCAGCACAACTATTCCATGTTTCCCGGAAAGGGCCTTTTCAAGGCCTTGATCTGCGTCATGCACCATTTCAACCGTGAAGCCCTCCGGTTGCAGATATTCGCACAATAACTCACACAAATCCATATCATCATCAATAACCAGCAAACTGTTCATCAGACTCCGATCCTTCTTGTTTAGCATTAATACCCCTCTCGCAAACTCACTCAACTTTACCTTATGCAACCAGGTAATTCTGTAAAGTTTTGTTAAAAATCCCCTGCAGCTCCTTACACAACTTTACATGAATTGACAGTGAATTAACAGACCGTCCTGCAGGGAAGTCTTATATTTAAAACAGTAAATTCAAACGGTCATTTAAATTAATTTTGAGAATGGAACGCCAAACAATGAAAAAGCATATGCAAAAGATAGCGGCACCCATCATGCTGCTTACTTTCATAGCGGGCTGCAGCCCATTTCAGCCCGAGATGAGGCAGTCAATGGAAAGTGAGCTACCGTCGCATTTTTCTCTCTATGGCCAGGAACAGGAAAGAAATAATCGATGGTGGGAGAGTTTTAATGATGCCGAACTGAACCGGCTGCTTGACGAGGCCTTTGTCGGGTCTTTCAGTTTAAAGGAATCCTGGGCCCGACTGTCCCAAAGCAAGGCCGCTGTACTTCAAGCCGGAGCAGCTCTTTACCCTGATCTTTCCATAACTTCAGATGCTTCATCGACCCGACAAAAGAGTGAAAATGATTCAGGTGCAAAGCAAACTACAACAGTAAAGAATTATTCACTGGGACTTGCCGGCAGTTATGAACTTGATCTCTGGGGACGTGTACGGTCCAGTCAAGAGGCTGAACGCTTGGAGGCAACTGCCTCCCGTAAAGATGTCAACGCAGCAGCCATGACCTTGGCAGCCGAAGTTGCAGAGCACTGGGTGAATATTGTCAGCCTGAGGGAAAAGGAGATCCTCATAAAAAGTCA
>PJEL010000851.1_pt1 | contig 34248 bp, 34 predicted proteins | sample 1853271 | NCBI WGS metagenome assembly PJEL01 (sample SAMN08108733, study PRJNA415343) | Invertebrate metagenome, whole genome shotgun sequencing project. | host: Globobulimina | place: Sweden: Gullmar Fjord | collected 2015-08
GCATCTGTTCTTCAAATTCTATGTCAACAACTGCGCCGATGACCTGGGCTACTTTACCTTCATTCATGATCTATGACCTCCATTAATTTTAAATCAAATATCTTTATTAGCTGTCAGCTATCAGCTATCAGCTATAAACTAAATCATCCCTTAAGAGCTTCAACACCACCTACGATGTCCATAAGTTCACCGGTAATGGAAGCTTGCCTTGCTTTATTGTACTGGAGCGTGAGCGAGCCTACCATCTCATCGCAGCTCTGAGTAGCGTTTTCCATTGCACTCATTCTGGCGGCCTCTTCGGCTGCAGAGCTTTCAAGGAGCGCCCGGAATATCTGTGTATCAACATTTTTCGGAATCAATATATCAAAAATACCCTCCATGGAAGGCTCATAAATAAAATCAGCTGCCGCTTCATCGCTCGCAGCTTCCTCCCCTTCTATTTCATCGGGAGACAAAGGAAGAAGCCTTGATTCCGTGATCGTCTGGGCAACCATTGTTTTAAATGCATTAAATACAATAACCACTTCATCGGATGCTTCACTTAAGTATTCTTCCTTCACAGCAGTAGCAATTTTTTCAGCATCTGAAAAAGTGATATTTCCTGACATTCCTGTCCATGAATTCTTCAGCTCTACTCCTCTTCTCTTAAAGTACTCAGTGGCCTTCTTTCCTACCGTGCTTATACTTACTTCAAATCCGTCACTTATATGTTGATCAATTGTCCGTTGGGCTGCTTTAAGGATATTAGTGTTAAATGCCCCGCAAAGCCCCCTGTCAGAAGTAAAAACAACTACCTTTACCGTCTTTCTGGGCCTTACCGCAAGCAACGGATGTGATTCAGTGTCAGCGCCTTTGGCAAGACTGGTAAGAACTTCATGCATTTTTTCAGCATAAGGACGCAGATCGAGCATACGGGTCTGCACTTTTCTCAGCTTTGAAGCAGCCACCATCTTCATGGCCTTTGTTATCTTCTGGGTATTTTGAACTGCCTTTATTCTATTCTGAATGTCTCTTAAAGTAGCCATATTTTATTAGCTTTCAGCATTTAACTACCAGCTTAAAACCATTTGTCCTGATCGCTGGTAGCTGATAGCTGCCTCTACGCTTGAAATCCTTTCTTAAATTCTTCTATTGCCGTGACAAGTTTTGCCTTCATATCATCGTCAATCGCTTTTTTCTCAGCAAGTTCCGTACGAAGATCGTCTTTATTTCCCTTCATGAACTTCAAAAACTCGACCTCAAATTTCTTTATTGATTCAACCGGAATATCATCAAGAAACCCTTGTGTTCCGGCAAAGAGCAGTATAACCTGGTCATGCATTGTCTGAGGCACGTACTGGTCCTGCTTCAGGAGCTCAACCATTCTCTTGCCTCGTTCAATCTGAGCAAGAGTAGCTTTATCAAGGTCGGAACCGAACTGTGCGAATGCGGCCATTTCCCTGAACTGCGCAAGGTCAAGTCTAAGAGTACCTGCAACCTGCTTCATCGCCTTTGTCTGGGCAGCGCCACCAACACGACTGACCGAAAGACCAACGTTAACGGCAGGTCTTACACCAGCATAGAAGAGCTCAGGTTCAAGGTAAATCTGACCATCAGTAATAGAAATAACGTTTGTAGGAATATATCCTGACACGTCACCGGCCTGAGTTTCAATAATCGGAAGCGCTGTAAGGGAACCTCCGCCAAGTTTGTCAGAAAGTTTAGCAGATCTTTCAAGGAGTCTCGAATGGAGATAGAAAACGTCTCCGGGGAAAGCCTCACGACCTGGAGGACGTCTCAGGAGCAATGAAAGCTGCCTGTAAGCCGTGGCCTGTTTACTAAGATCATCATACACAATCAGGGCATGTCCACCGTTGTCCCTGAAATACTCTCCCATTGCGCATCCTGTATACGGGGCAATATACTGGAGAGGTGCTGGCTCACTGGCTGATGCAGAAACAATAATTGTATGTTCCAGCGCGCCTTCTTCTTCAAGCTTTTTAGCAACACGAACAACGTTTGATCTCTTCTGTCCTATTGCAACATATATACAGACAACATCTCCGCCCTTCTGATTAATAATAGCGTCGATACCGATTGCAGTCTTTCCTGTCTGACGGTCACCAATGATAAGCTCTCTCTGTCCTCTTCCTACCGGGATCATAGCGTCAACCGACTTCAGACCGGTCTGGATAGGCTCGCGAACTGGCTGCCTGTCAATGATACCAGGGGCCACGGAATCAACTATCCTGCTCTCTGTCGAAGCGATAGGACCTTTTCCGTCAATCGGCTGACCAATAGCGTTGACTACCCTTCCGAGCAACTCTTTACCTACAGGAACAGACATGATCTTACCTGTACGTTTTACGATGTCGCCTTCTTTAATGAGAGCATCCTCACCAAAAAGAACCGCACCAACTGAATCTTCCTCAAGGTTTAGCGCCATTCCGAATACATCATTGGGGAACTCAAGAAGTTCCGATGCCATACACTTGTCAAGGCCGTAAATCTTGGCAATACCATCACCGACCTTAACAACCGAACCGACTTCACTTACATCTACACGTTTTTCGAAATCGGTGATCTGTTTTTTTATCAGCTCACTTATTTCTTCAGCTTTTAACTCATTAACGTCCATTAAATCACCCCCGAAATATGTAGGGACGCATACAATGCGTCCACTCTATTCATAATATTTATCTTAATAATTCAGCCCTTAAAAGCCGGAGCTGACCTTTTACACTACTGTCAAATATTGTACTTCCCATCTTTACAACAAATCCGCCAAGAAGAGATTCATCAATTTCATTCTCAACCGTAACATCGCGGTCTGTCATCTTCTTTAAAGCGCTCTTCAAACGTTTATTGTATTTTTCACTCAGTGCCACTGAGGAGACAACAATTGCCGTTGCCTTCTTCTGCTTGTCATTATAAACATCAATTGTAGAAGTAATTATCTCTTTAATTGCAGATAAATGACCCTGGACAATAATCAATTTCAGGAATTTCTCGGTATTTGCGTTTAATTTCAGGACAGGTGCAAGCGCGTCAAGTGCCTTCCCTTTTTCATCCTCTCCGAATATCTGCCCGGCGAATAACTGCTTCAACTGTTTATTCTTATCAACAAGAGAAGAAAACGCCTTAAATTCCTCAACAATAACCGGTATTTCAGATATTTCAATACTGTTTAATATTGCCCTGCTGTATTTTTTTGCGATCTGATTTTTATTCAATTTTTTGCCTCGAGTCTTTTAATGTAACCATCTATAAGGCCTTCCTGTTCCTTCTGACCCAGTTTCTCCTTAATCTGCTTCTCAGCCAGCTCTAACGCCAGAAGCGAAGCATCTGATTTTATCGTCTCTTTTGCCTTTTGCAATTCAAAGTCAATATTCGCTTTTGCCTGCTCAATGATTTTATCTTTCAGCCTCTCACCTTCGGCAACAAGCCTCTCTCTTTCTTTTTCACCCGATTTTTTTGCGGACTCAATGATCTGCTCTATTTCGCTGTCCGTGTTATTCAAGCGGTTTTCAACTTCTTTGAGTGTCTTCTCGGCAAGCTCTTTTGCTTCGGTAGCTTCCTTGATCGATTTCTCAATTAATGCTGTCCTGCCCTTAAAGAATTCCGCAGCTGGTTTGCGGCCAAAGAAAACAAGCACCACGATAAGCGTACTAAAATTAACAACAGGCCAGAGCCAGTCTTTCCATGTAAAATGTACATCTCCTCCTCCACCTGAAGCAAACGCAGTGGCAGAAAGAGTCAGGATAATACTGGTTACTGTAAGAATAATTTGTAATTTATAATTTGTAATTTGTAATTTCTTCATTACGCTCCCACCAATTTTTCAACAATCTGCTTTGAAAAAGTTTCGATGTCCGTTTTCAAAGACGCCCTTGCCTTTTCTACAGCCTTATCAAGATCATCTTTTGCCTTCCTGTTTATTTCTACTGCTTCATTCTGGGCAGATCCCAATGCCTGCTTTTGACTGTCCAGGCCTTCATTGCTGAGACTCTCAAAAGCCTCTCTGGCTGTTTTTCTGGCTTCCACAAGCTTGGCATCAACCTGAGCTATTATACCGTCCTTGCTTTCACCCATTTTCCTGGCTTTTTCAAGAGCGCCTTCCGTCATTTCCTCACGCTCTTTAAATTTCTTCAAGATAGGTTTGAAAAGTATTGCATTCAGGGCAAAATAGAGTATTGCGAAATTTGCAAGCTGGACAAAAAACCATCCATTAATATCTAACATGAAATCTCCTATTTAATTATTTTGAAATATAAAACAAAGTTTCCAAGGCTGAGAAATATTAAAATAGCCTGAATAATTTGTCAACGAATCTATAAGTATATTTATGAAACTTATAAATATTAAGTCTGTCAAATAGCAATCCAACCCAGACACTTTTGACTTTTTAAGTACTTTTTTTTAAACTTCAATTACATTATGAGCGAAGACACTATTCTAACACTTATATTTAAGGCCGGGCCTGTTGTAAAATTAGTACTTTTTACACTTCTCTTCTTTTCCGTATTTTCCTGGGCCATAATCATATACAAATTCAGATTATTTTCAAAGGTTGAAAAAGAATCAGAAGAATTTCATAACAATTTCGTTAAAAGCAGAAATTGGGACGATCTCTACAAAAGCACAAAAAGGCTTTCAGTTAGCCCACTTACAAACCTCTTCAGGGCAGCATATTCCATAGAGGATACAAGCAGGGACCAGGTAACCAGGACCTTAAAAAGGATAGAGGCACTGGAAGAGATTCGACTCGAAAAACACCTGACTTTCCTGGCCACAACCGGCTCAACCGCCCCTTTTATTGGCCTTTTCGGAACAGTCTGGGGAATAATGAATTCATTCATGGGCATAGGAAGAATAGGCTCAGCATCTCTGGCAGTTGTAGCTCCCGGTATCGCTGAGGCCCTGATAGCGACTGCTGCAGGACTTATAGCCGCAATTCCGGCGGTTGTTGCATACAATTATTACCTCAGCAGGGCAAGAAGAACTATTGCTCTTATGGAGGATTTCTCCCAGGAATTAATAAATCATTGCGCGAGGAAACATGGCAAAGCAGAGACGGGCCCTTTCTGAAATAAACGTTACACCTTTTGTTGACGTTATGCTGGTACTCCTCATTATTTTCATGGTCACCGCTCCGCTTCTTCAACAGGGGATAGACATTAATCTTCCGCAGGCAAAAGGCAAAGATTTGGCCCCAAACGAAAGAATCGTCATAACTATTAAAAAAGACGGAAAAATATACCTGCACAAGACCGCAGTGGACATTAAGACACTTAGCGCAAAATTATCAAAAAGCCTTAACAAGGAAGTGTATCTCAAGGCCGACAAAACTGTTGCATATGGTACAGTTGTGACGGTAATGGGAGAACTGAAAGAAATAGGCATAGAAAAACTGGGAATGATAACCGAGCCAAAAGCGCAGATGAAATGAAGCAGCATCTTCATATCTCAAGAGAACCAAACTTTCAATTTATCATATTTGCCTCTATTGCCCTGCATGTACTTGTCATAACGCTTATCACCTCGCCATTTAAAGCAAAAGAACGTGAATATAAGAGTTATTTCGTTAATATTGTAGAGCCGATTGAAGTGCAGAAAAGGGCAATATCCCCTGTTATCAAGAAAACCCAGAAAACAGACTCAAAAACCGCTCCGGCAAAATCAAAACCAGCCCTGAAAAGAAGGATCAAACCGAAAAAGGGAGTATCACTTGAGCCGGAAAAGAGTGCAGCCAAAGAAATCGAAAGGCTGCGGGCGATTAGCGCAATAACAAAACAAAAGCAAATTAAAGAACATGAAGCAGAGCGCTCGGCAGAGGTTAATGAAACAATTTCAGAAGCCATAAAGAATATCAGAAAGGGAAAGGAAGTCGTTGTTTCAGGTATGCCTGGGACCATTACCGACGTTAAATTCAATGCTTACAATGCCCTTATACAGAGAAAAATCTTCAATGAGTGGATACATCCTGTCTTTGACTCCAAAGACCTTGAAGCTGCCATATCATTCCATATAGAAAAAAGCGGAAAGATCACGTTATTGAAAATTGAAAAATCCTCGGGCAACAGACAATTCGACAAATCAGCAGTTAACGCGATAAAAAAAGCTAGCCCTCTCCCGCCTCCACCGGTTGAGCAGCCAATAGAAATAAGGTTCCACCTATGAACATACAATTACGAATTACGAATTATGAATTACGAATTTTAATTCTTGCCTTTTCAATTCTGGTCATTAATTTTTTAATCGTTGCTGTTTCAGATGCAAAGATATATATCGACATTACATCACCCGGTATCAGAAAACTTCCTGTATCGATAAATATATCAGGACCTCAAAAGGCAAAAGAAATTAAAGAGATTATTGAAAACGACCTCGATACCACAGGTCTCTTCTCCTTTGTCGACCCGGATGTTCCTGGTGCGGAAATAAGGGCGTCAGTAAAAGTAACTGTATCTGCCGGATTAAAAGCTATCCTCTCAATTCAGGATTTAATTGAAGGAAAAGAAGTTCTTAAAAAAAGATTCTCATCATCACAAAAAAAGATCCATGCTGTTGCACACAGCATAGCAAATGACATATACAGGGCCGCTACAGGCAAAAAAGGGATTTTCAGGACAAAGCTATCATACCTTGTGCAATCATCAGCCGGCAAAAAAGAGCTGCACCTCATGGACTGGGACGGTAACAATGCCTTCACCATCGTCTCAAGAGGATTAACATCAAGCCATACATGGTCAAAAGACGGCCGTTTCCTGATCTATTCTTCAGAGAGAAACAGACAGTGGAAAATATACATACTAAACCTGAAGCAGTACCGGGAGATGACCCTGTTTTCAGCAAAGGGGCTTAACCTTGTCGGCGGGGCCTCTTCTGACGATCTCATTGCCTTTTCTTCTTCAAAAGACGGCAGCCCCGAGATATACACTATTAATATTTTCGGAAGCAATCTGAAAAAAATAACCAGGTCTTTTGGAATCGATGTATCACCTGTATTTTCTCCTGACAATGAGAAAATAGCTTTTGTATCAGACAGGGGAGGATCGCCTCAGATATATATTACGGACATAAACGGGAAGAGATCAAAAAGGATTACATTTGAAGGCCAATACAACACTTCACCGGCATGGTCGCCTGACGGCAAAAGGATCGCTTTTGTAGGAAGAAAAAATGGCAAAAATCAAATTTTCGTGGTAAAATCTGACGGTACTGATTTGATTATGCTTACACATAGCGGGAACAACGAGAGCCCGTCGTTTTCCCCTGATGGGTATTTTATCGCTTTTGATTCAGACAGAAGCGGCAAACACGGTATTTATATTATGCGTATAAACGGGGAAGGGCAAAAACTAATCACCCCGAAACATTTAAATGCTATGGCGCCAAGGTGGTCGCCGCAAAAATAAAGCTTGTATAATTTTTATTCTTAAAAGGAGGGCCTTAGCTGATGAAAAAAATCTTAATCCTTGTCCTGCTGGTCTTTATACTAGGATGTGCAAAAAAGCATACTAGATCAGGAGAAGCCCCTGACATGACTGATGCAACAACCTCACAAGAAGAGACTGCGGGGTCTGAAATTCAGGAAGAAGTTGTAGAGGAAATGGACATATCAAAAGAAGAAATCACTGAAGAAGACCTCGCTGAAAACAAGCTGACGCCCGAAGAAGAAGCAGCAATAGTTTTTCAGGACGTGCTTTTTGACTTTGACAAATATGTAATAAGGTCTGACGCAAGACCCACACTGGACAGCATTGCTTCATTTTTAAGCATGAATGCAAACTTAAACGTCGTCATTGAAGGACATTGCGACGAAAGAGGCACAAACGGATACAATCTCGCGCTTGGTGAAAAAAGAGCGAAGGCAACCAGAGATTATCTTGTTTCTCTGGGAGTCTCCCCCCTTAAAATGATAGTGATAACCTATGGGGAAGAAAAACAGCTATGTGATGAATCCAACGAATCCTGTTGGGAGAAAAACAGAAGGGCACATTTTGCCATAGTTTCTGAGTGATAAATTAAAGGTTTTCTTTAACATAATATGAGTTCTACAAACATTAAACATATTATTACCTATCTCTATACCCCTGTATCGCGTACGATACAGGGGTCTGCTTTCTGTTTAATTTGTTTCGCTTTTATTCTTTCCGGATGCGCTACCGATGAAATCGGAAAGATGAGATATGAAATAAATGTACTGAAGGCCCAAGTCAATAAAACAAAGAAAAAGTCGGACAGTATGGAATCCATGCTTCCAGGACAAACAAAACAACAGAATAAAAAAATCCTGAAAATTGAAGATACACAACAGGCCACTGGCAAATCGGTTTCAGACCTCCTGTTCAGAGTACAATCACTTACATCAGATTTTCAGACCCTTACCGGGCAGTTTGAAGAAACACGTTATTTTTCAGAAAAAAGCTCCTCTGAATTAAAGGAAAGCAACGCGTTGATACTTGCAAAACTGGAAGAACTTGAATTGGCTGTTGAAGATCTAAAGAAAAACATGCCGTCCCAAAAAATCGAGGACAGCCTGCCGGGAGATGAAACCTCGACAAAAGAAAATCAATCCGAACCTTCAAATGAAGACACTGAGGGAAAGCAGGCAAAAACAGATATAAAAAAGCTTTATCTGGAAGGGTATCAGGCCTTTCAATCAGGCAGCATCTCTGATGCAAGAGAGAAGTTCTCAACCATTATCAATAATTATTCGGAAAATACTTATTCAGATAATGCCCGTTTCTGGATTGGAGAAAGTTATTATAAGGAAGAACGTTATGAAGATGCCATCCTTGCATATGAAGAGCTTTTCAAGAATAATCCGGACAGCGACAAGGTCCCGGGCGCAATGCTTAAACAAGGTTTGGCGTTTTACTCCCTGAAAGACAAAAAAACCGGTAAAATTATCCTCGAAAAACTTATAGAAAAGTATCCCAAATCTGAACAGGCAAAACTAGCTTCAAGAAAAATCAAGAAAACCGTCCTGCCCAGAAAAACCAATTAAGCTAAAACATACATTACACTGTCAGTCCAGATCATTCATTAATTTATCATACACAGGGGACCCCTCGACGATCTCTATCCCCAGACTGTTTGTAAGTCCATGCGGAGGTGTTCTGTAAGACCATTTAACCTTACAACTCAGATTGATTTTTTCACCTTCAACAGGTTCAAATTTGATCTCAACCGCTTCTCCTGCTGGGAAATCCACCACAGGATTCATTGGAACCGCGCGCATGTATAAACTGTCTTGGGAAAGGTTTTCAACAACAGCAGTATAATTCACACTATTCGAAATAAGCTCGGCTTTGTAATGTACAATTTTCTTTGTCTGAGTACCCATAAATTAAGCCTCCTGCTACTTTTCACAAGTCTCTTAACGGGTTATATAAAAAAGCTCTTCCTCCTTTCCATTATTTCAAATACTTAAATAACTACTAAAAAGATTAATACATTACGAAACAAAGAAATATCGGAGTAATTCTGATTAATTTGTAGGCAGTCAGCCGATTATGTTATCGGTGTTTATCCTACAGCATGTTGTGTGGCGGGATATGAACTATACATTTTAGATTAAATGGTGTAAGAGAAAAGCCATAGGCAATGCAAGGGAACTCAACAAGTTAACTCACAAGCTTGTTCTGGATTGTGTAATGAGTTAATTGCGCATTATTTTTCATGTTCATTTTATCGAGAATGCGTGTCCTGTATGTACTGATAGTTTTCACACTCAACGACAGCTCATCAGCAATTTCCTTAACTGTTTCCCCTGAAGAAATCATACACAGCACCTCGTATTCACGGTCTGAAAGTGTCTCATGAAGAGGTTTTTCAGAACTCGCTTCAAGATGACATGCAAGAGTTTCCGCAAGAGAAGAACTGACATACTTTTTACCCATTGATACCTTTTGAACAGCATCAAGCAATTCATGGGGAGTGCTTTCCTTCGTCAAATATCCGGAAGCCCCGGCCTTTAAAGCCCTGATCGCGTACTGCTCTTCAGGGTGCATACTTAAAATAAGCACCTTAAGGTCCGGCTTATCACTTTTTAATTGTTTTAGAATATCCAGTCCGTTTCTGCCGGGCATTGAAATATCAAGCAAAACCAGATCATAATCATTCTTCCATACTTCCTGAAGAACCTCTTGTCCGTTACTCGCCTCATTAATTACTATAGAGTCTGAGATCTCAACAAGTATCTGTTTAAGCCCCTCCCGCACAATCGCATGATCATCCGCAATAAGTATTTTCTGCATTAACTCTTTCTTCATAGTTATTTTTAGAACAAAACATGTATAAAAAACAGCTTATTAATCTTCTACATCTCTTTTTCAGGAGTTTGAGAAAAGTCAGCGGAAACGTTTTCCATTGATTTTGCAAGTGGAATAAATACTTTTACAGTTGTCCCTTCTTCTGGGACCCCGAAGATTGCAACCCTGCCTCCCAGCAGGATAGCGCGCTCCTGTATTCCCATCAGCCCGAAGGATTTTGGATTTGTTATTTGTTCCTCTGTGATCCCGATACCATTGTCACTTACTTTCATGATTAGAGTATTGTTTATTTCTTCCAGACTTGCCCTTACATTGGTAGCTTCCGCGTATCTAACAATATTCGTAAGGGTCTCCTGAAATATCCGAAAAATAGTTGTCGCACGTTCCTGGTCCAAATCATCGGTTTCAGAGTAAAATTCAAATTCACAGGTAATTCCAGTCCTTTCTTTAAACTCTTTCACCTGCCATTCCATTGCAGCCTGAAGCCCGAGGTCATCCAGCAGACCCGGCCTCAATTCAGAGGATATCCTCCTTACAGCATAGATGGTCCTGTCAATAAGGTGAGACATACGCTTGGTCTTATCAAGCAGTGGTTTCTGTTCATCCAGCAATTTATTATTGACCCATACCAGGTCCATCTTAAGCGCTGTTAATGACTGTGCAAGTTCATCATGTATCTCACGCGCTATATGCTTCCTTTCTTCCTCACTGATAAAATGCAAATGGGCTGTAAGGTTACGCAGTTTTTCCCGTGAGTCCCTTAATTGTTTCTCGGACTCCTTCCTGTGGGAAATGTCTCTTGCAATATGGATTACACCTATAATCTGCTTATTTTCATCAAATCTTGGCATGGCCCTTATTTCAACATGCTTATTCAGATGGGGCTCAAATAACTCAAAAACAGCAGGCACTCCTGTTAAAACACAATCGCAGCTCGGACAACCATCGGGAGGACCGTCGGTCCCATGGTAGTGACTAAAACACTTGGTTTTTTTATTAATCATTACATCAGGCAGCTTCAGCACATTCTTTGCCGCCTTGTTAGAATGGATTATATTAAAATCCTTGTCGTGAATGGTAATAACGTCCGTAATGGTATTGAAAATCTCTTCCCAATCCTGTCTGGAATCAAGAGGGTTTTGTTCAGTTTTATTCTCTTTTTCTTTGTCACAACTTCTATTGCCCATTTTCAAGGTAATCTCCGGGATCAAACTCTTCAGGTTTCTATACCGCAAATAAATATTTCAGATTTTTCTAAAGACAGGTAAACGATTGTATACATTAAAAGGCTATCATTCTCGTGGATACATGTCAATAAAAATATAGCATTGCTGTTTTTTAAAGGACTTAATTCTTAACACAAATGCATGCCTTCGAATTTTAGGCAGAGTAATGTATAATAAACAAAATATTTCTATACTGCACAGGAGGTTTGTTACAAATGTTGTCCTATACTGAAATGAACGATCAATTAAAAGAGATTGAATCGAGGGTCGAGACCCTAAGGAGGTATCTTTGATGTACCTTCACAGGAAAAACGCCTGGAAAACCTGCAAAAGCAGCTTTTAGCCGAAGATTTATGGGAAGACCAGGCAAAAGCACAGAAACTGCTTAAAGAAAAATCTAACATAGAGAATTCTATTCAACCATTATTTTCCATCGAAAAGAAATTTGAAGACCTGAATATCCTGCTTGAGCTTTCAGAGGAGGAAGACGGAGAGGCACTTCTGGAAGACGCATCTAAAGGGATACAAGCGCTTTGGGTAGAACTTGAAACCGTTGAGATGAAAAGCACTCTTTCTTCTGAAGGAGACAAAAACAATGCGATACTGACCATAAATCCGGGTGCCGGAGGCACGGAAAGTCAGGACTGGGCCCAGATATTGATGAGAATGTATATGAGATGGGCCGAGCAAAACGGATTCAAGGTTGAGGTAGTCGATCTTCTTCCCGGCGATGAAGCGGGAATAAAAAGCGCGACCCTGACCATTAACGGGCTATACGCTTACGGTTATCTAAAGGCAGAAGCAGGGGTGCACCGACTTGTAAGAATCTCACCTTTTGACGCTAATAAAAGGCGTCACACTTCATTTGCTGCAATACTCGTCTATCCTGAAGTCAGTGAAGATATTGATATTGATATTAAAGAAGACGATTTAAAAATAGATACATTCAGGGCATCAGGCGCGGGCGGACAATCCGTCAATAAAACCTCTTCCGCAGTCAGGATCACACACATGCCCACAGGAATTGTAGTCAGCTGCCAGAACGAGAGGTCACAGTTCAAAAATAGAGACATAGCGATGAAAATACTCAAGGCACGGATCTATGCGATCAGGAAGAAGGAGCAGAATGAAAAGATGGACGAGATTATAGGGGAGAAAAAAGATATTGCATGGGGAAGCCAGATAAGATCGTATACCCTGCAGCCTTATCAACTCATAAAAGATCATAGGACCGGCCATGAAACAGGAAATGTTAATTCCGTGCTTGACGGCAATATAAACGACTTTATAAATGAATATCTCATAATGAAAACAAAAGCCAAACGTAATTCGTAATTATTTCTAATGGATATCTTTGAATGCATAAAAACAAGACGGAGCATCAGAGAGTTTACCGATGAGCCGGTAACTGATGAAACGATAGATAAAATAATCGAAACCAGTATATGGGCGCCTTCAGGCTTAAACAACCAGCCCTGGAAGTTCGCTGTCATAAGAGATAAGGGCTTGCAACAGGGCATTGCGGACCTCACACATTATTCAAAAACAGTCTTAAGCTCAAATATTCTGATTGCTGTCTTTCTGGACCAATCCTTAAGCTACGACAGGACAAAAGACTCCCAGGCTATTGGGGCCTGCATCCAGAACATGCTCTTATACATTCATTCAATTGGATTGGGCGCTGTATGGCTAGGTCAGATACTTAAAAACAAGGATGAGGTACTGAAGTTAATAGGCAGTCCGGCTGACCTTGAACTCATGGCAGTCATCGCGCTCGGGCATCCCGCAGACAAAGGCAGGCCCCCTGAAAGAAAGGACATGGAAAGCGTTATTTTCTTTAGGGAATAATACTCTCACTCTTCCATCTGAGAGTAAGAAAAACCGAATCCTCATTCATCTTCCAGGTATGCTCACAGTCTTCTTTCCAGATAACATAATCACCTTCTGACTTCAGACTGACTTCTTTAATTATTTCAGGAGTTTCTTTATCTCGGAAATAAAAAATTGAATCACCCTTCAAAATAATGCTCATCCCGATCATATTAGAGGACGATGCCCATTCAGTTCGGTCATCTCCCTTTTTATAAATCCCCCACTTTACTTCTATATCATGGGAATTTCGAAGGCCAAAACGCTCCTTGTCAAAAGGGATGTTATTCTTATGGCACCACTCTTCAACCCGTCCTACGATCCAGAAACGAAAATCTTTACCGTCGGTTATTGTATTCCCTGTTGTAATATCAAGTGGCATTGTTTTTTATCATCGTAGGGGCGGGTTTCAAACCTGCCCTTACATTAGATCACCAATAATATTCAAAATTAATTTCTGACAATTTTCAGAAGCCAGTTTCATATTCCATCGCCTCTTATCTCGTACTCCTGTAGTATTACTGATACCTCTAACCTCATACATCGGGATATTATATAATGCACAGACCTGAGCGATAGCAGCGCCTTCCATATTTTCACAGATAGCATCAAATCTCTTTTCAAGCTCTTTCGCTCTTCTCTGAACTCCGGAAACAGCTGAGACCGTCACAAACGTGCCGGTCTTCACCTGTAAGGGCGATTCGCGAATCGCCCCTATGGAACAGACCGGATATTCATTAAAATATTTCTTCCCTGCACTCTCAACCAGCGGGATACCAATCTCTTTAAGACTCTTCCATCCTTCTGCGTCTATTACGCCGTCATCCCCATAAATTTCCTTTGAAGCAATTGCGATATCACCATTGTTCAGTCCTGATCCGGGATAAGCGCCGCCAACCCCGATATTGATAATCTTTTTAAGAGGATAACGTTCAATTAGGCATGTTGCAGAATGAGCGGCGTTTATCTTGCCGATTCCAGTGTTCATTATGATAATGTCATTTCCCGACAACTTTCCAGCATGAACGGTTTTCCCAGCAATTTCTGATGTACGGACATTTTTCAGGCCCGATAAAATACGGTCGAATTCAAATGGCATTGATGATAATATAGCAAGCATCTGGTCAGTATTATAATAAAATTTGTATTTTATAGCTAAAAATTATTTGCTTTTAAGGAGATAGAAACAAGTCGTCCCTTCCCTCTTCTCCCCTTAATCCTATTAAAGTTACAGGCCTTTTCTACCGATAATAAAGTAGCTCTTTATTACAATTATTACAGAGTAACATGCTAATTTATTAGCTTTTTATTGCATAGATGTTTGGATAATGCCATTTTACTGTAGAGCAAAAGGCTCTTTTAACGCATGGATAAATAAGAACATTTTGGAGTTTGTTTAGACATTGGATATTGCCACAATCATTGGAATAGTCGGCGGACTCGCCCTGATTATCACTGCGATTATAATGGAGAGCCCCTTAAGCGCTTTTTTCAACGTACCGGGGCTGGCGGTTGTTGTGGGCGGAACAGTCATGGCAACACTAATCATGCAGAGACTGCCCGTTGTACTCGGAGCAATGAAGGTCGCAATGAACGCCTTTTTTGACAAGGCCGAACAGCACGGCAAGATAATTGAACAGATTATCGAGCTGTCCCAACAGTCAAGGCAAGGGGGAATGCTTGCCCTCGAAAATGTGCAGATTGAAAATCATTATCTTGCCAGGGGCGTCAGGATGGCAGTTGACGGTATTGAAACTCATGAAATCGTCAATACTCTCAGGATAGAATCCGATTCACTCGTAAAAAGGCACGAAACAGGGCACAAAATATTTAAATTTATGGGAGCAACCGCCCCTGCAATGGGAATGATCGGAACACTGATCGGACTGGTCCAGATGCTCCAATCATTAAGCGATCCCGCAGCAATAGGACCAGCAATGGCCGTTGCCCTGTTAACAACTTTTTATGGAGCTGTTCTCGCCTTCCTTATTTTTAATCCGATTGCTGAAAAACTTGAAGACCGTACAAAACATGAAGAAGCCCTTCTCGAAATAGTCATTCATGGTGTTGAAGGGATCTCAAAGGGACTTAATCAGTCGGTACTTGAAGACAAACTGGTGGCATTCTTATCACCAGGTAAAAGGAAGAAGGATTAGGAATGGCAGGAAGAAAGGCGGCAGAAGCAGTAGGGGCCCCGGCATGGATGGCAACCTTTGCTGACATGATGAGCCTCCTGCTCACTTTTTTTATTCTTCTCCTCTCATTTGCGGAAATGGACATCGTAAAATTCAAGGACGCGCTGGGCTCGATACAGGAGTCCCTTGGAGTGATGAAGGCATCATCCTCAGGTGACAGCATGATTCCAATGCACAACAGTTCAATGTCTATTAACATGTCAATAGCGCCCCCCCCTATATCAAGAGTATTGAAGACGCAAAGTTCATCATGCTCAAAAGCAGAAGGCAGCGCTGGAAGTGAATCCGTTGATACAAACAAGGAAATTGTAGCGGATTTAACCAGTGCTATTGATGCAATGAAACTAGAAGAAGAGATTCAGATTGAAAACACGAACAGAGGGGTAGTAATGCGGGTAAAAGGACGCATGTTCTTTAACCCGGGCACAGCCGAGCTGAAACTTGATTCGCATCCCATATTTCAGACCATATCTGAACTTATGAGGAAGTTTCCAAAGGAAATAGCTATTGAGGGGCATACAGATAATGTCCCTACCAACGGAGGCAAATATGCCAACAACTGGGAACTCTCAACCGCCCGGGCATTCACGGCATTGAAGTTCCTGCAGGAATATGAAGGAATAGAAATAAATCGGATCCATATTGCTGGATTCGGGGACACAAAGCCGCTGGCTTCTAACGAGACCCCTGAAGGAAGGTCCGAAAACAGGAGAGTTGAATTTGTATTTTATCAGTAACAATCTAAAAACGGACTTGGTGAAAAAATAGATATGTCGAATGACCCTCAGCAGGAAGGCCTCATAAAGCAGAAACCGTCCCAGGATATCTCTACGGGTTCAGGTTCCGACAAACAGGCTCCTTCTGCAACAGTCGCTACTGAGCAGTTCGTGTACGAGCGTTTTATTAATGCCTATTACAAGACTTTTTTAAAGAACATTGCAACATACATAGAGAATTCAGATGTCAACACTGACACTGACGAAGGGAAAAACCTAAAAAACGTTGATCTATACCCTTTCATGTTTGCTTTTGTCTTTAGTAAAAACCTGAAAGAAGAAATCATAAATTACTTTCAGAATACCATCTCTTATACATATGAAGCTGAGAGAATACTGTCGCACGCATGGCTTGTAATGATAAAGGACTTTACCGGATATTTAATCAAACATAACATGACGATAAACAACCTGAATACCCTTACAAACCGTATCAATGAGCTTTCAGGTATGCTCTCTGAAGCGTTCTTCAGAATAAGCAAAAGAGTAACCATTACTAAACCCGATATCAATTGTGATGCAGACTCATATCAGCAGATCCTTGAGACCTTCAAAGAACATATAAACAAAGACAAGCAGGAAGAAGATGATTACGAACTCAAAATACATACATATTACCGCGGCATCCCCGTAGAGTTGGATGCAACGGTGCTTAAAGTCGATTCCAGCTCTGTTACGTTCAGTATCCATCCATATGAAGCAGTGGCACTTTCAAAATTCGGCATGGCATTCATTTCGAGTTCATTTCATGGAACATCATTTAAGGCCTACACAAACCACGTGGACATAACGGAGAGGACGGCCACCTTTACACACTTTGTCCCTCACGACCATCAAAATGAACGCAGGGCACACATCAGAGTAGAGCCAACCAGTCCTATTAAGATTAATTTGATTTACGAATTAAACGAGTTCACAGGCACATTATATGATTTATCCGAGATAGCTGTTTCTATCTATTTTCGTAACATAAATATCGACCGTTTTCAACTGGACCAGCCCGCGCAGCTTATTGTAAGTCTTCCTCATGTCTTTGAAAAAGGGAGCACGTTAATAAACACTACCTGCAAAATAATGAAGGTATACAAACACACAAAAGGAGACCCCAATGCCCATAGAATAGTTGTCAAAATGGAAGACGATCAACATTTAAAGTCCAAATTGGTGCAATACATCTCCCAGAGACAGACCGAGATACTGCAGGAACTGAAAAAGCTCTCAGAAGAGAGTGCATAATTTCCCGCCCTGGATTGTGATATAATTTAGCAATCCCAATATCATACAAACAACAAAACAATCGTGCTCACAAAAGAAAAACTACAACATATATTCAAAGGAGACATAATAGGGAAAGAGATCCTTTTCTATGAATCCACATCTTCAACAAATGAAACAGCATTTGAGATAGGCCGGGAGAGGGAAGATCCTGAAGGTATTGTTGTCATTGCCGACACTCAGACCTGCGGCAAAGGCCGGATGGGCAGGAACTGGATTTCCCCACCTGGTGTAAATCTATATTTCACAGTTCTTTTACGTCCCCATCTCCCTTTGGAAGAAATCCAATTCATTACGTTCGCGACTGCTGTTGCTGTTACAACCGTAATCAGGGAAGAGACAGGTTTGCAAGCAGGGATTAAATGGCCGAATGATATCCTCATTAATGGGAAAAAGGCAGGGGGAATACTGGTCGAAATGAAATCCTCCAGAGAGCGCATGGGGATCCTGGCCGTTGGTATAGGTATCAATGTAAATATGTCCCTGAACTCCCTCCCTGAAGAGATAAGGACAGATACAACTTCATTAAACATAGAGAAAAGGGAAGATATTGACAGAGTAACCCTGTTAGGGAAAATACTCACTGAACTCGAAAAAGGTTATAAAAATCTCCTAAAAGGGAATAAAGGGGCTTTAATTACTGAATGGCTTCGTTTAAACTCCACCATAGGGAATAGTGTCAAAGTCAGGATGCAGGACAGGACCATTTCCGGAACTGCAGAAGGAATCGGTGACAGGGGAGAACTCATTGTGAGGCTCTCATCCGGGAAAACCGAATCGGTCATCGCTGGTGACGTAACAATAATCAAAGGGTAAAGCGCTTTGACTATACGGACAACATTTTTATGATTTTACTTATAGACGCGGGCAATACAAATATAACAGTAGGGTTTCACGAAGATAATGAACTATCTCATATCCTGCGCTTAAAAAGGTCACCTGATGGATATGACATTGATAAATTCAACCGGCTCATTAAGGATACTTTAAAGGATAAAAAGCTTCTTGGGGCCGCAATATGTTCTGTTGTCCCGGAGACCACATCAATTATCACGAAATCCATAAACAATAATTACGGAGTCGACCCGGTAAACGTAACACATAAGATTGAAACCGGTCTGAATTTTCTTATTGATAACACTGAAAGCCTGGGAGCGGACAGGATCGCAAATGCAGTGGCCGCCAGGAAGCTCTATAAAGGAGATGTGGTTGTTGTAGACTTCGGGACCGCAACCACATTCTGTTTAATAACCGCAAACAGCGATTACAGAGGCGGCGCAATAATGCCCGGACTTGGACTGGCAGCTGACAGTCTCGCTGAGAAGACAGCAAAACTGCCCAGGGTAGCACTAAAAAACCCAGAAAAGATACTAAACAGCAGTACAGAAGAAAACATACTTACAGGACTGATCTATGGGCATGCCGGCGCGGTTGAAAGAATTATCAGCGAAATCAGTAAAGAAACCGGCGGCGATCTTACAATTATTGCCACGGGAGGCTTTAGCAGTTTAATAGCTCCACATACAAAAATAATAGACCATCTGAATTCCAATTTGACCTTAGAGGGGTTAAAATATATATATGACATTAATACACAATAAATCCATTAATATGTCTCATGAAAAGAGACAAAAGCTCAAAGGAGGCAAGTCATGAAAGTTGAACGCATACTCTTCCCGACAGATTTTTCTGAAGGTGCAGCACACGCGCTGCGATATGCTATGGACTTAACAAAGCATTATAATGCAAAGCTTCATATTCTTCATGTTGTGTATGATTTTGCAAGTATAGCGGGCTCCCATATCCCGCATATTTCGACTGACGAGTTCTCCAGGGAAATAAACAAGTGGGCAATGGACAAAATAGAAAAGTGTTGTTTAGAAGAGATAAAAGATATTCCTGATGTTGAAAAAACGGTCGTCGAAGGCATCCCATATGAAGAGATAATAAAATTCGCTGAAAAGGACAAGTCCGATGTAATTGTAATCGGGACACATGGAAGGTCAGGACTCGAGAAGTTTATTTTCGGAAGCACCGCAGAAAGGGTAGTAAGGAAAGCACCATGCGCGGTAATGTCAGTGAGGATCCCGGAACACAGAGCATAAAGAAATAAGGGCCGTTTTTTCACAGCATTAAGGTTTCTCCAGCAGCGTACGTGCCTGATCTGCGCATTTTTTCACAGAACATTCCGTAAAACCGTCCATTTCATCCAGACCTGAAATTAGGGTAAAATATATATAAAGAGATTTTGAATTTATAAATGTTTGGCGTGAAGAAATTGAATTTTAGAAGTTATATTACTATTTCGGTTGTATCCCATCTGCTGCTTATAAGCCTTATAAGTCTTATGCCTTCCCATACCCGGATGCCGGTATCTGTATTTGATATTGATATAGTCTCTCCCTTTGAAAAGAACGCTCCTCTTCCTGATAAAAAAGAGGCTAAAGAAATTGAGAAACAGGTTCCTCTTATTATTAAAAAGAAACCTGTGTTACTCAAGAGAGAGAAGAGACGACAGCCTGACAAAGACATTATCCCTGATATAATGCACAAAGATACAGATACGGTCGTTCATGAGAAAAAGAGTCTAAAGAAAAAAAAGGAATTCAGCAAACAGGTTAAGCCCGATCCGCTGAAGGAAGCAAATGATATTTCCTCGTCCATCAAAAAAGAGGTCGGGCCTTTGCCAACAGGTAAAGAAGGACTCCAGATCATCCCAGGCTCTTCTCTTTTTGACAAAAAAGTAATCGAACAAATTGCTCGTAAAAACCCTCCTGCAAACAAGGGGATAACCTTTGACACCTCCGAGTTTAAACATCGCGGATATATGAGGCTCTTAAAAGAACGGATCCAAAGCATATGGAAATACCCCAAGGAAGCAGAAGAACTCGGAATATCCGGGGACCTGTATATAAAGTTCGCTATTAAGAGAAACGGTGATCTGGGTAAAATAGAAATCATACGGACATCGGGCTACAGGCATCTGGATAAAGCCGTATTAGAGGCATTGAAAGATGCCCAGCCTTTCTGGCCGCTTCCGGATGGCTGGGAAAATGATGATCTCGAAATTACCGGGCATTTTATATACATGTACGGAAACAAATATATTATGTAAGGGCGGGTTTTAAACCCGCCCCTACAAAAATATTATTTTTTTCTGTCTCTTCTGATAAAAAAATTGTTAGTATAAGAGTTTACTATGGAAATACTTAAATTGATAAGATGGCAGGACATCCTTGATATCCTGATTGTAGCGGCTATCGTATACAGGCTGCTCCTGATTATAAAGGGCACCAAGGCCGCAAAGATGCTTATCGGTCTGGGGGTGCTCTTCCTGGCCCTGCTCTTCTCTGAATATCTCGGACTATATACGATAGACTGGATTATTCAAACCTTATGGGCGCAAATAGTCCTCGCACTAATCATATTGTTTCAACCCGAGATCCGGAAAACGCTTGCCCAGATGGGTGAGGCCCGTTTTTTCCCTTCATTTGCCTCTGCCGAAGAATTACGTTCTCTTGAAGAGATAGTAAAAGGCTCGATCGCCCTTGCCAACAGAAAAATCGGCGCCCTCATTGTTATAGAGAAAGAAACCAACCTTGATAATTTCATTGAGATGGGCACACAGCTTGACGCAAAGGTATCACGCGAATTACTAATGAGTATCTTTCACCCAACATCACCAATGCATGACGGGGCGATTATTATCAGGGGAAACCGGGTGGTCGCGGCTGGCTGTTTTTTACCACTGGCCTTGACGACTGATATTTCAAAGGCATTCGGGACCAGACACAGGGCAGGAATCGGTCTGACAGAAGAGACCGACGCATTTATAATAATCGTGTCTGAAGAAACAGGCACGATCACTACGACAATCGGCAATAGAATTGAAAAGAATGTTGATATGGGGTCCCTTAGGGATTTCCTTGCCGAAAATTTTATCACCAAACAGGAAAGTAAACGTTGATAAAAAATTTTCTTATAGAGAATACCATCCTGAAATTCGCATCACTCCTGCTGGCGATTGCATTATGGTTTTTTGTAATGTTGTCCGGACGGTCCGAAATCATACTGGACGTACCAATAACATTTTCAAACCTTAATTCGGACCTTGAACTGGTAGATTCTCCACAAAAAGTAAGCGTCACGATAGAAGGTCAGGAAAGAATTATCAAGAGTTTCAAAAAAAATAAAATTACCGCCTATGTAAACCTGGAGAAAACAACGGCCGGAAGGTCATTTTTCACACTTTCAAAAAAGAATTTTAGATTATCAAAAACACTCGAAATAACCAGTATCGATCCTGAAACAATAAGTCTTAAAATTGAGACAGAGTTGAAGAAAACCGTACCGGTAAAACCATATGTGGTAGGCCTGCCTGAAAAGGGCTTTGTCATTATGGAAATAAATGTTGAGCCGGAAAACATCAGTATTGAGGGGCCAAAAAGTGTAATAACGAAGATCCGGACCGTTAAAACAGAGCCTATAGACATAAGCGGAATCAACAGCAATTTAAAATTTAAAGCCAATCCAAATCTCTCAAATCCCAACATAAAATCAAATATAAGTAAAGTTGAAGTAAATATATCCGTTAATAAAATAGAATGATGTAATCATATAAGGAGATACAATAATGGTAGAGAGAAGGAAAAAGACGAAGTTATTTGGAACGGACGGCATACGGGGCAAGGCAAACCATTATCCGATGACAGGTGACATAGCCTTTGAGGTTGGAAGGGCCGCGGCCTACGTGCTCAAGAAAAAGCACGGCCGTAATCAGATACTTATAGGTAAGGACACCAGGCTTTCAGGTTACATGCTGGAGAGCGCCCTTACTTCCGGCATATGTTCAATGGGAATGAATGTCATCCTTATAGGACCAATGCCGACACCGGGCATCGCCTTTGTTACAAGGAGCTTAAGAGTTGATGCAGGTGTTGTCATTTCCGCTTCTCATAACTCGTTTGATGATAACGGGATCAAGTTCTTTTCCTCAAACGGATTTAAATTACCTGACAGTACAGAGGCCGCAATAGAAAAAGCGATGTTTTCAAATAGACTCGAGAAAATCAGGCCTGAAGGTGTCGGTATCGGGAGGGCCCACAGGGTTGAAGATGCTGACGGACGATATATCGAATATGTAAAGTCCACATTCCCTAAAGGCAGGACGCTGGAGGGCATGCGGGTCGTAGTTGATTGCAGCAACGGCTCAGCTTATAAAATCACCCCTTCCGTACTGAGTGAACTCGGAGCTGACGTCATAGCAATAAATGACAAGCCTGATGGAACAAATATAAACCTGAATTGCGGGACAACTCATCCTGAAGACATGCAGAGAGCAGTTATGGAATACAGGGCCGACGTCGGGATAGCCCATGACGGTGACGCTGACAGGACGATGATCTGTGATGAAAGGGGAAAACTGGTCGATGGCGACAAGATAATGGCAGTTTTGGCCATGGACATGAAAAAAGAAGGCATACTGAATAACAATACAGTAGTTGCAACAGTAATGAGCAACATAGGGTTTGAGCTTTCCCTCAAGAAACAGGGGATAAAGGTAATACGGGCAGCAGTTGGTGACAGATATGTTGTAGAAGAAATGATCAAGCGCGGGTGCAATCTGGGAGGAGAGCAGTCGGGTCACATCATCCTTCTCGACCACAATACTACTGGAGACGGCCCAATCACTGCACTTCAGGTATTATCGGCAATGTGCAGGAAAGAGAAAAAGTTATCTGAGCTTACAGCGGACATAAATATCTTGCCGCAGGTCCTTCTGAATGTCACAATCCGATCTCACAAGAAGATCGAGGATTTTCCAGCAATAGCCGCATCCATAAAGAAGGCTGAAAAAAAGATAAAGAGCGGCAGAATTTTTGTCAGGGCATCCGGGACAGAGCCGAAGATCAGGGTCATGGTTGAGGGAGACAACATGGAAGAGATCACAGCCATAGCCGAGGAGATCGCTGAGGTCATAAAAACCAGCATGAAATAAGCGGTTGTGAGTTTTTTCCCTAGGCGTCTTTTAAAAAGAGCTAACAGTATGTTATAGTTATCATTCGCGGGGTGGAGCAGTCTGGTAGCTCGTCGGGCTCATAACCCGAAGGTCGATGGTTCAAATCCGTCCCCCGCTACCAAATAAAAAGCAGGCCCGCTGTTTCTGAATAGAAGCAGCGGGCTTTTTGATTAACAGGTAATTCCTTACATTTCAATTTCATACATGGAATTATAAACCAAGGACTCAGAGCCAGGCTCTGAGTCCTTTTTTGTTGTCATAGCTTTGAGATTAAACCTACTCGGCCTGCTACTTATATACACTATATGTACAGCAGATGCACATTAAATGCTTACCCAAAAAAGCTCATCGAATGTCCATCTAATTCTTTCTTACTAAATTATACTGTAATTCTATAAGGTTACGACTATCTTCACAACTGGCACCTGAATTGCGATTACATATCCAGTTTCAATAAATATTTTAGAAAGGATATAAACATGATAGCAACAGGATTAACAGTATTTACAATAGTATCATTTATTATTTTGATCTTCTCATCCCCAGTCCAAAGCAGCAATAAGAACCCCGTACAGATGCCTGAAAAGAAGATTTTGGATATGCATGCTCATATTGCAGGAATAGGCGCTGGAAACAGCGGGTGTTATATTTCCCCGAGAATGAGGAAAAGTTGGAAGTTCAATATATATCTAAAATCATTTGGTGTAACAGAAAAAGAACTTGAAGAACACGGAGACTCAATATTAATTAAACGTTTTTCAGAAGAACTTGCCGGATCGGAATATGTAAACGGTGCCGTAATTCTATCAATGGATGGTGTAGTAAACGAGAAAGGTGAGCTCGATCTTGCAGAATCGGAATTTTATATCCCGAATGATTACGTGGCAAATGAAGTGAAAAAATATGAAAACCTGTATTTTGGGGCCAGCATTAATCCTTTTCGGAAATATGCTATTGAAATGCTTGATAAAGCGGCAAAGGACGGAGCGGTCCTGATCAAGTGGCTTCCATCAATACAACATATAGATCCTGCTGATGAAAGAATCATACCCTTCTATCTTCACATGAAGAAACTCGGGCTTCCCCTTTTAACCCATACAGGAGATGAACATTCTTTTACAAAAGCCAAAAATGAATTTGCAGACCCTGAGCGCCTGCACTTGCCGCTAAAACTCGGTGTCACGGTAATTGCCGCCCACGCAGGAACAAGCGGAGAAAATAACGGCATAGACAACATGGAAAGGCTTCTGCCCATGTTTAAAAAATACTCCAATCTCTATGCAGACATATCAAGCCTTACACAGATTAATAAAAAAAAGTATCTTCCAAGGCTACTCGAGCATAAACACCTACATAAACGACTTCTCTATGGAACAGACATGCCATTGATAAAAACAGGACTTACATCACCCCTGTTTCATACACTTTCGATTTCACCTACTGAATTATTGGCCTTAATGAAAACCGATAATCCGTGGGACCAGGACGTCAAACTCAAAATGGCCCTCGGCGTCCCAAAGGAACTTTTCACTAATTCATGGGACATGCTTATAGCAGACAGACAAAAGAGGAGGAACAATGAATAAAGATACCAAAAACACCAAAGACAAACTGTCTGCCTCCTTTGGCTGGCTGAATGTCACACAATTTCTCGGTGCACTTAATGACAATATTTTTAAATTATTAATAGTATTTTCTCTCATAACAATGAAGGGTGGAAATAGTGCTGGAATGATATCCGCGACAGCAGGAGCTGTATTTGTTATACCATTCTTAATATTCTCCGCTCCATCCGGTGTTCTTGCTGACAGGCTCAGCAAACGGCGGATCGTTGTTACAGTCAAGGTCATTGAAGTTGCAGTAATGATATTTGGAGCAATAGCTTTTTTCACCGGTAGTGAGCTGGGACTATATACTGTACTGTTTTTAATGGCCTCTCAAAGCGCCCTCTTCGGCCCGTCCAAATACGGTGTCGTGCCCGAGCTTGTAAAAAAAGACCAACTCTCCAGGGCAAACAGTTATCTTGAGTCTTTTACATATCTTGCGGTAATTTTCGGAACAGCTCTGGCTCCTTTTCTGGCACAGGTCATGTCTCTACATTATGAAAGGGCCGCTCTATTCTGCATTTTAATCGCTGCAATAGGATTGTTAACAAGCCTGAAAATCAATAAGACATCACCTGCCGGCAGCCAGGACAAGATAACGCCTTTCTTTCTTAGTGACATTTTCAGAACACTTAAACAGATCCGGCAGGATAAGCATTTGTTTATGGCTGTTATCGGCTCTGCCTTTTTCATGTTTATCGGGGCATTTGTCCAGATAAATATCATTCCATACGGGATGGAGGCCCTGAAGCTTACACAGGAACAGAGCGGTTATCTTTTTCTCGCAGCAGCACTGGGCATCGGGATCGGTTCCATTCTATCAGGCAAATTGTCCGGTCGTAATATTGAGTTTGGCATCATTCCCCTTGGCGCTCTCGGATTCGCCCTGTCTACCATTGCCCTGTCACTTGTTCCCTCCCAAATGTCTACCGTATTAATTGAAGTCACTCTGCTCGGAATCAGTGCAGGTCTGTTCATAGTCCCCCTTCATTCATACATTCAGTTTCGGAGCCCGGCAAAAAACCGTGGGAAAATATTGGCTGCGTCAGGATTCGTAGGGTGGGTTGGAGTTCTGCTTGCATCAGCCCTGTTATATCTTTTAACCGGACCGATCGGCCTGTCAGCTGCCGGGGGATTCGCTATCATAGGCTGTCTTACAGTTGTATTGACAATAATAACAATAAAATACCTTCCTGATTTCCTGGTACGATTTATTTCGGTACTTGTCCTCAAACTGTTTTACAGGATTCGCACAACCGGAATCTCCAATATTCCTCTGGAAGGACCTGCCCTGCTTGTTCCAAACCATGTGTCCTGGGTTGATCCCTTAATATTGACTGCAACACAACAAAGACGCATACGTTTTATTATGCAAAGAGAAATGTACAGCAAATGGTTCCTGAAACCTCTCTTTAAACTTATGGGCGTTATTCCAATTTCACCGGACGATCCTCCTAAAACAATCGCAGCTTCAATTAAAGAAGCCCGCACAGCTCTTGACGACGGATATATGGTCTGTATATTTGCCGAAGGGGCTATCACTCGAAACGGTATGATCGGAGAATTTAAAAAGGGTCTGGAGCTAATTGTCAAAAAAAGAGATTGTCCTGTGATTCCTGTATACCTTGGTGGTTTATGGGGCAGCATATTCAGTTATGCCCATGGAAGATTGCTTTCCAGTTTTCCGACAAAGGTCCCTTATCCTGTTCATGTATTAATTGGAAAACCCATGAACTCAGAAAGCAGTTCTGATCAGGTCAGGCAGTCGGTCCTGGAACTTTCCTGTGAGTATTTCAACTCAAAGAAAGAGGGGAAGCGGTCTTTGCCGGAGGCACTTATTGTCTCTGCACGCAAGAACTGGAAGGAACATGCTATCTCGGATACAACAGGAAAAGAACTCTCGTATGGAGAGATGCTGACCGGGGCTGTAATGCTATCACAGATGATAGGGGAAGAGATCAAAGATAATGATAAAATTGGCATTTTACTCCCTCCTTCTGCAGGAGGGGCCCTTGCAAACCTGTCTCTATCATTACTTGGCAAAACAGCCGTAAACCTTAACTACACTGCATCCATAGAATCCATACAGTCAGCGGTGAAGCAGTGTTCAATAAGGACTATTATTACTTCAAAGGCATTCATAGACAAAATGGGATCTATGTCAGCACTTCAGGGTCTTGTTTTTCTCGATGATCTAAAAAATGACATATCAACATTAACAAAAATATCCGCCTGGTTAAAAGCAAGGTTATTGCCTCTTAGACTATTCATGCCCAAGTACGGAATCAAGGGAGATAATATTGCGGCAATCGTCTTCTCTTCAGGTAGCACAGGAGAGCCAAAGGGGATTATGCTGTCCCATCATAATATACTATCGAATGTTGAATCAGTAAGAATGGTTTTGCGTCATGAATCGAAAGACAACATATGCAGTGCTCTGCCGTTTTTCCACTCCCTTGGTTATACAGCAACACTATGGCTGCCTTTATTGAGCGGGTTTTCTGCTGCATATCACTTTAATCCTATGGACGGTAAAAAGATAGCGGAAGTAGTACGGCAACGTAGATCTACGGTGCTTCTTGCGGCCCCCACTTTTTTATTTACTTATATCCGTCGTGCTATACCCGAAGATTTCAGCTCTCTCAGGCTGGTTATTACCGGAGCTGAAAAACTGAAGGACCGGGTAGCCGACTCATTTGAGAAGAAGTTTGGCATACGACCTCTCGAAGGTTATGGCGTTACTGAAATGTCTCCTGTCATAACTCTAAGCCTTCCTGACATTGAGATTGATCAAGTCCACCAAACCGGGGCAAAGAGCGGAAGCGTAGGCCGTCCTGTACCTGGGGTGGCTGTTAAGATTATCGATCAGGAGACCGGCAAAATATTACCCCCCGGCGAACAAGGCATGATTATGGCAAAAGGGCCTAACGTAATGCAGGGTTACTTGAATAATCCTGAACAGACAGCAGAGGTCATACAGAATGGATGGTATATAACAGGCGATATAGGACTACTGGATAAAGACGGATTTCTTATGATCACCGACAGGCTTTCACGTTTCAGTAAAATTGGCGGAGAAATGGTTCCTCACAAAGGGATCGAAGATGAATTTTATAAACGTCTGAATATGTCCGGTGAATTACTTGCTGTCACCTCTATTCCTGATGAAAAAAGAGGAGAAAGACTGGTTGTGCTTTTTACAAAGGAAGCCGGAAACAGAGAGTATCTGCAAAAAATTATGGCAGAAAGTTCTCTACCCAATCTCTGGAAACCGAACAGTGATAGTTATATCGAGATCAATGAAATTCCTGTTCTGGGGAGCGGGAAAAGAGACTTGAAGAAGGTGCGACAGATCGCATCTGAACAGATGGTGGCCTGATGCTATTTCGTAGATGTTTCCCTGATATACTTTTTCACGGTCCTTCGGTCAAGCCCGGAAATCCTGGCAACTTCCTCGTAAGTACGATGTCTCTCATAGAAGAAAGAGCAGTATGCCGACAGCACGCCCTGGGCATCAATAGTTTCGTTATCCATCCCCTGGATAATACTATCGTGAGGACCTGCTGGAATTTCCCGTGTATCCCCACTGTAACAACCTGTCAGCAGTATTCGCCTCACCGCCTGTTCAAGTTCACGAACATTGCCCGGCCAGGAATAGTCACTGCCGGGTTCTTTTTTCAGGATCTTTTTGACTTCTTTCAATAAGTCAGGTGAAGGTTTTCCGATTATTCTCTCCAGAGTACGCTCTAATAAAAGATCAAGCTCTTCCGGGTGCTCCTTTATTCTCTGCCGCAAAGGAGGAACGGTTATAACATCAGAGCAGAGGCGATAAAAAAAGTCATCGCGGAATTTTCCCTCATTTCTTAACTGGTCAAGAGATTTATTGGTTGCGGCAATGACCCTTCCGTGGAAGCGCTGTTGAGTGTGGTCGCCAACAGCTGAAAAGCACCTTTCCTGGAGTACCTGAAGCAGTTTGATCTGGACAGGAATTGATGCATCACCTATCTCGTCGAGAAATATGGAGCCATGGGGAGTACAACGTGAGAGAACTCCCTGGTGAGTATCGACAGCACCGGTGAAAGCACCCTTCTTGTGTCCGAACAATTCAGACTCTATAAGCGCCTCGGGAAACTGTGACAGGTTAATGGATGTAAAGTTCTTTGTAAAACTTTCAGCAAAGCGTTTCATTTTTATATCAAAGGGAATAAATCCGGACCGGCCTATGGCAGCAGAAGCAGACCCCTTTCCTGTTCCGGTTTCGCCAAACAAAAAGGTTGAAAAATCTTCCATCCTGTTCCAGAGAGAATTTTCATACCAGCGTATATCACTTGTAAATATATTGTTCCAGAGATGGCATTTCAGTTTCACCATTGAGCGACTCTGTCCTGCGAGTCCCATCTCTATAAAATGGAAGGCACGTCTGATTTGATAGAAAAAGGCAAAATACTGCAGTGATTCTTCAGATGTAAATCCATGCTTTTTTAATAAAGCCAATGCCTCACCAGCAAACGGCACCTGGCATGGTGAGTCCCCGCTATTGATCTGTTCAAGGACCAGATTGTCAAAATCATCATTATATCTGTGATATATCTCAAACAGGAGTGTAGTGCGTACAAGCTCCCTGTCCTTGCCCGAATAAAGCTTAAAATCCGCCCTTCCTTCAGCATCGAGCTTAGCCACACGGTCCGTTACTTTTGAAATGGCCTTCTCCCTGACCTTATCTGCAGAAGAGTCTCCTACCCCGAAAATTCTCTTGTCCAAATCCGAACGTTCAGAGCTAAACGGATTGACGAAGGCAGCGTCGGTTACGAGCTGGAAAAATTCCCTGTTAGCAGCACTGAGCAAAGTTCTTGGCATGTACACTGAATGTACTCAATATAGTCAAATAATGTCAATACAATACTTACCAGATCTGCAGCAAACCACAACGCAACACAGATATTCGCTTAAATTATCAGGGGTTAGAAGTAGCAATAGATTCCAGGCATATAACCTGCTAATTATATTTTAAAATTCAAAAAGGAGGTCATAAAATGGAAAGAAAAAAATCAAAACAGCGGAAGTTCACAGATAACATGTTGTTTGTAGTAATGGGTTTAATATCGGTGTTCCTTGTAATCGTGGAGGGGACAAGTCATGCCGCAGGACTCCTGAAAAGTAATGACGGAGATAGATCAGGTGTTAGCATAGTCTCACACAAAGTTGATGTAATTATTAACAATGGATTTGCTCGCACAGAAATTGATCAGGTTTTTTCTAATGATCAGGACCGTGACATAGAAGCCGTCTATACCTTCCCTCTGCCTAAAAAGGCGAGTTTATCAGAAATAAGCTTATGGATTGACGGACAGGAGTTAATAGGGGAAGTAGTTGAAAAGGAAAGAGCAAGAAAAATATATGAGGACCAGAAGGCCCGGGGCAACGACACTGCCCTTGCGGAAAAAGATGATTACAAAACAATTGACGTTATGGTTGGAAGAGTACCTGCCGGGCAAGAAACACGAGTGCGTTTAGTCTATTATCAGCCTATAAAAATAGACCTTAATGTCGGTCGGTACATTTATCCCCTCGTGGAAGGGAATGTGGATAATGAGCGTATTCAGTTTTGGTCGGTTGATGAAACTGTTTCCGGCGAGTTCAGTTTTCAATTAACTCTAAAGTCTGCCTTTCCTGTGCAAGAGGTCAGGCTTCCAGGATTACAGGATGAGGCCATAGTAAGTAAGGTTTCAGATGCAGAAGATGAATCGACAGCTGGCGACACATATGAAGTCACGCTGGACAGGCCTGCCGGGGCTGACCTTTCCAGAGACATAGTATTTTATTATCGTCTAAGCGATTCTGTACCTGCACGTGTGGAGTTAGTTCCATTCAAACAAGGACCAAATGAAGATGGTACTTTTATGGTAATTGTTACTCCTGCAGCTGATCTCAAGCAAATAACCGAAGGTACCGACCTGACATTCATACTGGATGTATCTGGAAGCATGAACGGTCATAAAATAGCTACCCTGGCTAATGGTGTAAGTCGTGCAATCGGGAAAATGAAAGTGAATGACAGATTTCGTATCATTACCTTTAATGACTCTTCACATAACTTCACTCCCGCCTATGTAACCGCAACTCCGGAAAACGTAAAGGAATGGATCCGCAAAGTTAAAACTATTGAAGCAGGAGGAAGTACAAATCTGTATTCCGGTCTGAAGCGTGCTTACAGCAAACTTGATGAAGATCGAACAACCAGCTTTATTCTAGTCACGGATGGCGTTGCAAATGTTGGTGAGACAAGACAGAAATCATTTCTAAAACTATTGAATACCTATGATATTCGCTTATTCACTTTTGTTATCGGAAATAGCGCTAATCAACCATTATTAGAAAGTCTTGCAAAGAACACGGGTGGCTTTGCAATGAATATCTCTAATGCTGATGATATTACAGGCAGGATATTGCAGGCAAAGGCAAAAGTTCTCCATGAATGCTTACATGATATTGAACTTAAATTCAGAGGTGAAAATGTTAAGGATATAACTCCGGGAGATATTGGCAATTTATACATGGGGCAACAACTTGTAATGTTCGGGCGTTACTCGGGAGAGGGAGATGTCAATGTAATACTTAAGGGGAAAATATCCGGTCAAGATCATGAGTGGCAAACAAGTGTTTTCCTGCCTGATATGGATACGGACAATCCTGAAATTGAGCGACTATGGGCCCTTTCCGCAATAGAGGATGTTATGGAGGAGATCAGGGATGACGGAGAAAAGGATTACTTGAGAAAAAAAGTTATTGATCTTGGTACTGAATACTCTCTTGTAACTGACTATACATCAATGATAGTCCTCAATGCTGATGAAATGGAGAATGAGGACATCCAACGAAATAATGCAGATCGTGTTAATAGAGAGAGAAATGCACAGGCAAATCGTGCAGCATCTCCAACTAAGAGTTATCGTGTTGACCATAAATCAAACACTAACGGCATGTTTAACGGGCGTTCTGCACCAGGAATAGGTACAGGGCCGGTTGGGCCATTATTTGTTTTGGTTTCGTACTTGCTGCGCCGCAGAAGAATAAACAGAATAAAGTAAATAATTACGAAAACCTCTCTCTTCATTTGAAGAGAGAGGTTTCACTAAAAAGGATAGATATGGATACATTATTTTTTAGTAGAACAGATAATAGCTCAAAAGAAGGCAAGGTTCTTTCTCTGGGACTTAGTTTGGATGAAGTTGTGCTTTTTGCATTACTGTTATTTTCAAATACCCATCTGTTAACAGGTCAATTCAACAATTCGCTGGTTTACTTCCCCTCTTCCATAATAGCTGGTGAATGGTGGCGTTTAATAACACATCCATTCGTTCATGTCTCATGGTATCATCTTTTGCTCGATGGAGGAGCTTTTTTTCTTCTCTACAGGGAACTCAAGGCAAATAGTCTCTTCAAAAGAATATATTACATAATTTTCTGTAGTGCCGTTAGTCTCATCATAACTCAAATATTTTCTCCCATGATATATTCAAAAGGGCTCTGTGGATTGTCTGGAGTAGCTCATGGCCTTATGATTATTTCAGGGCTTGAGATGATAAGAAAGAAAAAAGATTTTCATTTAGGCTTAACTCTGGCTGCTTTGGTTATACTAAAAAGTGTTTATGAGTTGTTTTCTGGAGATGTAATCTTTTCATTTATGCACATGGGCTTATGCGGTATACCTGTGGCAGCTAGTCACGCAGGGGGAGTGATCAGTGGGATACTGGCATATTACATTGGATCTATAATAAACATATCACACAAACACCTGGAAGGATAACGTAATGAATGTAATCATACCTTTATAATAAGAAACAGGTTAGTTATAAACCAAATCAGATACTTCCTGAAATAGTGTTTTTGTCTTTTCCCGATCTACCACATATCATCTACTACCTGCCTAACTAGCTGCAGTATGTTTCAGCACTGCCATCGGACCACTATCCTCTATCAACTTCATCTCCTGATTATTTCGTGCCAGCAAAGCTCCGGCAAACCCCAATGCATTAACTGATATCGTCCCAAAAAATTCAGTACTGCGCTTCACTAACAGCATCCAGTCACGGGTAAACAAAAGGTTGTACGGGCCAGTCTGCTTTTCATCTGATACTTGGCTGTTTTCATTCAGACCTGCTTTTTCAAGCATTAAGCGGTAGAGGTTATGTGTGGTTTCACCCGCTTCTCCGGGATTTTTCGCCCTGGACAGGTCCAGCAATGCAATAGAATGATTAAACGGCAATTCAGAGGAATACCTTAAAGGCCCGTCAGGCTTGGAACTGCCGATCAACGGTTCGATAGGTACTTTGGGGCCCCTGTCTCCCATGGGCAGAGGAATCATTTGAAGGTGTTTATGGGGCTGGCTGGCCCCGGCAACTTCACCGCCATTATAAAATGCAAGGCCGTCAAATTCAGCCATACAGGTCCAAACGGCTTCAAAATCGCTAAGGGTAAGCAGCATCTCCTGGTCTTCATATTGACTGGTAACAATGAGCAGGTGATGATCAATGACATTGAATTTGTTTAAGAGACAGCGGTGCGTATGAGAAATTTCAGAAACAAATAAATCCTTTTCATATGGAAGAAAAGGATTAGGTTTTTTCTGACCTCCAGGCGCTTTGTTTTCTTCCTTCTTCTTTTCTTCGCTTTTACGAACAAGGCTTGAAACAATTCTGATCTGAAAATCAATCCCGCCTTCCCTGAACCAGCTTGTTTCAGTAGAAATCGGCAAAAGAGCACCCTTTTCCAGGGCGTGCTCAGTGCTGCTTATAATACGGGACCAGAGCTTACCCGGTTCCAATAGCTGTTCCGGATCAGTTTTCAAATGGGGTCTCACTCTGAATCTCCATCTTCTTTCCAGTAGAAAGTAGATAATTGATAAGAATTTCTGTTTTTGGCATGGCTAGATTTTAAAAGAATGTCAGTTAAATTGGCAATATTTTTATAATTCACTATGCCAATTGCAATTAGAGGATATTGCTATTTATTTATATATAATTTA
>PJEL010000852.1_pt1 | contig 34221 bp, 46 predicted proteins | sample 1853271 | NCBI WGS metagenome assembly PJEL01 (sample SAMN08108733, study PRJNA415343) | Invertebrate metagenome, whole genome shotgun sequencing project. | host: Globobulimina | place: Sweden: Gullmar Fjord | collected 2015-08
CAAAGTGAACAAAGTGAACAAAGTGAACAAAGTGAACAAAGTGAACAAAGTGAACAAAGTGAACAAAGTGAACAAAGTGAACAAAGTGAACAAAGTGAAAGTGAAAGTGAAAGTGAAAGTGAACGAAGTGAACGTAAACGTAAACGTAAACGGATCACACCACGATTCTTAACACATAAACGTAAATATCAGTCTATTGAAGCTTGGAATGATAGTTTGTTAATTAGTTCTTAAACATTTCAGTAAAGTTTTCTATAGAATTAATCACATATTTAGCTACTTCAGTACTAGTTTTTTTAGAATTTGGTTCAATAACATACCACTTGAAGATATGACTTATGCCAGGATCATGATCAAGTATGGCTTTGATTAGTCTACCTAATTCACGAGGTTTTAAAAAATAATTCTTTAGTATCTTATTATCGAAAAATGGTCTTAATATCGTACGTGCGTTTTTAACGAATTGAGGTGCTATTTTCTTTTCTATTAAAAACAATAATTGGGTCATCACAATAGCAAAAAAATGCTTCTTAGCTTCTCCATAATTACGTGACATATCTTTGAAAATTAGAGGAATTTCCCCCAATGAACACCAATCTTTACCAAAATCAATCATTTTTACCCTTGGGTTTTTACCAATCATCTGGTAAATAAAATTACCAGGTTTAATATCTAAACAGAACATATCGTGTTCAATTTGTTTCCAAGTTAAACGAATAGAATCCCGAACAATAGCTTCCTTTAATTTAGGATTCATATCACTTTCAATTGCATCACCGATAGACCCTTCACCTGCTTCCATAAAGATATATTGAACAGCGGTATCACGTAATTCAATATAAAAAGCATCATATATTTTAGGACCAACACCAATTTCTGCCATAAAGTAACTGTATTCAACTTCATACATCAATTCATCAATGTTAAATTTATTGCGTTTTATCTCTATACGTTTAATAGCAACTTTAACATTTTGACCATCTTCGTCAATTAAATCTGCTAAATACACAGTTCCAAAAGTACCTCGTCCTAATATTTTCTCAATCATTACGTGTTTTACTTTTCGAGCGCATTCACGAATAATTTTATGATTATCAGCATCAAATAGAAAATTTTTTGTACATTTATAATTACGAACTATAACTTCTTCATAATCAGATTCGTCGCTTTCGTAATCACTGTCATTAGTTTGAAACATCACAAACACCTTTGTAATAACCGATATTTTAAAGAATCGCACCACGATTCCGCGACCGTCTTCTTGATCGTCGGCGTCTTCTTCGACGCTTTGAACGCTTTGAACGCTTTGAACGCTTTGAACGACGCTTTGAACGACGCTTTGAACGACGCTTTCCAAACCCTTTTCTTCGACGCTTAGATTCTTCAGCTGCTTCCTTAGCTAAACGACCTATCAGTGGAGTTCTTTTAGTCCTTAATGTTTCACCTAATTCAGTAGCCTGTTTTTTCCACATTTTTTTCCAACTTGGGTCTTCCTCTGTAACCCAGGTACGGCCTCTTGGTTGTGCCCATGGATTAGGACGAGGTATTCTTGGTTGTGATCGAGGCTGTGCTTTGAGACGTCTATTAATAGAGTCGTTTACAGAACTAACATATGGATTATCAATTAATGGAATAAACCCATAACAATCGCAGTGACTACAAACATTTACATTACCTGCTTTTTTAGTACAATTGCAATTAGGACAAATAATTCGATCAGTTTCTAATAATGTTACCATATCTTCGTTATTATTAAGATAAAACCAAGGAATTTGTACAGGGTTACTTTGTGGAATATGGTAACCATCGACCTTTTTAGTAGTACTAATATCAAATCTTCCACGACGTTCATTGTAATTAATGTCAATCCCAGATCTTTTCATCTTTAAATATACCTTCAAAAAAATCGCACCTCGATTCTTTTAAAAACTCGAAGAGTGTTAACGAATCGAGGTGCGATTCTTTTAAGAACGCGATCTTCTACGGTTACGTCTTGAACGGTTACGTCTTGAACGGTTTTTTCGACTTCTACGTTTCTTTCGACTTCGACGTTTCTTTGAACCAAACGAAAGTATACCTCCTGTAAATATTTCATCTGGAGTTGCATTCAAAATACTTTGGATAGGATCCATATTCAGTAATATATTTCTTCTCTCAACTGTTACAGCAAATGGCAAAAGCTCCTCGTAATCAATTGGAGTTGTTTGACTAAGTTCGTTATAATACATTAGGTCAGAATCAGTATTTCTTTTTACTAATTCTTGGTATTGAAAGGTTATATTTTCGCTAATTTTCTTATTTTGAGCAGTTCTGTGTATAAAATCTATTAAACCTCTTTTACGATCATTAACTGACACATTCTCAGTAGATAACCCCACTAAAGCATTAATAATGTTACCAGTAGTATAAGTACCATCCAATATAGAACCAATTGTTAAATATTGTACATAAGTAGCCCATGTTTGGCACCAAATATCATGACAAGAAGTCTGCCACCTATCGTCCTTTGGGACAATTATGGCATATTCATATCCAATAGATTGTGCAAATATTTTAATAGCTAACATAACGCTCTTACCTTCACCCCATAACCCTTTTGCAGCATCGTAAGTTACAATAACTTTAGATCTTGGGTCTATTATTACAGGTAAATAATGAGTTATATCATTTTCACTTGCAGGACTTGATACTAATGTAAAAACATAACGTTTAGTTTTAAATTTCAATAAATCAGATATACATTTCTTTAAATAATTGCTCAAATTTATATACCATGAAGTATTATACAGGAAAGATACTATACCGCTACTCACTAAGGGATCTACAATTACAGTACGTGGAGGTATGTCGAAATTAGAGTAATTAATCCAACTGTTACTGGGATCTGGTTGTACCGTATAAATATGGCGTGGGAAATATACACTTCTATTGAGTTTTGTGTTTAAAGCTTCTTTCAACAATAATGGACGTAACTCACCATCAGCTGCTAAAATTCTATATGCAGCCAATGAATAGTAAGTAGATTGTTCTTTTAGCCATTCTTGGTCAGATACTTGCGCATTAAACCATTGTTTGAATTCCTGAAATGTCATTGGTTTAATTGGATTAGATCGTGTTGATCGTCGTTTCCGTGGTATTGGATAATAATCTTCTGATATTAAATCTGGCATATCATTATCGGATTCAAATTCAAATTCAAAGCAAGACGAAGGGGACGTGGTGTCAGTCAAACAAGATTGGGGTATAAAAGCTTCAAAATCCTCAAAAGCTTCAATATCTTCATGATCCATTTATTTTAAAAAATATTAAACTTTAGAAATTGTCAATAATTTAATCCAAATGGACTCTACAACAATTCAAAATGAAGCGACTATGTTTGCATTGTTTTCTTTTAAAGTTCTTATGGGAGAAAATGGAATGCGTGAACAATGTTTAAACGTTGCAAGTGATCTTTATTTTCCAAAAAATATAGAAAATAAAGGAACCTTTGCCGCAATCAATTCACTTCAATGGGAAAATAGACTTCACAAATTTCTTTTCAAAATTACTAACAATACTAATACCAATAAAAGATGGATATCTACAGTAATCACTCCACATTCTTGTGCATACGACATAAGTCATTATGTTAGCCTAATGTTTGACAACCAATATAGAATCTGTTATATTTTTGATTCTCTATTGAGTGTTCATAGCGATTCTGTACTTAATAAACATGATATTGGTATGTGCGAAGAATTGAAGAATACAGTAATGAATTGGTGTAGACATTCTGAATGGGATTTCAAATATATAGCCAGTACTATTGCTTGGCAAGACGTAACTACCGATTCTTGGTGTCAGACATGGTCACTACTTTTTCAAAAGAAAGTAGTTGAAGGAAAAGAACCGCTTGATATTTGTCGAGAATTAGTTAAACAAGAAGATAGAAGAGATGAATTAATGAATCTTGTAAAGACTCCAAAATCTAAAAAATTTAATAGAGAACTTGAAGCTGAGTACCAGGCTCAGTTAGATCTTCATGGCGCTGATTCTAAAATGAAACAGTTTAAAGCCCGAGAGCTTATTGAAAATTCAGAATATCGGCATTTTTTTCACCTACTTTGAGTTTATTCCTTCGGGACTTCAGAAACTTCATGGTTGATTATAACTGTGATACCAATCACAAATTTGTTGCCCTGATATAATATACTTTGGTCAGGAACTTCACAACTGGATGTACCTGAAACACCTGTTGAACCGGAGAGTTACCAGATTTTTTACAATAACCCATCGGAGAGACAGTCATTATTGGACAGGAAGTCTCAAGTACGCCAGGTGGAGCTACAACAGATGTGTTCATCTCATTAACTTTGGATAACTGATTCAATTAATTTGGTTAGAAAAAAAAGGGACCTTAAAATTGTCCCTAATTGTCCCTAAATTGTCCCTAATTGTACTTTTTTTTTCTTGTAAGTCATTAGGCATACAAAAGTTCGAAAAACCATTATATTTTCGTATGTAAAAAAGGCAAAAATTGTCCCTTTTTTGAGGGGGGGGGAGCGAGGTTCAAAAACCTTGATCATGGAAAATAGTAAGTAACATAGTATAGTGGAGAGAAGAGGAATATCCTAATTCCTAGTCAAATTTCGAATAAAAAAACGTACGCTGGTCGATATTTTTTTTTAACTTTTTCAAAAATCGCTCGCTCCCCCCCCCTCCCCAAAATTGTCCCTTTTTTTTTTTAGACATACGAAATTGGCTAAAAATAAATATTCGAGTGATGTCTAAGACATATAAAAAAAAGGAAAAAAAAAAGGGACAATAAAACCTCCCTTTTTTTTTTAAGGCATACGAAATTTGCTAGGAATAAATGGGAAAATGATGCCTAGAGACGTACGAAAAAAATTGAAAAAAACTGAAAAAAAAGGGACAATTTTAAGCTCCCTAATTAGGGACAATTTAGGGACAATAAAATCGTACCCTTATTTAAAGATAACGAAGAATCTGTATTAAATGGGAAAATTTTCATGTTCTCTATGTAATTATACTAGTGATCGAAAAGATCATGTTAAAAATCATATAGAAAAGAGAAAGGACGGTAGTTGTAAAGATGCTACCATAAATGAAATTAAAATATATTTTAACTGTGAATACTGTGATAAACGATATACTACTAACAAGGGTCTAAAACGCCATCAAAGAGAGTCATGTAAAGTTCAACTTGAAGAACTCAAAATTAAATTAGCAGAGACTGAGGCTAAACTGGCTGAGAAACCGCAAACCGTAATTAATAACTATATTCAAGTCAATATCAATGGTTACCGAAAAACTAGTTTCGAACATCTAACAGATCTACAATATCAACGAGCTGTTAGAAGAATGATTTATACTGTTCCACAAATGATACAGGATGTACATTTTAACCCGAAAGTTCCTGAAAATCATAATATCTATATTAGTAATATTAAGAATAAGTATGCTATGGTTTATGATGGAAAAAAGTGGTGTTCTAAACCCCAAGATCAAGTTATTGATCAATTAATTAATGACCAGGAATATGCTATTGAGGAATGGTTGGGTGAAGGAGATAAGTTCCCGAAGGAAATGAAAAAGTTTAATGAATATCTTGAAAAGAAAGACAATTCTAATAAAGCAGATGAAATTAAAGACGTAATCAAAGAAGAAGTAAAGCTTTTGTTATACAATAACCGAGGAGTTATCAAACATGCTCGTACTTTAATCCAATAATACACAACCCCATGGTTCAACAGATACAGGTTCACCTTCTCTAAATTCAATAATATCACCGTCTTCAACTTCGAATTCTTCATTTGAACCGAATCTTCGGTCTCTTGAATACCTGCCTGTTCTACGTTGCCAAGTTTGATCTTCTCCTTGATAATCTCTTTTTTCTTTGATACTTAGTACTTTCTTGTGTTTTTTACAGTAAAAGTCATTAACAATACGTTATCAGTTTTTATAATTGAAAAATTGACAACGCATTGATCGGATATATGAGTACATCTAGCTACAACTAGGTCCGCTCTAGTACCTAGGTACTTCTTTGGCATACAACGATCGGCTGTACAACCAATTCTACGAGCTTCAGCTTTCCAAATTGGGCCATGACCTGCTCCAGGACCTGCATTTGCGTGAGCAATTTCGTGTAAAATAAGGTCATCAAAACTTGTAATTGGAGATTTGCACATCCAATCTCCGATTTTAATTAGTCTTTTAGGTGCAAAAAACATTTACCACCAGTAGTTTTCAACTTGGCATCAAGTGACCATATCCAACCAGGAAGACCGTTTTTTCCTACTCTTTTCATACACAAAGGTAATATTAAATTGACATATTCTTTGTAGATTTTGTATCTATCTTTTTCAGGAAATGGTTTATTTTTGAAACGTTCGTGAAGGATATGATTTCATAACACAATTAATGAGTGTATTTTTAACTTCATGTTCATTTATCATTTAATACTAACCGCGGTAATTATTTTTTTTTAAGATATCATTGTTCTTTAAATGTCAGAAGTAACTAGAGAAGAATTTAATGCATTAACAGAAAGAGTTAACAAACTTGAAGAAGGAAAATCCTTCGGTAAAGCAGCTAGAATTAAAAGAACGTCCCGAGCTAAAAGAGCACCAAGTGCCTACAATTTATTTATGAAAACTGAAGTACCTAAAGTTAAGAAGAAGAACCCTAACATGAGTCATACGGATGCATTTACAGCAGCAGCTAAGAGATGGGGGAAACAAAAACACTAATAACGATGCGATTCTTTTAAAAACTCAAAGAGTGTTAACGAATCGCGATGCGATTCTTTTAAAAACTCAAAGTGTTAACGAATCGCGATGCGATTCTTTTATTGTTTTTAATAAATGCAGCGTAAATTACATATACCCTCAGAACAAATTAGAAGAATTTATAAAGCTATGTTTGAACTTCCTCATGAAGTTGGAGGATATTTTGAGTTCAAAGGATCTGAAACTAGTCCAGAGTTTGATAGTTATGCCCAATTTACAGGTGATAAACTTGGCGTAACTGTACCTTCAGGAAATTACGAAATTCATTGGCACACCCATCCAGTGCATGTAATTGATCAGCAAGATATTTACGATATGGATCAGACTGGCCCGTGTCAACCTCCGAGTATTCAGGATTTATCATCTACGGCAGCTGCATATTATGCACAAGATTACGGAATGGGTCATGTATTGCGTAGAGTAGTTTTTTCACAAGAGGCTGTTTATATTCAATATCCTATTCCTGAAATACTTGATCAATATTCTGAAGAAATGTTTGAAAAAAAGTGGTGGAAACCGTTCAAGAACACCGCGACTCCGATTCGTAACAAAATAAACAATATATGTTTTGAATTAGGAAAATACATTAACGAAGACACCGGAGAACAAGAAAGTTATTATGATTTCGCTGAATCACAGAAAATTTACGCCAAAGCAATGGAACTGGAAGAAGAATATCTTAAAATAGCTGAACGATTCGGTGTTTATGTAGTTAAAATCACAAATTGGAGTCATTTGCTTTCTCGTGGATTAACAATCATGGTTTGAACTCAAACAAATTTGATTGTTTTACCAACGATTGAATTGTGATCATCGTCAGTCAATGTAAATTTGGCATTTTTATGCTTTTTTGCCAACCTTTCTCCTTGTTTCCAATCAATGAGTCGATCATTTCTTCCATGAACGATGGTTACGTCAGTTTCAGGGTGTAATGACTCAATATGTTCAAAGTTGTCCCATGTATGGTTGATTAATGACGTGATTACTGATTCAGGTAATACAAAGGTGTATTTTTTGGCAATTACTTCCTCAAGTTTCCAAAAAGGAGCTAAAAGTACGAGTCGTTTGGGTACAATATGAGGATTTTTGTCTAAAAAGTTGAGTCCAACAGCACAACCAATGCTATGACAGATGAAATTAATGACTTGATTAGGTTTTTGGACAGCTTTTAAACAATTACTAATGAGTTCTGCTGTAGTTTCTGGTTTCATTTTACCAACCGTTCCTCCAAACCCAGGATAATTAATTAAAAGGTATGAATTAACTGTTTTAGAAGCCAAAGCTTGATAATCTTGAGGTAAACTATTGTTTCCTCCAAGGACAATCCATAACGGAGTTCCTGGATTACCTTCTTTGTAATAGCAACCAGTGTCTCCATCCTTAGTTTGGATATTTTGAAAAGAAAGTTTGAAACTTGTTCGGAAAAGTCCTGGATAAATCAGTTGTTCTTGAAATATCCAGGCTAGGAATAAAGCAATAAGTGGTAAAAACATTATTATCATAACGATTCTTTTCATTATTCCTTTAATGAAACTCGTAAAAATTCCGGTGTATTTATACGACCGGTGTCATCTCTTTCCCATTTATTTAAGGGTGGTACACCTGAATTATAACGTTTACCAAGTTCATTCATATTTTGAATGGTGTATTTGTAAATATTTACAATTTGAGTTAGAGATTCTATAGCTTTTTCTTCATTTAGACGTTTTTCAATTGAATATATCTCCGAAGTTATTAATTTGTAATTAAAAAAAGTGTTAATAAATTTCGAAATCTTATTAACTATTCCCTCGGATTTAGTTTCTTGTTGTTGTTCGTTAAAGTTTTTATTATGCTTAATATCAATGATCATTTTGGCAAATATTTGTAAACATGCATCTGCAAACATATCACGCACTTCAATAGTTTCATTGGTTTTTGATTCTCGTTTATAAGCACGTTGTGTATGAATCCCCAATTGTTTTTTGGCTTTGTCAATTACTTTTCCGTAGGTTCCACGAAGATATCGTTTACGAAGTTCCAGAAGACTATTATCTAATTTCACCATTGTTCCATTTTGTGGATCATTATCTACATTTACTTGATCACGAATTTCATTAATGTAGCGAATGATAGAACAAATAACTTCCTTGTGTTTTTCGCGAAGTAACAAATGATTAACAGTGTATTCATTAACATCACAATCACCCAAACGTTGCTGTTGAGCTTGAATAGCTAGTCCATTTTCACGCCCACCTTGGTCTAACCATTCCTGATAATGTGGATTGTGTATAAATTGCGTCTTCTTAATTTGTTTTCCACTCCTCCAGTCAAAAAAGATGTTACATTGAGTACAAAACATCTGACTGCAACCCATCGACCTTTCGATAGGTATCTTACATCCTGGGCAATTTCGGTAATTTGACTCTTTTAAGTGCTTAATTGTTTCTAGGGTACTTTTGTCACACGCGTGGCCTGATTTAGCTATCCATTCCTGTCCTTTTTTACGCATTTTAAGGGTTTCTTGGTGAGCCTCAAGTTGTTTCTGGGTAATTGTTTCACGACACTTGCTGCAAATCTTTGTTTGACAAAGTCCGCATTTCCACCCTTCGCTGATAAACCCAGGACACTTTGGACAATGACCACGATTGATAATTTTTTCTTCTTTTTTTGTTTTACTATTATCACCATTCTTCAATATTCTAAGTTCTATGATCATTATTTTACGTTCATTGTAAAGTACTGTAAGTTCGTTATTCACTTTATCAAAACGAGCATTTCGTTCATACCATGTTTCTCTTATTTTTGATGAACTAAGGTTTTTCTCTCTTGTTTTAATTTTTTTGAGCACGACTTTCTTGTCAGCAACTAATTGTTTTATTTTTTGTTCACGGATTACTATTGGTTGGGTAGCATTCATTAGAGCAAGTTGTTGATCAAGAAGTATTTCCTCTCGATGTTGGCGATAACTTTTCTTAGTTTTAGGTCCAGCTCCTTTTGCATTTGTACCTTGTCCCCAAATAAAACTATTCGGAAAATTATCTGATAAATACTTGATATTCCATTTCTTATATATACGGTCCATTACAACAGTTCCTTCTTCATTTGTATGTTCCTTTTCTACCATGGACTCGTCACATTTATAAATACAATGTGCAGGTTCAGTACTATTCATAAAAAATTCCATATGACATGATACACATGCACCTTTAGAGCAATAAGGACATTTGATTTCCTTACGCTTGGTACTAAAACTTTCACAACAGATTAGGCATTCCATTATTTAATCATTTAGAAGTTATTTTCTTAAGAATTAAAACTTTTTGGTTTAACACGAGTTTTTAATCTGAAAAGTTATTGGAGATTCACTATGTTGTATATCATAAATCCAAGCATAAGTTAATAATTTACTTTCAAGATCTAAACAAATATGCAATGACGCTTGGTCTAATAAATAGTCACTATCTTCATCTAAACATACTTTTTTGAAGTTTTTTTGAAGATTAAGTGTTTTTTGTTTGGAATCTATCCAAACAATATAATCTCCGTCATCAAGAAGATGTTCGTTTTGATTATGTACAATATGTCTATATTCTTTGATATAAAAATCAGCTAAAAAAGTTTGAGTTAACAAAAAAATACATATTTTAGCAGTAACAGGTTCAAAATGTTCAAACAAATAGTCTTTAACAAAACCAGGCCCTTGTTTACATACCTCTTTATCAAGAAACAGACGAAGTCTAGGTAAATCAAGGCAAAATTGTTGATAATTTGAAGTAAAATAACTGTCCATCGTTATTACTTTGTTATTCAAAAAGAAATAACCTTAAGAAAATTTAGCAGTGTTAATTAAAACTCTTCGAGTGTTAACGAATCGCGATTTAAAGCTAATGGAAACCCCAAGTATTGATTTAGATAGATTAATAGAACTAGGAGATAATTTATGTAACCATTTACAGGAAGTAGACAAAGTTCCTGATAATGCTCGTAAACTTTGTACAATTATGCGTGCTGGTGGAGATGCTGTAACTATTAAATGGTATCATTCTAAACCAGAGTCTAAGGGTCATTACACGTTAGAAGAACTTAAAGAGCTGCACTACACTAATCATTTGGGCTCTGTACTAGATTATACAGAACACCTAACAGCTCCAATTATGATTGTTTTTGCATGTTTTGAACAAATTCGTAATGGATTTGGTAAGGATAAAATTTACTTTTACAACAAGAAATCTAATGTATCAAGTGTTTATGTTTAAAGAATCGCATAGCGATTCGTTCTTTGATTTTAAATGTGCTTAGGCAATGTATTATATTAGGTAAAATGCTGAAGCTTTTATTAATTGCGTGCGGGTTATTTTACGGTTACACACTCGTTACTTTTCGAGTTTTTACTTATGAAGAAGCTAGAGATCGTTTTCTAGCTTCTTCGAAAGATGCTGACTTTAGAATTTCTTCTCGACATGTATCAGAGAACTTATACACAGATATAGCTATTTACAATGGTTTACCAACCCAAACAATAATTCACATATCAGGTACTCATGGAGTTGAAGGGTATTTAGGTTCAGATATACAAACACATTTTTTAAAAGAGTATAAACATGATTTAAATGGTCCAACGTTAATCTTTGTCCATGCACTTAATCCCTGGGGTATGAAGTATTACCAAAGAACTAATTCAAATAATGTAGATCTTAATCGAAATGCTATTTTTAACGAATGGCCAGACCGTGATCCGAATGTAGCAGGGTATGAAGATTTATACGATTTGATTAATAATAGTAAATTACATAAATTTTTCACCACAAGTTTTTCAAAAGTTAAAAAAGCAATGATTACTGGAACCTATACGCACCCCGAAGGACTTTTCTATGGTGGTTCAAAGTTAGAAGAAGAACATTCAAAACTAATTAAAATACTTAAATTTTATTGTAAACAAACTAAAACATTAGCTCTTATTGACGTTCATACAGGTTTAGGACCATATGGTAAAGATACTCTTCTGGTATCACCATCAACAACTTTGAATGTCCCATTCAAACAATGGGTTTCAGCTCATGATTTTGATGGATATGAGATAGTTTTGGGTCAGGTAGCAGATAGTTACCCAAGTCAACTAGTTTCTCCAGGAACAGAAGTATTATCAATGGTTCAAGAGTTTGGGACTTGGCCAAGTTTTTGGGTAGGATATAATTTAATGTTAGAAAATCGTCGAAAAATTAAGACAGTAAAACTTTTAGACATTTTTTATCCGTTTTACACAGAATACAATACAATTAATAAAGGAGTTGTTAGGTTACATGAAGTTATTCAATTCATCATCGATTGATTATTCTCTACCAAAACCTTCTTTTTTATAAATTTAGGTTTGGCAGTTTCAACTATATATGGGTTTTTGTCATAGTTCTTTTTAAAATATGGAACTTTATCGTCCTTTTCACCATATCTTATTGGATAAAACATTGGATATAAATATTTTTCTCCAACAGCGTATGGATAGGGGACTCCGCTATTACCTACAGGTGACAGATAGTTTATGATTCTATCTTTTGCTTTAAATTTAAAGATACTTTCTCCAATATAGATATATTTATCATCGTCTAATTTAACTAGTATGGAATTCCCTTTAAAAGAATAGCGATGCGATTCGTTATCGTGTGTAAAGCCGTCTGGGACCCAAACTCCCTTGAATTTTTTAATATTTAACAAAATAGGCCCTCTAACTAGTTTCTCGTCTTCAATATAGAATTTTCTCATCTCTGTCAATAATTGTTTTAGTTTTTTATTTGATCCCCAACATTTACGATTAAATGTTTGTCTTTTATTTGGATTGCATCTCTTCCATAGATCACTGCGTTCATTATAAAGTTTTATGTATTCTGGGGGCATATATGGTTCAGACCAAATAATTTTGAATACTTTAACACTATTTTTTGTGATTAATACTTCATATGGGTTTCCACCATTATCCAATGTTCTATAAACACGTTGCTTTTTTATAGAACTTTTAGGAGTAAATTTAGTAACTTTATCATGGTATTTATTTGATCTCCTCTTAATACGACGTGTTTTCTTTTTTCTAGATCTCTTTCTAAATTTTGAAAATCGTCTACTTCCCATTTATTAATATCATAGAAAAACTCAAAGATCGGTGTAAATTTTTATCCCCGTGATTAAAAATGAGACTTTTGTGCGTAGATGGTGGAGGAATTAAGGGATTGATACCAGCTCAAATTATATACCGAATTGAACAATCTGTAGAAGAAGGTGGAATTGGTATTAATGTTCGAGAATACTTTGATATGTTTGCAGGTACTTCTGCGGGATCAATGATTGTTGCAGCAATGGTTTACGGTAATGCTACAGGAGAAGATCTTGTTAAAAAGCTTCTTCCTAATAAGCGTGCCAAAGAAATTATGCATCAGGGTATTATGGATAAAATATTCGGCCAAATGCAATTAAGACCGAAATACGATGGAGCTTCAAAACGTAAACTAATCAAGGAAAACGTAAATAACAAGACACTTGACCAAACAGATAAATTTGTAATGTTACCAAGTTACAACATAAACATGAAACGAACTCGATTTTTCAAATCATGGGAACCTCAAAACAAGGGAATACCTGTTTTGGATATAGTCGATGCATCAAGTGCGGCTCCTTCATTTTATCCGAGTGTTAAAATTAATTGTGATAATGGGTCAAGTTGTTTTGTAGATGGTGCAATTTCTGTCAATAATCCAACTGATTCAGCATATGCAGATATGTTAGAAATGGTTGAAGGTACTCATCGTGAAAATGAGCATATGCAGATTTTAAGTTTAGGAACTGGGTATACAAAAGTATCTGAAAAAGACCTTGGTCGCAATGTACGTAATTGGGGAGGCATTCAATGGGCTACCGAAGGTGATATCTTTCAAGTTTTAATGACTGGGCCAGAAGCGGTAGTTGATTATCGAAGTAAACGCTTTGCAGATGCACTTAATCATGATTATCTAAGAATCCAAGGTGATTTAGACAATGGGTCACTGGATGACACCAGTGATACAAATTTGGCTGAGTTGAGAGCTAAAGGGGATAAATGGTTTGAAGAAAATAAAGAAAATCTGAAGTCGTTTTTTTCAGGTATTTAAAGTAAGATTATAGGAAAAATGATAAAGAGCTACGTGATTAATTTAGAAAGACGACCAGATCGCCTCAAAACATTTAGGCATGCATTCGATGAACATATGCCTAAAGGTCTTCCACTTGAAGTAATCAAAGCCGTTGACGGTTCTGTTGAAAATTTTTTATATTCGGTACCAGAACACCTTCGGTCTCTAGTTTCTACTGACAATGATTATTCAGAAGCATCAAATTCACACGCAGTTCAGGCAACTATTTACAGTCATTTAAAAGCATGGGACGCTATAGCAAAAGGAGACGATGTATTTGGTTTTATATTCGAAGACGATGCAATATTTGCCAGAACACGTGAACTCACTAGCAGCACATTAATCAATGCATTAAGTATGTACCCCTCTAATTCAAGTATACTTTGGTTTGGGTGTGGTGACGTTCTTCCTGGGCATTTTTCTCACCCTAGTGAATCTATGCTTAGGGCACAAGAACGAAGTCATGTTAAAGTTGATTTGGGTGGTTACGGGCGTCCTAATTTTAAATCAGCTTATGTTTTTGATTGGTTGGGTGGGTTTAGTTACATTTTATCAAAAGAAGTTGCTCAAAAGTTATTGAATCAGGTAAAACAACAATCGATTAATTGTGCAGTTGATAGTTGGCTGAGAAAGAATGAACAAATAGAAGCGTACTTGACAGTTCCGCTATTGACTTATTCAACGTTTGAAGACTCTGATACCGGTCGAAATTAAGGAACAAAATTCAGATGACTACTAGCAATTGATGGATACCCGTAACGTTTACAAGTATCGTTAAGAAGACGGTAAAGTTTATCGTCAATTCTAGTCCAATTAATTGGATTTTTTCGTTTAGCATTTGAGTTAATATTGGTTGGAAGACGTCCTTTTGGAAGTTTTTGATCAAGATAACTCGATAGTTGTTCATAAGCATTTTCAACTTGAATACGAATAGTTGGTCCTTGGGCTTCAGCTAAACGATTGTAATAAACATAACTTAAAATAGCAGCACCAGTTTCAGAATGATCATTAAGATCAATATTAAAGTGGTGTTTAATTAAATCTCTTCTAAAATTGTAACTTTCGGGTTGACGATTTTCAACTATAATTGAACTAATCGAATGGTAAGGGTTTCTAACATAATGTATTACGTGTTCGTAGTAATCATCCGTAATGCGCTGAGGTCCCCATTGCTGGGATATATTCAGCACATTTACATTTTGCCAACAGCATATACCATCTTTGGAGTATTTTTCATGTCCAACTTCGTAACCAAATTCAAACATAAGAGTTGCCATGTATTTAGAACCGCATTTAGGGTGTCCAATGATTAAAAATTTCATTTCTTTAGATTGTTATCAATTAATTTTTTAAAATCGTACCGTGAATTTAAAAACTCAAAGTGTTAACGAATCGAATCGATTCTTTTAAAAACTCAAAGTGTTAACGAATTGATGAATTCTCTAAGACAAACAGTTAACCATCTCAGACCTCTTGAGTATGTATTTTCTAACCAGATTAAATGCATATTGCCTTATACTAATTATAAATTAATTGGAGAAGAACTTATTCTTACTAACCCTCGTGGTCAATGTGATTTATGGTTAGCTAATATCATTGACCAAGATGTTAATTTTTTGCTATCATTAGAACTGAAAATAGGTTCAGTTAATAATAACACTAAAAGGAAAGTTTTACGTCATCAAACTCATAAATATTACGAATCTATGAAGAAGTATTTCCCTGAATATAAAGTATATGGGTTAGGAGCTTATAAACACCCTGAAGGAATTGAATGGTACTCAGCAACTCGAACATTAGATATTCCAGAAATCAGATTGTTAAAAAATATGATTGATTCTCCGTTATTGCTTGTAGAAGATAGTAAACGAATTACCCGAAGGTAAGCACCGCGATTCTTTAAAATAGATTATCCCAGAAGTTCTTAGGCTTCTTTTTCTTAGATTTCTTCTTACGTCTACGTTTTGATTTCTTCTTACGTCTGCGAGACTTGCGAGACTTACGTCTGCGAGACTTGCGAGACTTACGGCGTCTTGAACGTTTAGATTTTCTGCGTCTTCTGCGAGACTTGCGAGACTTACGTCTTGTCTTGCGTCTTGTCTTGCGTCTTGTCTTACGTCTGCGTCTTGAACGTCTTGAACGTCTGCGTCTTGAACGTCTTGAACGTCTACGTGAACTTCTTGAACGACGTCTTACTTTACGGCATCTTTTTGATTTAGGGTGTTTTCTCCAACCTTTTTTACATTTGCTATAAGATCTAGCCATTTATTAAGTACTACGATTTTTTTCTGGAACGCATCTAATCCTGAATGAATTTAATACTATCTTCATCTCGTACGATACAACCAGATCTCAATTGAACAAATCCTTGATCCCACCCCTTCATTTTTTTCAAATCATCTACTACTCTTTGAGATTGTTTATTTATTTACTTTGTAACTTTCTAGAGTTAAAAAATTATGAAATTTCTGGACTTAACGTTTATCAAGCACGTAAAGTGGAATATTTGTTGGCCATTTATCTTCAAATTCTTTCAGTCCTAACAAACAAGCAAATCCTACAACTTTCGCTTCTGATTTATCCATTAAATCCATTGCAGCTTTAAGACTCCCTCCTGTAGCAAGGATGTCATCTACAATCAAAATACGTTTTCCTTTGAGTGCTCCACTTTGAACACATAGTTCATCTTCACCGTATTCTTTTTTATATTTAACACTAGTAACTTCACCAGGTAATTTCCCAGGTTTTCTAGCCATAACAAAACCTTTTCCAGAAATTGCTGAAATCGCGGCGCCAATGATAAATCCTCGAGATTCCAAACCGACAATTAAATCAAAATCACAACTTTGATAAACTTGCCACCAGAGATTTTGAGTCACTTTCTTCAAATGGTTTTGAAGAACTGGTGCAATGTCATAAAAGGTAACTCCTTGGTGTTCGTAAGTAGTAATAGATTCCATTTTTCCCTAATCATTGTTAAAATTCTAAGGGTTTTAAAGTTTAGAAACAACTAGTTATAAAATGAACCAGATTCAGGACTTCTCAGAATTTCAACAATTTTTATCCAATAATTATATCGCAGATTCCACTGGAATTTTGCGATTTAATTATTCAAAAGAGTGTCTAGAATGGGCATGTAAACCACCAAATTATATCCCAGAATTACTCATTGCTTACCGTGACTCAAATGGAGATCTTTTAGGTACTATTGTGGGAATTCCTATCATGCTTCAAAACGTTGTCACAATTAGTGTCAACTTTCTTTGCGTTCACTTAGCTCACCGAGAAAAAGGAGTTGCAAAACTATTAATTGACGAACTAATGAAAAGAGCTAAGTCACACGGCTTTAAAAATTCAGTCTTTACACGTGGTGTACCTGCTGGTACACCAAATTCTCTAAGATACCATCATTATCTTATTGACGTTCCGTATTTAGTTGAACTGGGTTTATTTCCGGCTACAGCTAAATATAAACATCCTTTTAAACTTGATAACAAAATGTCACTTCGTCCAGTAGTCAAAGAAGATATTCCAGAAATTCACAAACGCTATTCTAGTGAAAAATCCATTAGTCAGAAATTTACAATTGAAGAACTTGAATATTGGGTGCTTACTAGACCAGGGGTAGTATATTCCTTTGTAAGCGACGATTATTCTAATTTTGCTAGTTATTTTATTATTGAATCAACTTATGGTTTGAAGAAAGGTAATTTCCGAGGAGCGTATACTTTTTTAAATTATAGTGAACGGTCCGAGTTTTTAACAAAGGAATTATTGATTTCAGCAAAAAACGAAGGTTGTCATCAGTTTAATACACTTTTTCCAGGTAAAGCAGCTGATAAATTGTTATTAGGTACCGGATCATTAGTGTATTTCCATAATGAAAAACTTGTTGACCCTAAAGATGTATATTTAGTAATGGTATAATGGAAGGTTATTTAGTTTTTATCAATGGTCCAAATGTTGTACCTGGGAGTGGGACTACTATAAGTCCGGTTGAAGGAACATATGTAATGAGAATTACATATACAGTACAAAGAAAGCTTAAGAAAAGTGAATTGGATTCTTTGAGTGTTAAAGAATCGAGCCGTATAAATAATTGGGATGTTTACTATATAAGACCATATGCTGGTAAAAATAGAGCATATTTTGTAAAGAAGAAATCTCAGCGGTGCGATAATATTAATAATATCGTTTACGAATATGAACGTAAATATCATCAAGATTAAAAACACTTAAAGATATAATCAGTTAAAAACAAACAAACATGGTCATGGATGCATATATTAATCTTTTCTCGAGTAGAGTTTGCGTTCCAATCGCTGAGGTATCTACAGAACTTTCAAAAGCTTCAAGCTTTTTAGTTTCCGACTACCCAAAAGCAGAACAGGGCGAATATCAACATTTATACCGACCAGACCTACGATGTCATATTAATTCAGCACAGGATGGATTGTACAATGTTTCTATTGAAGTCTTGCGGAGGGCGACAGATAATGAACAACTAAGATCAAGACAGCACTCGGATTATCGATGCGGGAGGCGTACAGAAAAACCTGATGGAGATGATGTTGTTATCGACTGGCGATAGATCCTTCGGGAATTTACTGTGGGTATAAACAAAATGTGTGATAATTTCGATATAATTAGAACTTTATTAGACTTTGACAAAGAAGGTACTGTTTACCTTTGTCAAATCATTAAACGTCGTAAGGAAAATCCTGATATGAGTACAGGAAATTCCTTAAAACGTAGCTACTTCATTCATTCAATTGAAGAATATGATCAATGCATCGATTCTATCAAAGAAACTTGTCACTTTCATAATGCCCGTGCTTATTTTCGTCTAAATCCACGAAACCTTGAAACAATTGCTCTTCAAAGTCTTCGTATGACTGCTGAATATATTGCTTCAAAGAATTATGCTGCTGCACAAAACTCTTATCTTAGTGCAATGGGTCGTTATTCTAAAACAAAGTACTGGATTTTGGATGTTGATCAAATGGATACACTTCCTATACTTAATGAATACATCAAGTCTTCACAAAAACTTCCGGAAAATCCCACTAAAGCTCAAAAAGCAACAGTTATTCAGGTTATTAAATATATTCCAACTGTAAATGGAGTTCATGTGATAATTAAGCCATTTAACCCTGTTGATTATAGAATTATGTTTCCCGATGACGCTTTAATTCACAAAGACACACCAACTATGCTTTATTTTGACAGTAACTATAAATGCCTAAAAGAAGTAACAAAAGCCGAAGACGGCGTAAAAGCCGAAGACGGCGTAAAAGCCGAAGCCGGCGTAAAAGCAGAAGCCGGCGTAAAAGTCGAAGACGGCGTAAAAGCCGAAGACGGCGTAAAAGCCGAAGACGGCGTTGCTTCGGGTGAGGACCTCCTCCACCTTTAACTGAGGATGAATAAACTTCCAAATAGTATACGTGACGTCTCTAACTGTAAACCTACGGAGAGTTATGAGACTGATATCAAAAAAGAAGTTTGCCTAGAAATACAACAAATCTTATTACAAAAAATGGAAAAACTACAGGACATTGATTACGTTTTTTTGCAACAGTTAACTGATGCATTAAATAACTACCCACTAACGAATCCAAAGTTTTCACCAGTTAACACACCTATCAACACACCTAATTTGACACCAGTTTCTTCTCCACGTGCTATTAAGCAAGAATATGATTATGATCCTAACAATGATAACTTTTGTAAGAAACGTCCTATAGGTCGTGCACCCAATGGTATGAAATGGGATTATGTCAGAGGAAAATGGACAAAGAAGGATGCCGAATAACCGAACAGAACTTAGGTGTTTATTAATGAGGGTAAATGCGTCTTTACGAAGCTTGTAAAAATGGTGATCGAGAACAAGTTGATAAGTTAATCGAAAATGGTACAATCTGGTGGGACAATGGACTCGTGGGTGCATGTTCAGGTGGTCACATTGACCTGGTCAACCTGATGATAGAAAAGGGGGCTACTGACTGGAACTGGGGACTCATGGGTGCATGTGAGGGTGGACAGCTTGAAATGGCCAACTTGATGATCGAAAAGGGAGCAGATATTACTAGATTATACAAAAATTACTTAGATAAACTAAGAATGATGAGATTGAACAAGTTTATTGAAAACCATCTGGTAAGGGTCGAAAACCGAAAAAACTTGTTTATCGTGGACTTTCAAAGAGACCTGATGAACCGAACGGAAAAGTACCTTTGAAATCAGCTTAGGCGTTTATTAGTGAGGGTAAACAACAATGGAATTGTACAAAGCTTGTAAAAATGGTGATCGAGAACAAGTTGATATACTTATAGAAAAAGGTGTCAGTAACTGGAACTCAGGACTCGAGGGTGCATGTGAGGGTGGACACCTTGAACTAGTTAACCTGATGATCGAAAAGGGAGCTCATAACTGTAACTTGAACTACGGACTCCAGAGTGCATGTCGTGGTGGACACCTTGAACTAGTCAATCTTATGATCGAAAAGGGAGCTACCTGGTGGGATAATGGGCTCTGGGGTGCATGTCTTGGTGGAAAGCTTGAAATGGTAAACTTGATGATCAAAAAGGGTGCCTGTAATTGGGACATGGGACTCGTAGGTGCATGTCGTGGTGGGAACGTTAACATGGCCAACTTAATGATCGAAAAGGGTGCCCGTGACTGGGACTGGGGGCTCGGGGTTGCATGTTGTTGTGGACATATTGACCTAGTCAACTTGATGATAGAAAAGGGTGCTACTAACTGGGACGATGGACTCCAAGGTGCATGTAAGGGTGGTCACATTGACCTGGTCAATTTAATGATGGAAAAGGGTGCCCGTAACTGGGACTTGGGACTCGATGGTGCATGTCAGGGTGGTCACATTGACCTGGTCAACTTAATGATAGAAAAGGGTGCCCGTAACTGGGACTGGGGGCTTATAGGAGCATGTGCGGGTGGACATCTTGAACTTGCCAAATTGATGATAGATAAGGGTGCCCGTAACTGGGACTTGGGACTCGATGGTGCATGTCAGGGTGGTCACATTGACCTGGTCAATTTAATGATAGAAAAGGGTGCCCGTAACTGGGACCAGGGACTTCAGCGTGCATGTGATGGTGAATACTTTGAACTGGTCAACCTTATGATAGAAAAGGGTGCAGATATGACTTTGTTGTATAAGTATCAATTAAATAAACTAATGAGAATGAGGTTGAACAAATTTATTGAAAACCATCTGGTAAGGGTCGAAAACCGAAAAAACTTGTTTATCGTGGACTTTCAAAGAGACCTAATGAACCGAACAGTGAAGTATCTTTGACCTTAAAAGCTTAGGCATTTGTCAATGAGGGTAAAAGTTATGGAATTGTACAAAGTTTGTAAAAATGGTGATAGAGAACAAGTTGATATACTTATAGAAAATTTATTAGATTCCTTGGATAATGGACTCCAAGGTGCATGTCAGGGTGGACACCTTGAACTGGCCAACCTAGTGATCGAAAATGGAGCTACGAACTTGGACTGGGGACTCTGGAGTGCATGTTATGGTGGACATCTTGAACTGGTCAACTTAATGATCGAAAAGGGAGCTGATAACTGGGACAATGGACTCCAAGGTGCGTGTTATGGTGGACATCTTGAACTCGCAAATCTGATGATCGAAAAGGGAGGTATAAGTATGACTTAAATATACTAAGAAGGTTGAGGTTAAACAAACTGGTTGAAAACCATCTGGTAAGGATCGAAAACCGAAAAAAATTGTTTATCGTAGACTTTCAAAGAGACCTTATGAACCGAACAGAAAAGTACCTCTAAAGGAAATGCGTAATGAAACCTAAAATTAAATGAGTAATTAATATAAATGTTCCCACCCCGCAAAAAGAAGATTCGCCCTACCGTTTCTAAACTTTTTACTGACTTCGAAAACAAACACGATTTCAGATTATCAGAAACTCTCAAGTCCAATATAAAACATTCTATGATTGGTAAAAAGATGAACCACGATCGTGAGTTAAATATCAAAAATATGTTATGGGGTGCATTTTTACAAAGTCACACTTAAGGAAATACAAGAACAACGAAAAATGAATAAATTTGATACAAGTATTTATCAGTCTTATGACCAAGTTGTCAAGACTACTAAATATCGTTACAAAATGAGTAAAGCATCTGGAAATGAATGGAGAAGTAAATGGGATTCACAATATTTCCTCAAAGGCGTTGATGTTACGTACGCCGTTAAGCATATTTATGATAATTATAATGGTAATCTTATCTCTGAAGAATTTGACTTTAATAAATTAAGTAAAATTGATCAAAGTAAAATAATGGAATGTTGTTATCAAAAAGGTTGCTCAGAACTTTATACTAGAATTTACCGATTAAAGTATAAGTACTTCTTCTTGTACTCGTACGATAAAAAAGTAGAAAAAACTAGTACTGATTTATGTAGATGTTTTTGCGAAAGACATGCAACAAGGGGTGATTGTTCTCTTGAAGACTCTGATGATAATTACGAACAAATAGAAGGTCCCGAAGGACCTAGTTTGGGTGCTAAAGAATCTGATATTTCATATTCGGGGATTGAACTCCTTGATTTTAACTAATTTGTTGATGGTGGGTTTCTCTTTATTCTCCTAGTTCTATTAATTGTTCTATTATTTGGCTTACTTTTTGGTTTACTTTCTTCGGAAGTACCATATTCTCTAATGTCTTTCTGGTAATTATCCATTTCAGGTAATTTAGCTACCCAATTTGTTTCAAGTGGTTTACGTCTATTATTCCCACTAATAATTACATTATATTCATTTTCTAAATTTAAGTTAATGCAATCCAATAGTACAACGTTACTGCATTTTGTTAACTTACAATTTACACACCCTTGAATAATTCCGTGTTTTGTTCGTTTAATTTCACATTCATTTGAATCGATTACTCGAACATCATGGCATTTAAACATTTATTATATGGAAATAATAATTTTAGGTAATCATATACACTATTATGATTATGAAAATGATTATCATTAACATCTTAATTTTATGAAAAAACTCAGTTTTACGAATTTTTTTAAGTTCTCTTCGGAGTTTTTCAAAATCATTCTTCATGGAAGATGACATACTATCTATATTATCTTCCATAATAGATTGTGAATGTTCAAGAGATGATACTCTTTCATCCATTTTATCAATAATTACTTCAATTCTCTCAATTCTCTGATCATTTTCTGTTTTTGGAAACCTATGTCTAATTTGAGAAATCATCATTTGATAAGTTCTTTTCCGAACTATTCTATGCTAATTTTGTTTTGCAATTGTTATGAACAAATTCATCATAATCTGACATATCCATATAAACTGGGTCTTTTTTACCTTGTTCCATTTTTACAATCATTCTGCATTTTACGTTTTTATCAGAATTCAATATTCCGAAGATAAATACACCTGGTCTTTCCTTTATTTGGTATTCCTTTTGTATAGGTTTTCCATATGATATAAAATTACGAGATTCTTTGATAAATTCACTTACACCTGACATATTATTGGTAAGTTTCATCTTTTTTTCGAGAGATACAATAAGTTGTAAAACTCTGTTTAATCTTTCTATTGTTGTTCTATGATTTTCAAATGATAATTCATTTTTCATCAGTGGCCCTTGTGTTTGTAATTCTTTCTGTATTTTCATTTATTCAAATGTAATAAATTAAAAACTCAAAGAGTGTTAAAAACTCAAAGAGTGTTAAAAACTCAAAGAGTGTCGTGATGCGATTCTTTTAAAAGTATAAGTAAATGAAAATAAGCTCATTAGCGTTGTTATTTATTTTACCATTTGTTAGTTCTGTTGAAGCAAAATGCGATCCTAATCAAGTTTTGGTTTCAAAATGTAACCCGACAAAAAATATACGTAAAGTCTGTACAAATTTAGATTTTTGTCGTTCAGAAGGTGATCAAAAAATATGTAGAAAGAAATGGAAAGAACTTGAAAAAGCTGGTGCTACAGGGCTAATTGGTACATGTCCTAAAAACAGGGATAGGTGTAAAGTTTTACCTTGTACTTTTTCACCGACACCTGAACCTGAACTGACTCCTGAACCGATACCTGAACCGACTCCTGAACCGACACCTGAACCGACTCCTGAACCGACTCCTGAACCGACTCCTGAACCGACACCCGAACCGACTCCTGAACCGACACCTGAACCGACACCTGAACCGATACCTAAACCTGAACCGAAGGAACCGAAGGACCCGAAGGACCCGAAGGACCCGAAGGAACCAACAACAAGTCCTACAATAACTGAGGAAGAACATACGTGGCCTTGGTACTTTACATTCATTTTAATTCCAATAGGCTATGTTATATTTACACACCCTGATGAAACATCAAGTTGGTTAAAGCAATGTTATGCATTTTGCTGTTGTAAAAAAGAAGTTATTGTTTGAAAGCACTTAAGTATTATATTACTTAATATTAAATGGAAAAAGAAGAAATACTTGATATGGCGTATGAATCTCTTGAAGAGATGAAAAGAGAATCAATAGAAGAGGTACGGACAATTGAAGCAAAACTTAAACAAGCTAAAAATAAATATAAAATGTTAACAAGAGCGATCGATAAATTTGAAAAGACAGCTCCACGTATGTTAGAGGATATAATCGAAGAGGGAGATATTGATATTAATGATTCAGATGAGGTAGTTGAGGAAATTGTTACTGGATTTCTTGGTGGTTAATTAAATTTTTCTTTACACACAATTAATGATTCGTGTGCATGGTTGGATATATTATAATATACACCAAGAATCTTAAATTCTTTTATTATTATATTTAACCAATCATCTTCATTAAATTCTAAATGAATAACCGGTTTACTTTTAGATATTTCTAATTCTTTTTTAGAAATGTCTTCTTTGAGTAATCGTCTATTAAATGGCATTTTTACAATCAATACACGATGTGTGGGATTGTAAGGACGCAAATACTTATATATTGCATTAAACTTATATCCTTTAAAAAAGAAAGAACATGAGTTATTATGTTCAGTTAATGTTACACCATATAACAATCTTTTAAATCTTGTAAATATATCATTTACCATTGTTATAAAATTACTATCAAAAAAACCCTTTTTAAATATTGGATATTCATCTTCAATTAGGTTTCTTTGACTATTAACTCCATGAAAAATAGGTGTCGTATTTTCTAATGATTTACGCAGTTCAATTTCATCTCGTGTTTTTTGTGTGACTTGCGACAATTCTTTACGTTTTGAATCTATTGCTTGTGTGACTTGCGACAATTCTTTATCAAGTAATAACTCATGTTCTTTATGCAGTTTTTCATCTTTTTCAAATTTTTCATCTAATTCTTTTTTCTTTGTTAAATATAATTTTTCATCTTGTCTTAATTTTTCATCCAATTCTTCTTTCATTGTTGAATATTTTATCTGATATTTTTGAGAATCTAAAGCAAGTTCTTGTTCTCTTTTAACAAGTTCTTGTTCTTTTTTAACAATTTCTTTTTCTCTTTCTTTTTCACATATAACTGAAGCTATTGGTAATTTAGACATCTTTTATAATTTTTATGTTATGAGATTCTAGGGAAATTTGAAACTTAAATTTCGGCCTTAAAATATTTACCCAAATTAAAGAATGATTCAATGAACAGACGATTTTCAAATTCAAAAAAGAAACCAAAGGCACGTCCAAAGAGAAAGAAAAGAAGATCCCGAAAGAAATTGAAGGGTATACTGAAGAAATTTAAGCGCGATCGTAACCGAAGAATTTCAAAAACAAAGAAGATAAAGTTTGCACGAGGAACTAATAAACAACCAGTAAAACACAAGGAACCTAAGTTATTATCGGCTACTCAAAAGAAACTACGAGGTTATAGTCGAAAGTATAAGTATTGTTTGGGTTCAGAATATGCTTAAATAGTAACATTGAAATTCTCATCATTACTTCGAATTTTTGGTTCATCATGTAAACAAGCATACACAACAATAATCAGTAGCAAACATGTACTGATTATATTAACTATTTCTAGACAATTATCCATTTAGAGTAATTGTTTACAAAACGTTAAAGCGAACAAAGGTGAGCGACAAGCGAACAAAGGTGAGCGACAAGCGAACAAAGGTGAGCGACAAGCGAACAAAGGTGAGCGACAAGCGAACAAAGGTGAGCGACAAGCGATTATATTCCACCAACCTTATGAATGGTATAATTTGGATTGTTTTTTTTAAATTCCTGTGCTTTTTCAAGAATATTGTCTATATTTGAGTAATTTTCGTAAAATTTGATGACATTTTCAATACCATACCACCATTTGTGATTTCTCATGTCGTAAATAGAAGGTAATGGGATATTAAGACTAGGTGGTAAGCGTTCTATGCAAGTATCTGGTTCATTGGATTTTCCAATGTAATGAAGGTACTGAACAATAGCAAGCGTATCATATTGTTCAGGATGTTTATAAAGAATATAAGTGGTCATAATTTCTTAACGAGTCATTAGGGTAAAAGTTGTAAAATTGAACGCGATCTTTGAGTTTTAAGTTAATTTACACCCAATTGATGTAAAATATGACAAAACAACGGTTATAATATATAAAATATATATAACCGGGAATGCAATCCTCATAGTATTTAACGCATTAGATTGATCTATTATGTTATTTTGACCAAATCTAAATGCGCGCTTGGACATTTCAACGGGTATTGCAATTGGTGTTGCAACTGGAACTGGAACAAATTCTTTCCAAATCTTATTTCTAAGTATCCAGCACAAAATAGTAGTTATAATAGTAAAAATACCTATAAAACATGCAGTGACAATTAGAGGAATTTCTAAGTCATCTTTGTAAGATATAATAATAGCACTACCTCCTAATGATAAAGTAGTTAACGTACCAAAAATTATGATAGGTATGATAAAATCTAAATTAGTTTTAATTGCGGTATAAGTAAAATAGAGTAAAATGCTAATAATTATAACAAAGTAACTTATGTTTGAAATGAGAGATGTATAGTAATAGAAATAATAATCTTCAATTTCGCTAGGACAATCTATTTTTAATTCCATTTCTTTAATCTATTACATTATATTCTTAAATCTGTTTTTTATGTAATTCATGGGTAAAGCTCAGATTTAGATTAACGAAAAGTAAAATGCTATAAAGAAATGAAGAAATGATCTTTAAATAATGACAGAAGTTGTAAACAACCCAGAATCATATTCACCGAAGTTTAATATAAACAATGGTCAATATGAAGATGATACACCTCCAACAAGTAAGGCATTCAAAGAAAAATATAAATATGGGTTGGTTTGTTGCAACGGTAATAAATTTTTAACAAGAACCTCATTTAGGGCACATACTCGAACTCAGATACATAAAAATTGGTTGGAAAGTTTTAGTCAATCGGGAGACAATGATCCGGTGAAGAAAAACTTGAATTTGGAGAAAACAGTTAAGACTCAACAAATACTAATTGGGCATTTGGAAAACCAATTGTTCAATACGAGGTTAAAATTGAAAGAATTGAAGGACCCGGAGGTATTTTACGTAATCAAGGAACGAGAATCAGTAAGACTCAACGAAAAAGTCTTCAAAATAGGTATAACTAGACGTAGTTTTCTTGAACGATTCAAAGATTATCCTGAAGGATCGTTGCCATTGTGTGTATACAACGTAAACGATTCGAAGAAAATTGAGGATAAAGTCAAGGGACTTTTTATTCGAAAGTATCGACTGGTTCGAGGCAATGAGTACTTTGAGGGTCGGTTACCAGATATGATAAAGGATATAGCTATGATAATGAAGGAACATAATTAGCCACCAAATCAATTTTTAATTAGGTTTCTCTTGTTATATAACATCATCCTAACTTCTTCCTTCATGGCTTCTTCTGCTCCGTCTTTTTCTTTAATTTTAAGGTATTTTTGAAATTTTTCCATTACAATAGGGTGTTCTTCGCACTTTCCTTCAACCCACTGTTCAAGTTCGTATTCGTGATCGGTTATTAATTTATCAACTGTCTGATTTTGATCTTTAATTTCCCAATTAGATCCGTTATAAACCATGGCATATTTACCTTTTTGGTTTGAAATGTAAATATTGTGATTTTGAGGTTGGTTTTTATTGAAGTGGGTATATTCAATTAATTGAGGTACGGACATTAGCATTTTATTTAGAACTTTGTTAAAATGTTTATCGGTAAGTTTGGAGAAATCTGTATCATTATAACCATTAACTTGAATGTTAATGTTTACAGTGTTATTGTTAGTGATTGTATTACCCTTTACTTCAAGTTTGGCTTCGGCAATGGCTAATTTTGTTTTGAGTTCGTTGATTTCAGATTCTTGATTAGATTTGAGAACTTTGCAATTTTTAAGGTGTCTTTTGAGATTTGCCTTAGTAGTGTAACCCTTCCCGCAATATTCACATTCAATGTCCACCTTCCTAGTCAAAATCTGAGGGTTTTCACCACATTGTACTTTCCTAGTAGTATGTCTTTTGACATGAGACTTCAAATCACTAGTGTAATCACATACAGAACAATAAAATTCCATTTTTGATTAATCAATTATTTCTTTAAGATAATTAGCAAAAAAATGCTATCCAATGCTATCCAAATGGATAGCATTTTTTTGCTATCCAAATTGCTATCCAATGCTATCCAAAATTTGGTGGCGTTTTAGACATACGGAAATTTGATATTTTTGAAATTTTTAACATACGTTTTATTTTTTTTGCTATCCAATGGGGAGGGGGGGAGAAGGTTCAAAAAACCTTGACAATGGAATTTACTACACTATAGTTAGTAGTTAAGAGTAGAGGAAAGTCTTAAAACCTAGTCAAAATAATAAAAGATGTTGTGTCGAAGGGTTGTGTCGAAAATTAGGTTTTTGAAAAATTTGTCTGCGCTCCCCCCTCTCAATTGGATAGCAAAAAAAATAAAACGTATGTTAAAAATTTCAAAAATGTCAAATTTCCGTATGTTAAAAACGCCACCAAATTTTGGATAGCATTGGATAGCAATTTGGATAGCATTTTTTGCTATCCAAAATATATTTAACGTGATAATGACAGGAAAAATCATAAATCCTAGTCAAAAACTATTTATGATATTTAAACACATAGTCAAAATAAAAATATATTTTACGTTAGATCGTTAGATGATAAAAGGATAAAATAAAAGCGCGCGCAAAATGAATGTATACCAAAACTCAAACATAATGGAACAAATTAAAAAACCTATCGACCAAACTTTGGTTGAATTGGTTAAATCAAAAAATTACGAAAAAATAGAAGAATTTTTAAAAAACGGAGGTTCACCGTATGGAGTAATAGATTCACATGATGGTTTTGGTATATTAAATATGAGCATGATGAATGTATTATCTAATGAACAGGAAGTTGATATTAAAATATTTGAACTTCTTATTCAACATTATGATAAAAAATTTCATGACTATGGACAAAATCAGGATAATGTTTTTTACTATATGAGGACTGTTGGTCAATGTAACCTTGTAATTTTTACTATCATGAAAAAATATGGATATAAAATCAGAGGAGTTACTGTTAACTCTTTGTTTCATATTATTAAAACATACCCCGATTTTTATGATGAATTAATAAGCATGATTGATTTTGATAATTTATATAGTCAAGACGAGCTAATTAAACCTGGTGAAACTAAGGAAGAATATGAAAAATGGTATTTAATTATGATTTTAAGAGATCTGAAAGAAAAACAACTTCAACTTGAAAAAGAAATAGCTTATGCTGAAAAGAAAAACATAGATTTTACTGGATTTAAAAAAGATCTTGAAATATACAATAAACTCTATAACTGTTTCATAGGTCAATTTGGTTTATCTACCACTTGACCAGGGTTAATTTCAAAAAATTCAGTATTTTCGTAGTATTTAGGTTGTTGTGACAGAATTTCTTCGGAGTTGATTATGTAATGACATTTTTCAGGAGCTCTTCGGGGTTCATCTATAACAGCTTGTAACATTTGTTGGGCGGCAACTTTTGGATCAATCATTCCATATCCGCAAGCAAGTGGAGGAACAATCAAGGTCCCTTCACCGGTCCAAATTTTCATGATCGCACGCATCGCATGGTAAGGATTGTGGGTTTCTTTTACGGGTTGAGGCATTAACATGGTAGGAGCACTAATCAGATAGTTGTTTTGATCGGGTTGAACAAGAATTGCGGACCCTATTGGTAAGAAAGGTCGTCCAAGAAGGCTACGATATGGACTTACGTCTCTAATTGTTCGTTGAACTAGGTGCTGAATACCATTAAACATACCCATGTAGGCTTTATCTATCCCACCATCCATGAAACCAAGCGAATTTGCTGGGCTAACGAAGTAGGTTGGGGTTGAATAAGTGGATCCATGACCCATCCATTCACGGGTAAGTATATCTTGAACATTTCCTTTATGGGTTCTGAACCCAACGAGTTGAAATGGTTCAAGCATCTGATCTGTAAGACCAATTATAACAATATTTGGATTTTGTGTCATTTTAACGAGTTGTTAGAGTAAAAACTGGGTGTTTGGACGTAATCAGTTACAAAATAGCCGTATTTCTTAGTGAAGGTGGATTTAACAATTCCGTAACAGTCTCCGAAAAATAACGATCTATCCACTTGTCTACGTACTTTTGAACTAATTGTACAAACTCTGGATCTTGTTTTATCAAAAGGTCCATCTTACTATATTGATATATACTGTTAGCTAGTATTTTTTTAGTATTTTTAGATACGAGATTGTTATCTTTAATCGACGTTTCAAACATTTCTCTCAAATTGATACTCTCTTCTCGGTTGATCATTTTTTTAACTATATCTACATCTTCCACAAAACCCGCCATTTCCCCAGTAACGAGTTTATAATGCTCACTATCCTTAACACGATCAATTATACTAGAATATTGTTCAATCGATGACTTAAATGAATCTGGTAGCGCATGCGTAGAAAAAAATAACTCAATGTCTATGTTAAACATTATTCCATGAGTAAATTGTCCTTTTATGGTAGCAATGATACTAAATAGGTCTTGTTCATCCCATTCTAATGGGTAGTATTCGTTGCGTATTATATTTAATTGTTCATCATAATTTATTTTGTCTTGTCTACAAATAAAACTTAGATCGCATGTGTAAGGTCGAGTCATTTTAACCTGACTTTGTATATATACTAAAGTCTTTGATTTTTTGATTGTATTTCAAAGTAAGTTCCACTTGGAGTGGGATTTACTTTGATTTATTTTTTAAAAGCGTCAATCAACCCAGCTAATGTGCAGCACCGCAAGTGCATACGATATCCTGTATCCTAATTTACCAAACATTTCATGTATTTTATCAATCTCTATAACATCTTTTGTATCTCTTGGATCACGATCTAAAAATTTTAGTATTAACGATTTTTTCCCTTTTAGGACGGATTGTTTAATTAACATCATTATGTGATATTTTTTAAATTTTAATGTTGTTTCTGGACTCCATCTGGTTAATTCAACTCTATCAGGTCTGTTTGCAAAAGTATCATAATCTCTTTTAGCTTGATTCTTACAATAATCAACTTCAAATTTTTCTTCAAAGAAATCCATTTTCTTTATTACTTTGTTATTTCTTTAAAGTACTTTGTGCTAATTAACGAGTTCTGTAAAATTGTAAGAATTAGAAGACGTTAGAAACAATGTATCAGAATACGTAAAATGATTCAACCAATTCTGGTAAAAATCACAAGTGGTTCAAAATTTGCGGTTGTTAGGTATGAAAGTAATTTAAAAGCATCTAAACAACTTTCTATTGGTAAAAAAACTATCAGGAAGTATCTCAAAAGTAAGAATCGATACATTCTAAACAACGTAACTTTTACTTTTGAAAATGATACGACAAATCTTAATAAATCCTTTGCAAGTCATCCAAAAGCTGAATGTTGGTCTAAAAAGAATAAGTTAAAACCACGTGAAGTTTTTGTATCAAGTCGTAAAAAAATTTGGTTTGATTGTGATAAATGTTCACATGATTTTTGTTCAGCTTTATATAGTATATATAAGGGAACATGGTGTCCATACTGTGCAGTACCTAGTAGAAAATTATGTTCATCAGATTGCCGAGAATGTTTTGGTAGATCCTTTGCAAGTCACCCAAAAGCTGAATATTGGTCTGAAAAGAATAAGTTAAAACCACGTGAAGTTTTTGTATCAAGTAATAAAAAATACTGGTTTGATTGTGATAAATGTTCACATGATTTTTGTTCAGCTTTGAGTGATATATCTCAGGGAAGATGGTGTCCATACTGTGCAGGTCAAAAATTATGTTCAGCAGATTGCCGAGAATGTTTTGATAGATCCTTTGCAAGTCACCCAAAAGCTGAATATTGGTCTGAAAAGAATAAGTTAAAACCTCGTGAAGTTAGTATATCAAATGGTAAAAAAATTTGGTTTGATTGTGATAAATGTTCACATGATTTTTGTTCAGCTTTGAGTGATATATCTCAGGGAAGATGGTGTCCATACTGTGCAGGTAAAAAATTATGTTCAGATGATTGCCTAGAATGTTTTGGTAGATCCTTTGCAAGTCACCCAAAAGCTGAATATTGGTCTGAAAAGAATAAGTTAAAACCTCGTGAAGTTTCTATATCAAGTGGTAAAAAATTTTGGTTTGATTGTGATAAATGTTCACATGAGTTTTGTTCAGTTTTATATAGTATACATAAGGGAAGATGGTGTCCCCTTTGTAAAAATAAAACTGAACAAAAGGTTTATGAATATCTTATTACGAAGTATGAAACTGAAAGAGAGATTGAAAAAATGGATTTTACTATAAGTATTGGAAAAATCCAATTAGATATAGAAATAGATGGAGATCAGCATTTTAAACAAGTGTCAAATTGGCAATCACCCGAATATACCTTAAAAAATGACCGAAAAAAGATGAACAACTCGTTTACATTGAACAAATCTTGCATAAGAATCTACCAACCAGACGTATTTGATGACAATATACGATGGAAAGAGTTAATTGACTCGTGTGTAGAAAAGGAATTAGATAGAAAAGGCAAACCATTCATTTATATCAGTAAAAGACATGTAGAAATGTATGAAGATCATGTAGAAGGGTATGAAAACGTGTGTATAATGTGATTATGTATTTTGAGGCGAAATGAGTGTATTTTTGGTCTAAAAACGATTTAATCAGGTATCAAGTAGGAAAAATCTTTGAAAAGTTTGAAATTGAATGAATAGATGGGTAAAAAAGTGTGTTTTTGGTATATCGTTGGTGTTTTTTGTGGAAAAAAAATGAATCGTTGGGAGTTGATTAAGTGTTAACGCCTCCGGCGAACAAATGGATTTGCTACAACGCAGGCAAATTGGTGGGTGAAAGTCATTGGGAGTTGATTAGATGTTAAGTTCAAAAAATAATTTGGCCTAGATTAAAAAAATAAAGAAAGTTAAATTATTATATAACAACCGTGGTAAAATAAAAAGATAAATATATTAATATGACTACTTGTACAGGAGACGGTTCTTGCTTAACTCAAAATTATGATCTCAGTTACGATGAAAAAGAAAACGAAATTTGCGAATTCAAATGTAAAGGAATAAGGTGTTCTAATTATGAATTTTGCAAAAATATAAACCCTGAGTGGTTGTTTAATACGAATACGTGTAACACAATATGTAAAAGCTGTGATATAAATTTCGGAGAAGTTTTGGAAATAATAAAATTAACAGAAGAATGCTCTATTTGCTACTGTGACCCTACTGATGGTATAAAACAAAAATGTGGTCATAAATTATGTTTCAAATGTTTTGAAAAAATCTACAGCTCTGAAGAAGAAGAAGAAGAAGAAGGCCAAGTACCAACTAGTATAAATTCACAAAAATGCCCATTATGTCGTTACCAATTTAAACAAGAATGGTTGAAAAACTTATGAATATTATAAGTTTAGAAAGAACGAATTCGAAGACGCCTCCGGCGAATCACTTGGATTTGCTAGAACGCAGGCAAATACATCTTAAGTAACATGTTGAATAATTTTATGATGCCTAACAACACCATAAATTGTTTGTGAAATTACATCACGTTTAAAAAATTTCACGTTTTCACTTCGGTTTGGAAACGTGAAACGATTACATAAATAAATTATAAATGTGAAAAACGTGAAATCATTACATAACACCGATTGTTTTTATTCTCCCTAAGGTGATTTACTCGCATCTCTATCAATCGACATTCTACTTGATGGACTAACCGAGGATAATGAAG
>PJEL010000853.1_pt1 | contig 34139 bp, 28 predicted proteins | sample 1853271 | NCBI WGS metagenome assembly PJEL01 (sample SAMN08108733, study PRJNA415343) | Invertebrate metagenome, whole genome shotgun sequencing project. | host: Globobulimina | place: Sweden: Gullmar Fjord | collected 2015-08
TTTAACAGATAACAACAAGGAGTTTGTTGACTTAACATTCTCAAGCACCACTGACGACTTCACTATCACCAATAATCCACCTTATTTTTCAGTATTTTCAGATGACGTATCAGAACTGCAGTATGAACAAGTTACAATTTCGGCCAATGATGCAGGTTATGAATCTAAATTAACTTTTCATTTATATATAAAAGATAATTTTACCCGCTTTTTAGGTGGCAACCCAAACTTGGCGCCTCTAATTGAAGTACCATTATTGTCGCCATTGCTAGAAAGTAAAACAATGTCTTTTGATGTAGTCATTGAAGACTTTGAAGACCACCCATACTCAATCGCAGTTGTGGCGGATGAGAGCATTTTAACATCAGAGGTTAGTGGCGACCAAGTCTCTATTACTGCAGCCCTACTTGCCCAACAAGATGATTTAAATACTGAATTTGATATTGTTGTTACTGACGTATTTGGCAGTGAAAGAGTTGAAACCGTTTCACTTACTATCTACAAAAATACGCCGCCGGCCATTACCGCTGATGCAACAACACTAGATATTGTTGAAACGGGCCAAGTGCAAGTTGCAATATCGGTAGAAGATGTTGATGAAGGTAGTTTAGAGCCTCAATTGATTTATGACTCTAGCAAAATGACAGCAGAGTATTCCGGAGGTTTATTAACAATAGAAGCCTTTGATCTAGACGAACAGTTTACCGACAATTTCATCATTCGTGCAGTAGATGAGTTTGGAGCGGTTTCCGAACTAGAGCTTCCATTGATCATTAGAACAGATAACTCAGCTCCACAAATCACGCTAAGTCAATCTACAATTGAAATTGCACCAGGTCAGTCAGAGTCGCTATTGGTGAATTATTTTGATCCCGACGGAACGGAGTTGGAAATCACTCGCTACACAAACAATAGTTTATTAACGGAAAGTTACGACCAAAACACAGGTATATTAACTCTGAGTCTGGATGCTAGTGCAACTTTCCAACAAACGATGACCTTAGTTACCACAGCGTCAGATGGCTTCATAACGGTATCAGAAACCATTACCGTAATTGTTCCTGTTGCGCCCTCTCCTCCTGAACTAACCATTAATGCCTTCATTCCCGAGGTTGACGAGGAAGAAACTCTCATCATTAATTTTATAACTGACGATCAGAATGGCGATAACGTAATTGTTAGCGTTCAAGATGGTGGAACATCAAACTTTTTAAGCCTAAATGTCACAGTTTATGATAATTATTTGCAAATTGTGGTGCCAGATAATGTCACTTCTATTACCAACTATGCAATTGAAGTCATTGCCACCGACGATAGCACGAGTAATCTGAGCGTGAGCGAAACGATTCAGTTTAATGTCATGCCTGTAAATGATCCTCCTACCTTAGGCCTGGTTTCTAACAGCATTGAACTGACGAACGACTACATAACTCGGATTAATCTGAATATTAGTGATGTAGATAATGATGCTGCAGACTTCACGGTAGAGTTGCTAGCTAATAATGGAAACGCTATTCCAAATACTCTTGAAATTGCAGGACTAGATGTAAACTCTCTGCAATTAAAAGCAGCATACAAAGGCATCAGCATGGTCAATCAACCTTTAAAGCTTCGCGTATTTGATGGCCAGACATATGCCGAAGAAACCTTACTTGTCACCGCTTTATTACAAAACAATGCCCCCATATTTGGCGACTCAGTAGACTCAGCTCAAGTGCTAGAGGACTATACCGACCAATTTGATATACAAATAACCGATGAAGACACACCGACAGATGGTGATGTTGCTTCAATCAAGGAAATCAACATTGGCAACGTATCAGGTGCAAACCCAGTAAGTACAACTGTAGTGGATGGCATTACAGTTAATACACAAATAGGGGTTGGCGTTTCCGTTACACAAATTGAACAATTTGTTTCCAATAACAGGATACATATTGCAACGGCAGCAGGCACCGGTGGCTCTACGGTTCTGCTCTCTGTAATCGCGACTGATGGTTTTGTAGATATTGCTCATGACATCCGACTAAAAATTGTAGCTCCTTAAGTAATTACAGGGCTAATTAAAAGCTTGCACAAGCCTCTAAATAAAAGTTAAATAAGCTTATATTTTATTGGCTTGGAGCCCTCATGAGCGAAGAAGCGCATTACCCACTCACTGACTTTATTACCTTTCCAGAACAACAAATGCTGGCAAGATCAGAAGAGTATTTAGACGAGATAAAACGACGTCATAGTATTAGAAAGTTCAGTGATAAAGCGGTACCAAAAGAAATCATAGAGAACTGTATTAAAGCGGCAGGTACCGCACCAAGTGGCGCAAACCATCAGCCTTGGCACTTTGTTGCACTTAATAACGCAGATATTAAAAGGCAAGTAAGAGAACAAGCAGAAATACATGAACAAGGCTTTTATGAAGGCAGAGCTGGTGACGAATGGTTAGAAGCATTAAAACCTTTAGGTACAGACGCTAACAAGCCGTTTTTAGAACATGCCCCTTGGTTAATCGCTGTTTTTTCACAAAAAAAAGGCGGTATTAATCCGGGTGATCAGAACACAAATTACTATGTGCATGAATCGGTTGGTCTCGCGACTGGTTTCTTAATTAATGCCTTGCACCATAGCGGCCTAGCAACTCTCACTCATACCCCAAAACCAATGCAATTCCTCACTAAAATATGTCAGCGTCCAGACAATGAGAGACCATTTATGTTACTTGTTGTTGGTTATCCAGCTGAAGACGCAACGATTCCGCATCATGCTACCGTTAAAAAGTCATTAGAAAACATAGCAACATTTTTATAGTCAGGATAAACAATGAAATTTAATAAACTGGGTAGCAGCGACATAAAAGTGTCTGAAGTTTGTTTAGGCTCAATGACATGGGGAGTTCAAAACAACCAGTCCGACGCAAATCAACAAATTGAACAAGCCATATCTAGAGGCGTTAACTTCATTGATACGGCAGAGTTATACCCTGTACCGCCTACTGGCGAAAAGTACGGTGCTACAGAGCAAATCATTGGCAACTACTTAAGTGCCAATAAAAAGATGCGCAATGGCATTGTATTAGCAACAAAAATAGCGGGAAATGGTTTACCTTGGATCCGCGAATCTGCAGATATTGATGGTGACGCTATTATTAAGTCGGTAGATGCTTCACTGAAGAGATTACAAACAGATTACATCGACTTATACCAACTTCATTGGCCAAATAGAACGTCACCACACTTTTCTAAACACCGCCCTAATGCCGTTAAGTTTTCTGACGTTAATAAAGATAAACAAGTTAGTAATATGCTAACCATATTACAAGCACTCAATGACTGTGTTAAAGCCGGTAAAATAAGACACTGCGGGCTATCTGACGATACTACTTGGGGAATCAATCAGTATATAAAACTAAGTGAAAAGTACGCTCTACCTAAAATGGTGGCCATTCAAAATGAGTTTAGTTTGTTACATGCCAAAGATTGGCCTTATTTAATTGAAAACTGTATTCATGAAGATATTGCTTATTTACCTTGGTCACCACTTGCTGGCGGAGCATTATCCGGTAAGTACTTAAACAATATGAGACCTGAGGGAAGTCGATGGACATTAACACAACGTAATGGCCTTTTTAGGGACACCCCAAACAGTCAACTTGCTATTGCCGAATATAAATTAATTGCTCAGCAGTTTAATTTAACACCTAGTCAACTGGCACTTGCTTGGTGTAAACAAATAGACGGTGTTACCTCCACAATTATTGGCGCAACAACGTTGCAACAATTAGATGAAAATATTGACGCTTTTAACGTCGAGCTTCCTGACGAAGCATTGGTGAAAATTGATTCAATCTTTCAGCAATTCCCAGCTCCTTTTTAAAAGAGTAGTCGCAAGTTTAGTCAATATGAACTTGCGACCACTAATCCCCTAATAGCGCCCTCAAATCACACTCTTTACAAACATGTGCAGCTAATCCATTGCGAAAACAATAATGTCATTAAACGTTTAGCTCTTTAAACAAAAATAAAATAAACAACTTTTCAATTACTTAGCGAGCATCACTAAATAAACTAGATAAAAACTCTTCAGCGACGCTTGATCATTAAATAAACAGGTAGTAATCTTTATGTACCACTTGTGGTAGTGGTACATATAACTCAAGGTGTTTACATGATTACAATTGATATGGACAGCCGAGAACCTATGTTTAGTCAATTAGTTGCCCAAATTAAAAAAGCAATTTTAGATAAAACCATAGGTCCAGGAGATACGTTGCCTTCAATTAGGCAATTAGCGAACGACCTGGATATAAATGCCAAAACTGTAGCTAAAGCCTACGACTTGCTAGAACGCGATAATGTTATCGAAAAAAAAGGGTACAGGGGAACGTTTGTCCACCCTAATGCTTATTCTAATAGTCAGTTTGACTTAGAGGTTTGGCTTGATGAGCAGTTTACATCTTTACTAGCAACACTTAAAACCAGTGGAGCGACTGATTCTGAAATTCGTATCGCTTTTAATAAAGTAATGTCTCAACAGATAAAAGGGAAATAATGATGAACCTATCCGACCCAGCAATAGTGTGGTTTTATATTGCCGTTGCACTGCAAATTTCCGTGACGACAGTATTTGTTCCATTAAAAATAAAGAGCCAATTTAGCAAATATTTATCCTTCTATACTGAAGAAGACCATCCAGCACTTTACACCTCCTCTTCTAAAGTTATTGACTACGCATTGCGATTTTATTTATTGATGTCCATTAGCATTGCTGTTGCGAGTTTTTATTTTCTTTATTCGTCATTTACTAATAAACAAGAGCTTTTTAATTGGGATAATCAATCCGGTATTATGGTGTTATTCGTGATGTCTCTATTGCCGTTATTTTTCTTAATCTTTGTAAATAAGCGTTACTTTAAGCTTCTCAAAGATCACGCTTCAAAAAAGCGTACTGCGTCATTAGTAATTAGACGTTGGCAAGACTTTATCCCTAAGTTTTCCATTGCCCTTCTTGTTTTAGGTCACATATTATTTGTTTCAGTAAATCAATACTTTCAACAACAGCCATTTGATGGATTTGCAGGTTATGTAAACTATCTTGGGGTGATTTTTCTCGATACAGTTAACCTGGTGGTTATTTCACTTATCATTAAAGGCAAAAATTTGTCACAGGTGAATGGCGAAGATAAAAAGAGAATTTTCCAAGCCAGAGCAATTAAGATTAACGTCACTATTTGGATCATAGCGATTTACTATTTAGTTATAGCATTGCTTTTAGCTGGGGCTGAACTTAGGGATTATGCATTGGTTATCCAAAGTCTCTACTTTGTCCTTATCTACGTAATGGTGAACAAGCTATTTGTAAGCTCGAGTGACGTTACACCTCCTCACCCCACTGTTTAATTGAGTGTTTCAATTAAATAGTGATCCAACTCCCGGTAGAGTTTATTGATCTCTACCGGTTTACCAATATGAGCAACAAAGCCTGTAGCCATATATTTTGCAACATCCTCGCTCATCACATTGGCAGTTAATGCGACAATCGGCACGCGGTTGTCTATTTTCTTTATCTCTATACACGCTTCAATCCCATCCATAATTGGCATTTGAATGTCCATAAATACAATGTCAGGTTGAACCTCATTAAACTTCTCCACAGCTTCCTTACCATCAAAAGCAACAACGATATTGGCAAGTGTAGGCTTCATCATCGCTAAGAACACTGTTTGATTAATTTTATTATCTTCTGCTAACAAAATAGTCTTCCCTTTTAACCTAGGAGTTCCAATTTTAGTTTTACGTTCAACTGTTAGCTTTTTCATGTCAGTTTGCTTCAAAGGTAACAATAGTTTAAATGTCGTGCCTTTAGTCAATTCACTGTCCACTGTGATTTGTCCGCCCATCAGCGAAACCAGCTGGCTTGTAATAGCCATTCCTAAACCTGTACCACCGTACTTTCTCGTTGTACTTTTGTCCGCTTGTTCAAATCGAGAAAATAAACCGCCGATGATTGTTTTAGACATACCAATACCTGTATCTCGGCATTTTAAAAACAGTTGCTCATCCTCAACTTTTAAATCTATAAAAACACCGCCTTTATCGGTAAATTTAATTGCATTTGAGAGCAGGTTTAACGCTATTTGTTTAATCCTAACAGGGTCACCCAGCCACCCTTCTCGATAGCTACTGTCCAACGTTAACTCTATAGATATACCTTTAGATTCAGCTTCTGGTTGTAACTCGGCGATTGTTGATTCCACAAGCTTACTAACATTAATTGGTATAACTTCTATTGCTAATCGACCCGCTTCAATTTTTGAAAAATCCAGTATATCGTTAACTATAGTCAGTAGCATTTTTGAAGACAGTATGCCTTTTTCAACTAATTCTTCAGATTCGTAAGGTAGAGACTGTCGTTGTAAAATTTGCAGCGTACCTAATATTCCATTCATTGGGGTTCGTATTTCATGACTCATGTTTGCTAAGAAGTTTCCTTTAGCTTGTTCTGAAACTTCTGCTTTTAATTTTTGCTTTTGTAAATCCAAAAACTGCTGATTTACGGTTGTCGACATATGGTCAATTGCTTTAAAAACACTATCAAACTCTAAAAACTCCGACTCAATATCGCAAACAATATATCGACCGCTCTGAATAGAGTTCGCCACCTTTTCTAAATTTTTTAATGGCTTTTTTAGTCTTTTTGAAAACTTAATCATATAAAAGATCAATAAAACAAAGGTTAAGATAATAATGAAAAGTGACGATGCTATGGAGTTGAATACGGACGTTGTATAGTAATTTTTGTCATGAACCACCTGAATATCAAGGTTCACTCCGTCTTTTTCAGTAGTGAATGTTGGATAGGTATAAGTTAGGTCACTGTCAAAGTGAGTGTTGCTTTTTGTAAACCAGTTAACACCATTTACGACAACCTTAGTGTTGCTGTAGTTTGTATTTTTATCGTTAATTAATAGGTAAGTAGGATTAAGAAGTAAATATAAGATAGCGGTTGTTTGGTACGGGTCTATCAATGACTCATTTGACTTTCTAAGCGCAATCGAAAGAAACAAACTGCCCTTAGTGATAGCGCTCTCCACATCCATAATTTCTGGTGTATAAAATAGCTCTAATTGAAAGTCTGCATTGTTCCTTTGCATTAGTGATTTTGTATAAGGTAACAGTGTACTTCTATCAAACTTTAACGCCTCTAACGGATAGCCTTCAACTACAAACTCTGAGCCGTCACTAATAAATGCGGCATCAACTAGAGGATTCACATTTACGATTCGTTTTAATTCTCTAAAGGCATATTGTGTATATAAAAGGTTAGTCGGTAGCTCAGCTAAAACTTTGTTATCGGCTAAAGAGCTTAAGCCATATATTTGTTTAGCCAGTTCATTTTGCAAGTCTAAAGCAACAGAACTACTATGGCGTTTTACGTCTTCTTTGGCTAAAGAAATACTTTGTTTATAAGACTCCAAACCGAAAATAAGTACACATACCGAAATCAAAATTAAAGTAGCGAATGATAGCTTAAATTGAATTTCTTTAAGCACGCTTTTTTTATTTTGGCTTTTGATTCTATCAGTCATTATCATTCCTAATAGAACTATTCCCTATAGACTTTTCCGCTACATGCTGCATATAACGAGCCGCGGCTTCTGCATCTAATACGTCCGCCAAGTAACGGTTAGTTCCTTTTAGCATTGCCTCCCAAACTATCGCCATATTTTTTTCATTGGGCATGGGCTCAGATTGTTCTAGCTGGGTCATTAACACATCAAAATCGGCATTGCCCTTCGACATGATTTTGGCCAAGGTTTTACTATTGGTAGGAATACTCTTGAGCGTATCCCATATCATTTCTTGCACCTTTTCAGATTGAAAAAACGTGGCTAACAATTTTAGTTCTTTTTGTTTAGGGCCATATAACCCGTTACCTGGAAATGCTAGAACATGTGATGAAAAATACGGTTTCATTTTTTTATCACCTAGCCTAGGTAATAGAGCTAACCCAAGAGAGTCGCCTAGGCTTTTCTTGTATTGACCATAAGCCCAAGAACCATTGACTGTATAAGCTAAGGTACCTGCCATAAACTGACTCTGAGAACAGACATAATCACACTCAAGATCAACAATGTTACTAACGCTTAGGTTTTTGTACCATTTTAACGCTTGAACCATACCTTTCGTATTCAACAAAACCTGATTATCAACAAAAGGAAACTCGCCGAAGGTACCCAGAAATGGTATGAACCAATACATCTCCAAATAACTCCACGCTATTAGGGTTTGGTCTTCATTAATACTTCCACCTTGCTGTAGTATTTCCGCCCAAGTGACGCCTGCATTGGCAATGATATTTTTATTGTAATACAACAATAAATGGTTGCCATAAACAATGGGAATACCTCTACTTTTATTGTCAACAAGTGTTGAGTTAATCGCAGCCTTGCGAATGTCTGCGTTCATTAAATCCTTAGAAATAGTGCTGACATTGATAGAGCCTAAACCAGTAAAGTCCGATGGCACAATAACGGCATCGGGTAACTCTTTAATATTGGCTCGTTGGATTAGTTCAGACTTAAGGTCATTGTTTTTAAATGACGCGACTTTGATTTTAATACCCGTTTGAGCAGTAAACTCATCAAAAATTATTGTGAAGTCATAGTTTTCCAAGCTATAAGCAAGTGATATTTCTTTTGCGTAAGCACTATTAAGCGAAGCTAGAAACGAAAAAATCGTAAATAGTACATAGCGTTGGAAGTGTATTCGGATTTTTTTCAAGCGTTAAGCCTCACAAAACTATTGAGACTAAACTATAGGAAATGAATAGGTATTTATCCATTTATAGGCGACAAGGTACCCAAAAATATAGTAATAAAATTTAGTGCTAAAACTTAGCGTTATAAATAAAAAGCCACAAACTGTGGCTTTCTCTTAGGTCTATTTAACTATCTTAAGGGAGACTATACCTGACAATCCGACCAACAACCTGGCCAAACTGTTTAAAGATATTACCGTTGTTATATTGAATTCCGTGTCGTTTACAAATTTCTTTTATTTTAGGGGCAACTTCGCCATATCGATAAGACGGCATAGTTGGGAATAAATGGTGCTCTATTTGATGACTCAAGTTTCCACTTAATATATGAAATACTTTACCGCCCTTAATATTCGACGAACCCATGATTTGGCGATAATACCAATGCCCTTTTGATTCATTCTTTATAACTGACCTATCAAAAATATGGACATCTTTAGTGAAGTGGCCACAAAAAATAATTAAATAAGTCCACAAGCTTCGTACAATATTAGCTGTGAAATTACCTAGAATTACAGGAATAAACATAGGCCCAGCTATAATTGGGAAGAAGATATAATCTTTAAACAATTGCTTACCCATTTTTGTATAAGCTTGTTTATCTTCATTAATAAACTCTTTTAGAGGTACCTTTTTAATGAACAATCGTCCTAATCTAAGGTTTTGTAATGCAACGCCCCATTGGAAAAGAACAGCAAAAATAACAGCGTAAATAGGTTGAAATAAATACACCGGATTCCACTTTTGTTCCTTAAATATTCGTAAAATCGAATAACCAATGTCATGGTCCATGCCCTTAACATTAGTATAGGTGTGGTGGCTATAGTTGTGCGTCTTTCTCCAGTTATCAGATGTACCCGCAATATCCCACTCATATGTAGAGCCATTAAAACGCTCATCATTCATAAAGTTGTATTGACCGTGGATCACGTTATGACCTAACTCCATATTCTCCATTATTTTACTTATCGACAATAATACCGTACCGATAATCCAAAATGGAGGAAACCACGAAAGCATTAAGCAAACTCGTCCAGCTGCGCCACTGTACCTGACTACTTTTTCAATGCGACGAATATAACGAGCGTCTTCTGCTCCTACTTTCGCCATTGTTTCGTCTTTAACCTGATTAATTTCTTTTTCTAATAATTCAAAATTCATAGCTCTAGCTCCAAATCCTGGCTTGGGAACGTAGTACAAAGTTGAATCGTTTTATTTACGTCGTTTAACAATGATGCCGCCGAAACGCGACACGTACATTCATGGCAAATACCTTGTTTACAGCCGTGTTTAGCTTTAATTCCGGCATTTAACAGACTGTCTAACAATGTTGTTTTATTATCCACAACAATGACTTGATCAGAGTTAATTAGTTTTACGTTGATATCGGTTTTAATTTCAGTGCTTACTAATGCGGTTTTCGTTGTTTTAAAGCTTTCTAAGGTCAAATCAACATTAGTTTCTAAGTCACTAATATGTGCAGACATGGCTTTGTTAAAGCGATCCGAACCACATGAAATTGCATTGTTTTTATCTGTAAAAAACTGTTTTACATTGTTAAGCGTAGATAAGAATGTTCGTCCATCGTGGATCTTAACTTGACCATTTTTATAAAACTTAGATGTTAATATTTCATTTAATAGTGGTGCTGATGATTCTTCTTCGCCATTTCTTGTTAGGTAAAGTAACGTAGCAGTATCACTATTTCTAGCCTTGAACAGAGGCCACATTGCGGTAATACCAATACCACCGGCAATATAAGCATCAAATTTTTCTTTATGGTTTTGACCAAAGGGTCTAGAAACATCTAAAACGGTACCTACTTTAAGAGTTTGCTTGATAGCATTACTAACTTTGCCCTGTGTTTTAATAAATAACTCTACTAAACCTTTGCTATTAGGTAGGTTTGCAATTGAATAGCAACGCTCTTCGCCAATACCGTCAATTTCAACTTTTAGCCTTATATGCTGCCCAGCTACAAACTCTCCAAACGCTTTGCTTGGTTTCAAAACTAGTTTTACAACATCATTAAGAATGGTTTTACCTACTACTTTAACCGTTGGAGTATTGGTTTGATAATTGATATTCAACTGTTTAAACCAAAAATCGAGGGCTTGTGGCAAGCACACGCTTTTAAACATTTTAGTTACTGTTTGTTTCACAAAATACACCTTAAATACACAGTATTCTTAAATTGAAGCTCAGATTATACACATTAATATACAAGTGTATACCAATGTGTATATAAATATGTATTTATGAATGTCTTTTAATAAGTTTAAGGCCGCGACTAGTATCTTTGGCGCTAGTATGGAAAAATACTAATATTATCCAATTAAGATAGTTTGAATGTGAAAACAGTTGGAAGAAAAGCCTCAATAAATAGCCAAGAAATAATTAGTGCTGCCCTCAATTTAGTGGGTCCGCATCGTAGTATTTCTTCTTTAAGTTTGCGTGAAGTAACAAGAGAAGCGGGTATTGCTCCAAATAGCTTCTATCGTCACTTTAAAGACGTTGAAGCGTTAAATATCGCAATTATAGAATTAGCCGGTAAACACTTAAGAACAATCATTCGTGATGCCAGAACGCTTATCATTAATGAACGTTCTGTAGTTCGAGTGTCTGTTGAATGTTTTTTTAATGAAATGTCAAAACCTGGTTCAACCTTACCTATTTTGTTACGTGAGGGCACCGTTGGATCTGGTGATTTTCAAGATGCTATAAAAAAGCAATTAGACTTTTTTGCTCATGAGTTACAAACGGATTTAGAAAAAGCTAATGCAATATCGAAGCGTTATCAAACGGATGAAACTCTAGTTGTTGCTAAAGCCGTCACTCAATTAGTATTCGCCATGGGTGGTATTGCGTTAAACTCCCCTGAATCAGACTTAAAGAAAACCACTGAAGAAACCGTTTTGATGGTTAAGTTTATTTTGAAAGGCGCATCAAGTGCCAAAACTGAATAATTAACTTACTTCTCTATTGGATTACTTTTAATTAGCTTTCTTTTTAATTGGTAACTAGATAATGATTAACACAATTTGTCAGTAATCATTAGACTGAACTCGACGCTGAAATGAGCCGATAGAGATTTCATCGCCCTCCATTAAAACCGGAACAATATGTAAATCATCTCCTTCTAGCCAATAAATTGCATTTTGACTATATTTTTCAGCTAATCCCACTGCAGCCGGTTTTGAAATTTGCACCATAAAACTAGGCTCTTGATGGGTTTTATCTATTGATGCTCCGTCTACAGGTAAATAATAAACCTCTGATATGTCTTGTTCTAACGCATCATTAGCGGTTTTGTTATGTTTATCACTGAACAACTTACTTTTTGGATTATAGGCTGTAATGATGGCACAAGGGTTTGGTATTTCGCTCGCTTCTCCAGTAAAACAAAATACGGTTTCGCTATATAGATTAATTAGTTCAGAAGATTCAAGTGACATTCCAACTCCATACTTTATCAACACAACATCTTTGTTCTATCAATATTTACATTAGACTAGAATTGAAATTTTGGACAATGCAAATTACAAAAATTGTAAATTGAAGACACAAAAAAGCCCGTCTAATAAAGAGTAATTAGCAACGCTAAATATTCTCTATATCAAACAGGCTGTTTTTGACTTTAATGCTTTTAGTTAACGCTTTGTGCTAACCGTGCAAGTATGGTTTGTTGTTAAACAAGCCTGTAAGCATTATGCGCGGCTAACAAACTTTAGCTCTTCAGTATTAATCTTAATGCGATCACCCGTTGAGATATGCTCTGGAACTTGAACTACAACACCTGTAGTTAACGTAGCTGGTTTAGTACGCGCTGTAGCTGAACCACCTTTAAGCGCTGGCGCTGTTTCGGTTATTTCTAGCTCTACCGTCATTGGTACTTCAACCGTGGCTGCAACGTCAGCAATGATCAGTACTTGTAGGCCTTGAGTCTCTTCATTGATAAACTGTAATTGCTCTTCAATGGTCTCTTTGTTTAAGTGATAAGGCGTATAGTCTTCATTATCCATAAAGACATATTCATCACCATCTGTGTACGAAAACATAACATTACGACGCGAAAAGTCAGCGGTGTTTAACATGTCTGAATCTTTAAACGTTTCATCAATTTTGGCACCAGTTACTACATCGTACATACGCATTCTATATAGACTGCCGCCTGCTCGACCTTGTGGTACTGAACGTTCAATATCTTTTATTAATACTACTCGGCCATTGTGTTCAATTGCAGCATTCTTTTTTACATCACTTGCCTTAGGCATGTCTCGCTCCTGATAACGCGTTTATACTTTTTATTTGGCAGGGACTTTAACTGTCTATGCTGTTTTTTGCAAAAATGTTTCGTTTTTACATTAGAAACAACATATAGCCCCCTGCCAAAAACATTGTAATATTTTCCGTTAGAGAAACAAATCCTTATAGAGTCTGTCTATTTGTCATACTTCTCTCCTTCTACAGACGAAGAAAATTTAATCATATAAATACAAGGTAAAACCAATAATGTCAGAATTACGGTAGATGTCATCCCACCAATCATTGGCGCTGCTATTCGGGTCATAATTTCAGAACCAGTTCCTTCACCTAAATAAATTGGCAATAACCCCAGTATAATTGCAGTTGCAGTCATTATGACGGGTCTGAGTCTCGCCGAAGCACTTTGAATAATATTCCACTTAATTTGGCTATTCGTTAGTTTATTACTCTGGTTCATATTTTTATTTAAATACATCAACATAATAACGCCAATCTCAACTGCAACCCCGGCCAAGGCTATAAAACCCACAGCCGATGCGACTGAGAACTCATAATTATTAAAATACATAAACCAAACGCCACCAGTGAGGGCAAATGGAATGGTTAACATTATTACGCAGACCTCAAACCAAGACTTAAAATTCAAATAAAGTAACAGTAAGATTATGGCAAGGGTCATTGGCGCAACATACATTAACTTCTGCTGCGCTCTTAACATATATTCATATTGTCCTGCCCAAGTCATTGAAACGCCAGCTGGCAACTCCACCTTTTCGGAAACATGTACTTTAGCATTTTCAACGTACTGCCCTAAATCTACGCCATCAATATCAACATAGACCCAACCGTTAATGCGGGCATTCTCACTTTTTATTCCAGCTGGTCCGTCAGTTAGCGTTATGGTTGCAATATCCCCCAACAAAACGTTCTGTTCTGACAAAATTGGTAATGACATTAACGCTTCTGGTGAGTCTCTATACGCTTGTTGTAAACGAACATTAACCGGATATCTTTCTTGCCCTTCAACACTATAAGTAACAACCTTCCCACCCACTGCAAAAGCCAGAGTTTCATGGACCTGAGCGATGTTTAAATTATATCTAGCAGCCTTAACCCTATCTATTGATATATCTATATATCTTCCACCAGAAACCCGTTCTGCATATACCGACGTTGTGCCATCGACTTCTAGTAACGTTTGTTCAAGCTGTTTACCAACAGACTCTATTTCATCAAAGCTATTTCCTGCAATTTTTATCCCTACTGGGGTTTTAATTCCGGTAGCCAGCATGTCGATTCTTGTTTTTATTGGCATTACCCAAGCATTGGTTATGCCTGGTAGGTTTAGCTTATCAGCCAGCTCTTTTTTAATGTCGTCCATTGATATACCCTCTCGCCATTGATCCTTAGGCTTAAACTGAATAATGGTTTCGATCATTGTTAATGGGGCAGGATCAGTTGCAGTTTCGGCCCTACCTACTTTTCCAAAAACGGTTTCAACTTCTGGCACTGTCTTGATAAGCCTATCAGTTTGCTGTAGAACTTCTCTTGCTTTGCCAATCGATAGACCAGAATGCATGGTTGGCATGTACATCAAATCTCCCTCGTTGAGCTCTGGCATAAACTCTGAGCCAATTTTAGCCATCGGCCAAAGCCCAAAAGCCATTACAAGACAAGCAACTAGAATAGTAGTTTTGGGGTAGCTTAATACACGACCCAATATAGGTTTGTACAACGTACTCAAAAGGCTATTTATTGGATTCTTTTTCTCAGGTTTGATCTTACCTCGTACAAAGTAGCCCATTAATACTGGTACTAAAGTAATCGCCAAGGCCGCTGAGGCTGCCATAGCATAAGTTTTTGTATAAGCTAATGGTGAAAATAAGCGCCCCTCTTGAGCCTCTAACGTGAAAACGGGAATAAAAGAAACTGTAATGATGAGTAAGCTAAAAAATAATGCGGGGCCCACCTCTGAAGCGGACTCTGCAACTACTTGCCATCGGTTTTCTGACGTAATTGGTGTTTTTTCCATGTGTTTATGTAGGTTCTCAACCATAACAATTGCGCCATCAATCATGGCCCCTATTGCAATAGCAATTCCTCCTAGAGACATAATATTGGCGTTAATTCCCTGCCAATGCATAATTGAAAACGCAACTAATATTCCGATAGGCAAACTAATAATTGCCACCAATGACGATTTAAAATGGAATAAAAATACGACACATACTAGTGCAACAACAAAAAATTCTTCGAGCAATTTAGATGACAGGTTGTCTACTGCAGATCCTATTAATTTAGAGCGGTCATAAACGGTAACAAACTCTACGCCAGGGGGTAAACCTTTGGATAGCGTTGAAATACGCTCTTTTACCGCACTTATAGTTTGCTGAGCGTTTTCACCGGATCGCATTACAATAATGCCACCAACCACCTCGCCATTGCCATTTAACTCTGCAACTCCGCGTCTCATGAGTGGTACTTCGATAACCTCAGCCACATCTCTTATTAAAATAGGAACGCCTTCAACTTGAACTCCAAGTGGCATTTTTTCTATGTCAGAGCGCTGTTTTATATACCCCGAAGCCGTGATCATATATTCTGCTTCCGCCATTTCTATGACCGACGCACCAACTTCTTGGTTTCCTTGTTTTAATGCCCTAATGATGTGGCCCAAAGGAATGTTGTAAGCATCTAACTTTTCCGGTGTTATCTCAACTTGGTATTGTTTTACCATGCCACCAACAGTTGCTACTTCAGATACACCCGCAACACTCTGCAATTCGTACTTTAAAAACCAGTTTTGTATTGACGTCAACTCTGCAAGATCACGCGTACCTGTTTTATCCACTAAAGCGTATTGATAAACCCAACCGACACCAGTGGCGTCCGGCCCCAATTGAGAAGTTGCGGTAGCAGGCAATTCGGCAGCAACTTGAGATAAATACTCCAACACACGAGAACGAGCCCAATACAAATCGGTTTTATCATCAAAAATAATGTAAACGAAGGAGTCACCAAAAAACGAAAAACCTCTTACCGTTTTCGCACCTGGTACTGCCAGCATGGCACTTGTAATTGGGAAAGTGACTTGGTTTTGAACCACTTGCGTCGACTGTCCAGGATAGCTTGTTTTTACAATGACTTGTACGTCAGACAGGTCTGGAATGGCGTCTACTGCTGTATGTTTAATTGAATATAGTCCTGACGCTACAACAAACAAGGCCATTAATAAAACAAGCGGTCGATTGTTGATTGACCACTGAATAATCTGTTTAATCATCACCTAACTCCATTTCCATAACGCTTTCTGGTTTACCCTTAGATACAGGTACCATTCGTTCAAAGTCTGACGACTTGCTTGACTCTGAATCAATTAGAAATTGACCTGATACAACCACAGTATCGTGCGGTTCTAACCCATATAAAACCTCTATATATTGTTGATTTTGTTGGCCAAGCAAAACTTCGACCGATTTAAATTGATCATCGGCTATTACCAATACAACGCGATTTTGCGATCCGGTTCTGATTACGGCAGATTTTGGTACCAAAACCCTTTGTTCTTTGTCTTCAAGGTCTACGTCTACCGTTGCGTACATGTTCGGTTTTAAAAAGCCCATCTTATTGCTCAGCTTTACTCTAACCGTCAAACTTTTTGTTTTTTTGTTTAATGTCGGGTATATAAAATCTATTTGTCCGCGCCAAATTCGTCCAGGCTCATAATCCACAGACACTGCAACATATTGTCCCACTTTGACCCGTTCCGTATTCATAGCGTATATCTCTGCCTCAACCCAGACTTCATCCAATTGCGCTATACGCATTAACGTTGTCCCGGGTCTAACATAAAAACCACTCTGAACCTGAAGATCATCAACTACTCCGTCCATAGGCGCATAAAACGTGACATATTGCTGTGCTTTTTGTTCCTGCGTTAACTTTTCTATTGCTTGTTCATTGAAGTTTAAAGCCAATAGCCTTGTTCGAGCAGCCACTACTAATCTTGTGCTGTTTTGTTGCTGTGCTAATAAAAACTCTTGCTGTGCATTCACTAATTGAGGCGAATAAAGCTGATATAGCGGTTGCCCTTTTTTTACGGTTTGTCCATTGGTGGTTACATAAAGTGATTCAATCCACCCTTCTACTCGAGGGTGAATATGTGTCATTTTATCTTCATTAAATTTGACTAGTCCTAATGCTTTAATTTCTTTAACTAGCGGTCCTTTTATTACTTGAGCTTTTTTTATACCTAAATTGTTTATTACTGAAGACGATATTCTGACCAAGCCTTTAGACGAGCCTGATTTTGCATAAACCGGTACTAAATCCATGCCCATTGGCGACTTACCTGCTTTACTACGTCGATAATTATCATCCATTGGCGCCACCCAATATAGTGGTTCATTAGTGCCTACTTTTTCCTCTGTATTAGCGGCCTCTTCAGTTGGCATTGTTTTGTGCTCTGCGCTAAAGAAGTATGCATACATAAAAGCACCTACCAGGGCACTCACTAAACTTATAAAGACAAGTGAGCTGGCAGATACTAGCTTACCTTGGTTTAAACGGCTCATGATTTTTCTCCAGCTAATAAATACTGTATTTTTGCTAATGTTTTTAGCCTTTCAATTTCAACTTCAAAGGCAGAAAGCTTAATATTATTTTCCGCTATTCGAGCATCTAATACTGATAGCAACTCTCCCGTATCATTACTGTAATCCAGCATTAACGCTTCGTGTTGTTGAGAAGAAACAAGCATCAGTGACTGCTGATAAAGAGTATGTCTTTCGTTTAACCGCTGTAACTTTTGCCACTGAGCGGTAAGTTCATTTGTTAGATTTTGTATGCTCAGCAAATACTTGGTTCTATTTGCTTCTACAACAGACTTTTCAGCGTGAACCATACGGTCTTGTTTATTGGTAGAAAAAAGAGGGACGTCAAATGTCAATCCAACAGAAAAAAAGTCAGATCGCGTTAGGTGGCTTTCATTGCTATCCCTGAATGCATAACTGGCGTTAACGTTCCATTGTGGTTTGTATTGTTGCTTCGCTAATTCAACATTGGATGCTGCGCGTTGTACTTGGAACTCTTGATTTAAAACAAGTGGGTGACGATCGACCTTTTTGGATAATGTTTCTTCATTCCAAACCAGCTTATATAATCCGTGTTCTTCAACTAAGCTTTCAAGCTCAGGATAACCTTGAGCCCTAAAGGGTGATAACTTTATTGTTGATTCACCACTGCGACCAATTAAGCCATTTAGTTGGCTAGTCAAGGAAGAAAGATCTGCATTCAATTTCAAATTTTGATCTATCAACGCCAACCGTTTAAGTTTCATCGCAAGGTAATCTTGTTGACGCGAACCTTTAACGGTCGTTTGGTATCGACTGGTTATTGTATTTAACAGTTGATCTAAGGTCGTTTTATTTGTGTTAACAACCGCAATCTTTTTAACTAGTAAGTGGTAGTCAAACCAAAGATTAAGTACCCTAAGATTTAACAGCGCCACCTGATTGAATTCCAGCATTTCGTGCTGTTGCGCATTTAACCCATGCACAACTTCCTTCAGCTCTAACGAGTCACCTCGCGGAATTGATTGCGATACTCCCACTTTTAACTGCGTCATGGCCTCTTGATTCAACGACCAAGTATCGGTTGGCAAATTTAAAATACTTAACGACACTTTGGGATTGTCATAACTCAAGGCAGCTTTAGCCAAGTGCAGTTCAGCTTGTTGATGATATTGATGCTGTTTTAATAAATGATCATTGTTTACCGCCATCGTCATTACTTGTTGCAACGTAAGCGCAGGTGTCCAACGTTGTTCATCAGCTTTCGTTTTAACGTTATCATTTGTATAGCCCCTATGGGATACCAATAGGAGTAGGCAAAATACAATTATTTTGTGCTTATTTTTAGCAAAGCTAAATTGAATACTCACAGTGTTCTCCACTGAAATTTTAACGGCCTAAAGGCCAAAATATTAAAATGCCGCGCATAAACTGGCGGTAAAAGATAGATCTACCCTAGGTTAGGCAGTCATTGGTGGGCGGTATAAACCTTTGATGTGGGCTATAGCGGTATTACTCAATAAAGCGTCTACGCGATAAGTGCTATGTAGACGTTTTATAATGCGTAAAGAATTCAGCAGATAGCTGGCGTTGTGACAACTATTTTGTGGGCATTCACACTTTGCGTCACAACAGTCCATCATTTCAGTATTGTCACTATTCATCATAGCGTGAGACATGCTGGATTGTTGTTGGTTGCCAGGTGACTCGATACGATTTGGAGTATTATGTTCTGCGCTAGCGAGAGAATGGGCACTATGAGAGTTGTTACTCATGTGAGTGCAATTACTCATTGGCATTGACGCAACACTAAAAGATTGACCTAATAGGACAATCAATAATGTTAATGCTAGTACAACTTTTTGCGTCAAAACCATAATACTATTGTTATATACACTCTTTTGCTGTTATTTGTTTGCGGACAAACATGACAAGTCATAGTCTAGCGGATTATGATAAATAGCGAAACCAAATCTTAATCTATCACCTCTGAAGTCTGTTTTTACGCCATGTTCACTTAATTGTTTAGCTAATGTCGCAACGTCGTTTTCTGCTAATTTAAATGTTAAAAAGTGACCATGTAAACCGGTATCTGATAAAGACAAAGTTGCATTAGAAGGGTCGAGTAAATGCTGTTCCATCAAGTTGCTTGTGTTTAAAAGTGGGTGATTCAAACTTTCTAGGTGATTTAAAAAGGCTAACTGACAACGTTTCACATAATCATGAATAACATCTACCGATAAACCTTCTTTCTCAAATAAACTCAAACTGGCGTGCAATCGATACATTGCCGACATGTCCATGGTGGCCCCAGCAAATTGCTGACCATTTTGGGCATAACCAACCTGCCCTACTTGTCTTTGATGCAAGTCACCAAACTCAGCAAACCAACCTGTATAAATAGGCTCATAGTTACCGTCTGGGATAACAGCAAAACACGCGCCTTCGCCACCTTGTGCATATTTGTAACTACCAGAAAGATAGAAAACTTGATGTTCTAGCTCACTTAAATCTGTTGGAATCGCGAAAAAGCCATGATAACCATCAATTGTGATAAGTGGCTCTTTAGGTAACGTTTGGATAAAAGCGCTGAGATCCTGAATGGCAAGCCCTGAGTTAAAAAACACCTGACTTACAAAAATCCAATCGAACTGCTGTGCTTGTGCAGCCTCTGCAAAACGTTGTTCAAATGACTCAAATGGTAACGTTGGCACTTTTACTAACTCAACCATGTCACTTTGCAGCCAGCGCTCAGATTGCCTCTGGAATGAATAAAACTCACTATCCGTTGTCAGTATTTTTACTTTCTTTTGGGCTGTAAACGTTGAATGTATGCGCACTAATAACTCATGTGTGTTTGGTGCAAATACAATACGCTCGGGTTTTGATACGTTTAATGCATTGGCTATCAATGCTTGAGTCTGAGGCATTTTTGTTGAAAAAATGTAGTCCCATTTATCATCCGCCATTTTCGCTGTATCGTCCCAATACTCCAACATCGCATTGCGGGTTACATCAGGCCAATAATGATGGCTGTGACAAGCAAAGTGTTGAACGTTTGGTCTTGCGTTTAAAAAGGCTTGATATAAATGTTGATACATATGGTTACTTCCCTATTTTGATGGATGCAACCATATTCAATGCTTACTTTAATTGCAATTAAATTTAAAACTCGTGAACTAAAGAGTCTATTTCCTTTCTAGCAGAAGCTAACCCTTGTTCCTTATTAGGCATGTTTAAGCCTTCTGCGTAAATGAATGTGACGTCTGTTAAACCAATAAACGCCAAAACATCTTTTAAATATTGTGTTTGCGTATCCGCAGTTGTGCCTTGATATACACCACCTCTGGCTGCAACTATATATACCTTTTTATTAGTCAATAAGCCTTCAGGCCCTTGCTCTGTATATTTAAATGTTATGCCCGCTCTAGCTACTCTGTCTATCCAAGACTTGAAGGTTGATGGAATACCAAAGTTATACATTGGCATTCCAATAACCAAAGTATCATGGCTTTTAAGCTCTTCAATTAAGCCATCTGATAAACCAGCAAGCTTTTGCTGTTCTTCATCTCTTTCATCCGAAGCCACCATCCAAGAACTGAGCTCTTTGGAAGTTAAGTGAGGAATTTCTGGTTGGGTTAAATCTCGGTTAGTAAATTTAAGGTTAGTTTTTGCTTTATTAAGTTTTTCTACAAACTCACTCACAAGCATAGTAGAGTTACCGTTTTCACCATTAATTGAAGAATTTATTACAAGTATCTTATTCATTTGACGCTCCTAAAGCTAAAACCTAGTCATTGCTAATTGCTAATTGCTAATTGCTAATTGCTAATGTTTATTTTACTTCTGGATTTAAAAAAGAATACTGCTTAAATTCGTCAAAACCTTTCTATAAAAATGAAAGGTTTACAAGGGATATTATGTCATTTTTATTCGCGCTAGCTCTATTTACTTCAGCTGAATTAGCTTCAAACGACTTAAATGCTGAAGCCTCAACAAATGCTGAACCTCAGTACCAACCTGTTCAGCAGTTGTTTGATGGTATGCGAGAACACAATGCAGAAAAGATCGCCAACGCATTTGTAAAAGGAGCAACGTTAGTTAGAGCGAAGCAAACTGGACAATTGAAAGACACCAATATATCAATGTTTGCCAGTAGCATCGCCAAGCGAAAAAAAGACTATATGGACGAGCAAATTATTGATTACCGCATAGAGACCTTTGGCAACATGGCCAATATCTGGACTTATTTTGTTTTCTATTTTAACGGTAATATCAGCCACTGCGGCGTTAATTCTATTCATGTTATTCAGCAAGACAATGACTGGAAAATTGCTCACCTGATGGACTCGGCTTATCAAGGCAATTGCGAAGACTTTATTGAGAAGTATCAACCTAAGTAACATGATGTTGAGGCTTGCATCGTGCGCTAATTTTTGGTCAAGTCGGATATTAACTTAATTTGGTTTTGAGGCAAACGTAACAATGTCGTCGCGTTTACCTCAATTAAAAACTTACTTTTGCTCTATTTGCCACACGGCTACTGAGCCAGATATTTCATTACCAACAATTAGCAAGGCTTCACCTGTTGGGCTGTCACCAGCTGCAACAAACTTCATGCCTTCTGGTGCTAAGTCACCAGTAATATCAGCGCCTTCCGTCAGACCTCTGTTATAAAAGTAATCAACAAATTTAACGTTATATGGATTGCTAATATCGTACGCTAATATTCCACCCATTCTTTCTAAGCCAATAAACGCATAAGTTTGCTCACCAATTTTACCTAAGGTTAGAGCTTCTGGTTCAGCTCCTTTAGCATCTGAGCGAGTATCACCTGTATTCTCATCTTCATCATTATTAAATGACTCTCCGTGAATAGAGGCAGTAATTCGAGCAATTTCGTCACCCGAGTCAAATACCACTAAACCATTTTGGTCCCAAATAGTAAATGAACGAGCGCCATAGGCGTATAGCTTTTCATATTCCCCGTCGGCATTTTTGCCTAACGCGTTGGTAACAAGCAATCGTCCTAAACCGTCTTTACCACCCTGCTCCGAAACATAAGCATCTAATTCTGCAGTAACAGGCGCAAAGTCCTCTAAGTCTTTAACACGTGACTCGTCCGTATAAGCAATACACACTTCCTCACCATCATCCCAATCGTAAATGCCATCAGGGAAGTCTGTTTCACACTCATTTTTACCTTCATCTTCAGCAGCGTCTCGCTCAAATGCAATATACTCTCTGCCATCGCCTTCATTCGCCGATACTATAAAGTTTGCACCTTGCCAATTAAATGAAGCAATGGTGTCAGGTTGGTACATGCCGTATAAATTATCGTAGGACTTTAAGTTTATGCCTTCGTCTTTATCAGAAACATCTAGTTTATATTGGCTCCAATCTTTAAATCCTAAGCCAATAACTTGAACACTATTGTCTGACAAATCAACGATGGCTAAAGCGTTATTCTCTTGTAACGAAATAAATGCTGTTGAATTATCTTCCGATACTGCCACATATTCTGGCTCTAGATCTTGTGCAACGGTATAGCTTCTCACTTCACCTTTTATAGTCTGACCCGTTGGATTCGAAAATTTAGCGCCCTGCGCCTCTAGCGCTTCTTGTTGATCATTAAAACCTTTAAGTGAAATCATTGTTGCAACATCTGCAGGAACGCCATCAAGGATATTTATGATAGAAATAGTGCCTTCTGGATCAATGGTGTAGTCACTGGAAGGTTCACCTTCATTGGCAACAATAACTTTGGCGCCATCGTGAGTGAAGGCTACATTATCTGGCAAGTCACCAACCTCTACGTTTTTAATAAATGCAGGCGCTGCGCCAGAAACATCATAAAACGCAATATGTCCATTAACACCAGACGTTCCTGAAGCGACAGCAACCGCTAACAATTCATTAACGTCATCTACAGCAATACTGTTTGCATCGCCATTAAGGCTCGCTGTGTCACTGAGATTAACAGTTATCGCTGAAGTAAGGTTGGTATTAGTAACCACACCTTCGACATCTTTGGAAAGTGCGTTTGGATCAAGATCATTAGTGTCTAAAATTTCGACTACGGCCGGTGATACGGAGCTGTTAATGGCATAAATCCATTTAGTCGACTTTTGAAAGGCAACAATTTCCGCCGCGCCCTCTGGCGAATTTGCATTTAAAACAGCTCTAGCGACTAAAGTTGAAGTCAACGATGTTGGAGCGTCTTTCCCAGCTTCACCATTTACGCCATCAATACCATCAGTACCGTTTGTTCCACTTACGCCGTTATCACCATCGCTACCATCAAGTTCACAACCAGTTAACGCTGCGATCAGCGCTACCATAATTAAAGATTTAGCCTGTTTCATTTTATTATTTCCTTTCAAGTGAATTTTAGATTTGGGTATAACTTGAAAGAAAACTGTTACCGCTATATGACCGCACTATTAAAAAATGATGACCAGGCACCCAGCCCAGCTTAAATCCTTTTTTCTGGGCTTAGGTCTGGGTTTGGTTTCGAGTTTAGGCCTGAGTTTCGTTCTAGGTTTAGCTCTGGGCTTAAGGCTACATTAAGAGTGGGCTTAAAGCGCCAGTGGGAGATGTCCAGTTTTTACTAGTATGACGGTTTCGTTACGAACAAAAGGAGTGTGTTCACTCATGTGCGGGTTTCTGATCCAAGTGCCGGTTGGGTACTGGCCGTTTTCGTCGCAGAAGCAACCTGATAGCACTAAAATCTCTTCTCCGCCAAAATGACGGTGCGGGTTAAATACTTCATTGGCCGGCCATTTTACTAAGGCAACGTGTTCATGTTCAAAGTCATGCAAAGGCATTAGCTGCAATCCGCCGTGTCCTTGTAACCAAGGTGTCATATTGGTATTTAATTTTACGTCGGTTAAGTCACGCTTATCAAATTGATTAAGCTTTACAAGAATTACACAACCTTCTTTGCTAAATGGTGCGTGATGACTATTAGGTGGGTTTCTAATATATGTGCCCGCGGGGTAATCGCCATTTTCATCTGAGAAAACGCCTTCAAGCACAAATATCTCTTCGCCAAATGGATGAGTGTGTGTTGAAAAAGAGGCACCTGCATCATACTTCACAATGCTTGTGGTATGCCCAGACTCTTTAGCCTCTCGTTCTAGTGGTTTTCGCCAAACGCCAGCCGCAGGACTTTTTATCCAATCTACTTTTTCAGTTTCAATAACAAGTCGTTCTGAAAAATCCATATTAAGCATAATAGAACCTCAAAAAATTAATGGTGTTGATACTGAGCGTTGGACTACTTTGATCACTTAAAGTCTTCAGTTTCCAAATAAACCGGTGTATTGCCTAAACAAGTCGAAATTTCATTTAAAATTTGAACAGTCTCTAATACGGGCCCAGTTTCAACATGAGAACATGTGATCGACTTTGCTTTTTCCGCTCGAGTTTTAACGATCCAAGTTAATGCGTCAAAAGAAGGCTTTTCAATTATTTTTTTAATCGCTAAAAGATTATGGTTATTTTCTATCGATACTAAATCAAAAGTCATAATTGAATTTGTTAGCTGGTCTTTGGTAACAATTGGTTCAACGTATAAGGCTTTTTCAAACAAAACGTTAGTATCAAACAAGGGCTTTCCACCTCGTTCAAAATGACCATCATAAACTTTGGCCTTTACTGAAAAACGAGTTTTATTAATGAGTTTTAACAAATCAAAATTGTCTGGAAGAATAGTAACAAGCGGTTTAGAACTCAAAGCGAGTAGCTTTTCAAAGTCCGAATTTGAGTTAACTTTAATTTTATAAACCACCTGATAGTCATGTGGAAAATAAAAAAGTGGCATATGATGCGCTATCAATGTTTTATTTTCACCAAAAACAACCGCCATTCCATGGCTGCCCATATACGAATGATGCTTAGCGTGGTTAGCTTCAGTTTGGCTTGATTCAACTTGGTGGACTGAGTGATTCTGTTCAGTTTGGCTTTGTAAGGATTGAACCTGTACCGCTGGATTCATTGAGGCTTGTTGGCTTTCTGTTAACGCTGCTGCCGCTGTAAAATGCGATGTTAAAGTTATTAGCGCTATAAACAATGTTTTCAATCTACTTTCCTACTCGTATAAAAAAGGTGAGCCACATACTCACCTTCATTTTAAATTCAAATTTTACAGCGCTTAGAAAAACTTACTAAACACCTGCCTTTTCTGGCTTTTTCTTGTAGTACTTATACAAACCAATTATAGACGCTGCAATCCAAAATAACTCAATCACAAAACTGGCTAAATTAAAGTTATAGCAAAGGCTAATAAGCAGTAATATTGCACCTGTTAGGTTCATCATATTGTAGCCCAAACCTGACGGGTTAACTTTGTCTAACTGTAAAAGAAAAAAAGCGCCTACTACTAAAAAAGTACCAGACATTCCGATAACGTCAAAAATGACATCTATCATGTGAAACTCCGAGATAACTAATGATCCAATAGACTGGCCCTATCCTTGGGAAGGATCATTCTCGCTCCGTGAAACAGCACATCTTATGAAGGAGACTTAACTTTTAATTCTCCCAATAAAAAACGAGCCAAGAAAGCTCGCTGTTCGTTTGAATTATATCAATCAACGTAGACCATAGGAAGAAATAAAAACAATGGCTGTGTTATGTACTGCTTTACAGTTATTAGTAATAGACAACCTTATTTCTGCCATTGTCTTTGGCTTTATATAAAGCATGATCTGCGCGTTCAAATAATTCACTAACCTTTTCATCTTTAATGAGCGCAGCGGCCCCGATACTTGCTGTAATAGAGAGGTCCTGCCCGCCTACATCAACCTTTATACCTTTAATATTTTCCCTAATTTGATTTAGTACTTTTTCTGCTGGTTTGCCATCCACATGATTCAAGAATAAGCAAAATTCCTCTCCGCCCCAGCGGCAAACCACGTCGGACTCCCTGGCTCTTCCTAATAACTCATCTGAGACAGCGCGTATTACTTGATCTCCTACATGATGTCCGTAGGTATCATTGACCTTCTTAAAAAAATCAATATCTACTATAGCTAAGGTAGCTGGTACTTGGTGTCGATTGTTTAATTCACACTGGCTTACTAAATACTCATCCATATAACGTCTGTTTTTCAGGCCTGTTAGAGGATCATGGATGCCGTCGGATTGATACTTCCTTATTAATCTTGCATGCTCTTTTAGCTCAATAGCGTGTTTTTGTACAACTTGGTTATATCTAGATACTTTAAAGTCAAACTGTAGCAATATAGCAACAACTTTATTATTAACCCTTGATCTGAGAGAAGAAAAATAGGTCAAATATTCATTTTCGTCATCAATATTTTTCAGTCTACAAACCTGAAGTCCAGTCATCGAAAGGGCTTGTTTTTTTATTCCAGCAAAGCTTTTAAATCGTGAAATTTCAGTCACTATTTCACTAAGATGATATTTTTCGCCAAGTTGCTTTAAGGCTGTTTTCGCATTTGCGTTGTAACGCTCTACCCATCCGTCTAACGAGACAATGGCAGCGCCTTCAGTAATATCCGCTAAAATGCTTTCGGAATTCAAGTGTTCTTCTAAATCGAATGAGCTAGTGTGAATCACTGAAGTATTCCCTATATGATGAAGTCCCACTGCTTTCAGGCTCTAATAGTATTTCTATTACGCAATGGTTATCGCCAGCGGCTATAGACTTATCTATATTTACGCCCGCGTAGCCATTACTGTCAGCAACGATTTTCCCAAATACGGTTGACGTCATTTGACACATTGACGGCCTACCTATAACCAAGTCACCAAATGGACAACGTGTATTGCACAGTAATATACGACTTTTTGAGACATCAACTATTGAAAACTGCCCACCTACGCGCCTTTTTAAGTCAACTAAGACTTCTGCTAATTGATGGGGAGTGAACTGTCTTTTTTCTGTACCATCCTGGTATAGGGATAAAAAAAGGTTAGCGATTTTTTGTGCCACATGGTTTAAAAAAGCACCACTTTCAGATTCGCCGATTAGATCTTCTAACACCCCATTTAGCTCGATAAGCGTTTGTAAATAAAACGCCTTTTGATCCATCGGTAGCTCGAGTTTTTCTAAATGTAGTGATGGAGGTTTATCCAAAGCAGGTTCCTTTTCTGAATACAGTTCTTTTTATGAATAATGTAACGAATAGAACTAACCACTGGCATTGTCAAAAAATAATCCCAAATATAGGGAAAAACCTTAGGCGTTTTGGATGAGTCTCATTTTAAGTAGCAAAGTGCCTCTCGCAATCACACTGCTACCATTTAATACTAAAAGTGGCCATGCAATAGCAAACGGCATAGTTAAGGCAAACATTAGTGTACTAATGTCTTTAATGAGGATACTTTGGATAAGCGTAAAAGAAAGGTTACCTAAGGACTTAGACTTATGAAGCAACCAATATTGATGTAAGGTTCCCTGCACAAGCACCACAGTTACAATGAGCATTAGAGCATCCGTCGCGAGTTTTGCGATATCCGGGAATGGTCTAAAAGACATTGAAATTATTCCGCCAATAAACGCTAGCAAAGTAGACATAAAGACTACTGAGCTTAATACCCCTCTTCGTTCCTGAAATACTCTAAATAAAATCACCACCAACAAAAGTAATGCGCCAAAACGCGTCCAGACTAAATAATGATTAAAAGGGTCAATTGCGATTCCAAATATAAAATTGGCATAAAAGGCGAAAAAGCTAGAGGCAAACTGATTGATAGAAAGGTTTTGGGTAGAGACTTGATTGGTTTGTTTTTTAGCGTCGATGGCCGCTAACTGTTTATATAACCCGTACCAAGTTAACAAGAACAAGGCTGAGCTTAAGGCTCCTAAAATATGGTACAACATTAAATTGCTTTTACCTTACGTTACACAGAACTTAAACTTACTTTAGGGTTTAAACCGAAACTACAGCTACAAAAAATAAAGGCAAAATAACAAAGTGAACGCACCCTATTATTTTGCCATATTATTCGACTATATTTACACTTGGCTGCATTACGTCAGCCAAGGCATTTCAGACTTAACTTACGACAGTCTAGATTTCTTTGACGCCCATATTATAAAGGGTAAAGCCAAAGATGTCGGCGTACTGTTTAATTGTTTTGCTAACTGGTGTACCTGCGCCATGACCGGCATCAGTTTCAATACGAATTAAAACAGGGTTTTTACCTGCTTGTTTAGCTTGAAGCTCAGCAGCAAATTTAAACGAGTGAGCTGGAACAACGCGGTCATCGTGATCACCTGTTGTTACCATTGTTGCTGGGTATTCTACGCCTTTTTTCACGTTATGAACTGGCGAGTAACCTAACAAATAATTAAACATTTCTGCATTGTCATCTGAACGGCCATAGTCGTATGCCCAACCAGCACCGGCTGTAAATGTGTGGTATCTAAGCATATCTAAAACACCAACTGCCGGTAATGCAACTTTAAACAACTCTGGGCGTTGCGTCATTACTGCACCAACAAGAAGGCCACCATTTGAGCCACCCATAGCTGCTAATTTTTCTGACGACGTAATTTTACTTTCGATTAAGTATTCAGCAGCGCCAATAAAGTCATCAAATACATTTTGTTTTTGCATTTGAGTACCTGCATCATGCCACTTCTTACCGTATTCACCGCCACCACGAAGGTTGGCAACAGCGTAAACACCGCCAAGTTGAAGCCAAGCTGCGCGTGTTGAACTAAAGCCAGGTTGCAAACTTACATTAAAACCACCGTAACCATATAAAATAGTTGGATTAGAACCGTCTAGTTTAAGACCCTTTTTATGGGTAATAATCATAGGAACTTTAGTGCCGTCTTTTGACGTATAAAATACCTGTTTAGACTCGTAATTATCGCTATTAAATTTCACAGCAGACTTGTTGTAAACTTCTGATTTACCAGACTTAACATCTAGAGAGAAAATAGTGCGTGGCGTTTTGTAGTTACTAAACGAATAATAAACTTTTGATTGGTTGTCTTTACCATAAAAGCCACCTGCACTGCCTACTTCAGGAAGCGCGATGTCTCTTACTTTATTGCCTTTAAGGTCAAATTGCTGGATTAAAGACGTCGCATCTTTCATGTATCGAGCAAATATGTAACCGCCGCCTTTAGAAACTGACAATACGTTTTCCGTCTCAGGGATCACATCAACCCAGTTTTCTGGCGATGGATTGTTAGCATCTACTTTAACCACTCGTTTATTAGGTGCATCTCGGTCTGTTAAAAGTAAAATTGATTTACCTTTGTTTGCTAATAAACCAATGTCAGATTTTGTATCATCAACTACCGATTTTAGTTTTGAATTAGGACGACTTAAATCTTTAATTAACAACTTGTTGCCATAAGTAGAAACTGATGCAGATACTAATAAGTAACGACCGTCGCTAGTTACACTCGCGCCAACATATCTGTGTTTTTCAGCTTCTGTACCGCCATAAACTAACTTATCAGCGGCTTGTGACGTACCTAAAGTATGAAAATAAAGTTTGTGCTGGTCTGTTTTTGCTGAAAGCTCACTGCCTTTTGGCTTGTCGTAACTAGAGTAATAAAAACCTGAATTTCCTACCCAAGAAATACCACTAAATTTAAGATCGACAAGATCATTACCAACTAACTTTTTAGTTTTTGTATTAATGATTTTCGCTTTGCGCCAGTCACTGCCGCCTTCTGAAATAAGATAAACAGCGTAAGAGCCATCTTCAGAGAATACGATGCTCGACATAGAAACAGTGCCGTCTTCGCTAAACGAGTTAGGGTCTAAGAATACTTCAGCTTCGCCATCACCTTTTTTACGGTACAAAACACTTTGGTTTTGAAGCCCATCATTTTTATAAAAATAAGTGTAGTCGCCTTCTACAAATGGCATGCCCACTTTTTCATAATCTAATAACTCGCCTAATTGCTTTTCAATTTTAGCGCGATAAGGAATTGAATCTAAATAACTATAAGTCGTTTTGTTTTGTGCTTTAACCCATAACGCGGTTTCTGCACTCATGTCGTCTTCTAACCAACGATATGGATCAGCGACGTCTGTTCCAAAATAGTTATCTACAACATCACCTTTTACTGTAGGTGGATACACTACAGGTGTGTAGTTTTCAGATACGGCCACTTTTTTAACTGCCGATTTGGCGTCTGAAGATTCGTCAGTCACATTACAACCACTTAAAAGAACGCTAGACAAAATCGCCCCACTTAACATTAGTTTTTTATTTTTCATTATGTTCCCTTTTCAAACGAAGCAGAAAAACCTGCCACAGATTGATATTTTTATAGTTTTGTTTACTTTAACGCAAAGCCTTAAACACGCCAACAATATAAGCCTTAGTTTTAGTTCATCATGCGGTTTTTCAGGATTGTTTGTGTTTTAAATAGTCGTTTCTATGCGAAGATACGTTTCGCTTCCGCCTTGTAACTTTTGCCAATTTTTAGTTTAACTTCATTTAAAAGCGTAACGTGTTCAGAATCTAGCCCCACAACACAGTCATTTGCGACAATATATGACTTATGGATTTTACTAAACTGTGTCAGAGGTAGCATTTCTAAAATGCCTTTAAGTGTTGAGTTAACGAGTGTAGCTTGGTTTCCTTGCCAGACTTTTACGTAATTACCGTAAGCTTCAAAGTAGGCAATGTCCGACAGCTCAAAGCGCCTCAACTCACGGTCTACCTTCAAAACAATGTTCGATATTACTTCGTTTGTACCAGCGTGAATTTCCTGGGTGTTTTCTTGGCTACTGTTATCACCATAAGTTAGGTTTGATAGTGTAATTCTATCTCTCACCTTTTTAAGTCCATTGGCAAGTCTCTCCGCCGATACAGGCTTAACTAAGTAATCAGTGACGTCTAATTCAAAACCATCAACAGCGTATTCTTGATAGGCACTTATAATGACTACCTGCGGGCGATTGGCTAATACTTTTAGTAATTCAATACCATTTAAAGCAGGCATGTTTATGTCCAAAAATAACAAATCAGCACTGTTATTGGCTAACCAAGCAAGCGCATCCGCTGGATGATAAAACTGAGCTAATACTTCTACATCTCCATGCTGCTTTAAGTGATGTAAAACAACATCATGTGCGAGTGGTTCATCATCAATCAAAATGGCTTTAATAGTCATATTAAACAACGTCCCTATCGAGGTTAGATTCCAAATTTGCATTTAACTTATCTAACTCTATGGTCAGTGTTGTTTGCCAAAGGTTGTACTTTTGCTCAGATACTAGCGAGTGTCCATTTGGGTATAGCAAGCTTAAACGACGTTCTAAGTTTTCAAGACCAACCCCAGTATTTTCAGCGCAGTTGCTCTTATCAATATTCTCACAAGCTAAGTTTGTTTTTTTCGCCGTGTTTGTGTTTGTGTTTGTGTTTGTGTTTGTGTTTGTGTTTGTGTTTGTGTTTGTTAAATCAAAGGTGTTTTCGCAAAAAAGAACAAGCTTTTTATTATCGCAACTTAACTTGATATTAATGATGGTTTTGTTGTTCGCCCCTTTTCCTGCGTATTTAAAGGCATTTTCAACAATATTTATAAGCAACAGTGGTGGGATAACAGATTGTGATTCGTTCTTTGAGTCTTGATTTTCAAACGGCCATTGCACCGACAATAACGTTTCATCCGATAGCCTGATCTTTTGCAGTGCAATAAAGTCCTTTAAGTATTCAACTTCTTGTTCAACTTTCACCGTATCGTTTTGCCCTTCGTATACTGTATATCTGAGTAAATTAGATAACTGCATCACCATATCTGGCGATTTTTCAGACTTAGCTAAGGTCAGTGCATACAAGTTATTTAAAGTATTAAACAAAAAGTGTGGGTTAATTTGCTGCTGTAACAACTTCAATTCAGTTAGTCGTTTTGACGATTCAATTTTGCTCAGGTTAAGTTGTTGTTGTTGACGCTCAAATGCCAATATAACAGGTGTTGAAATAGCAAGAACAATAACCATAAAGTGATAATTCGTTATCTCAAAAGGATTATGATCTGCAGACGGTATTAGTGTGAATTCATACTGGTTTAATGGAATCAACAAGCCCAAATACGAAAATAATGGAGTAACGATAACCAAACAACATATGCTCACCATCAAAAAAGCCAATACACCATGCTCTGCTAAAAAACGGCGAATAAACCAATATCGATTCATTAAATATATAGCCCCAACAAGTCCTCCTAAAAACAAAAATTGCCAAAGGTAAGATATAAATTGCATTGGCGAGTTTAAATTAACGCCTATATCAATAAGCGGTGTTAATGGTTGATTTTCCATAGGGTTTTCGTTGCTATTTAAAACACCGGCCATTATTACCGCCCACACTATAATCCCAAAGCTGACCAAGGCATTTAATGAAAAGCACCATGATAGCCACTTTGAAAATTTGCTACTTGTAGCCTTTTGCCTTTGGAGCGTAAGTATCCAAATCACACTAAACGCCATGGCTATTAGCCAACTTTGCACACTAAATAATGGGGTTTGAAATATCGTAAAGTTTGAAAACGGCTGACTTCCAAAGCTTAATAAAAAGGCTGGATAAATGATGAAGCCAACTAACCAAAACAGCATGGAGTGGCGTTTAAGTTTTATTAGGTAACCCGACTTTAAATCGTTTTTTTGACATATTAGAACGTGGGATAAATAGAGAGGCAGAGTTTCAATTGATAATTGTAGGAAAATACCAATGATGTCGCTCGCACTTTGAGAATGAAAAGTCATAAAACGAATATGAGATTCAATCAGCACGGCGGTCAAAATTGGCAAAAGACAAAACAGAGTTTGCATAAGAGTCCCTACTAAAAAAGCTCAGTTTTGTAGATTTGTACGAAAACTTCAAAATATAAGTGACGAACTTACCGAGTTTTATGACGAAAGTAAATTGTTACAAAAGTTAGGTCTCTAAAACTATGTATTTGTCATCTAAGTCGTTATCTTAAAACCGTTTATCATTTATAAAAAGCACTTTGTCATGTACGGATTTACAACATTGTTTTACACGATAAAGTTAATTTACTGTGAAATCTAACAAGGATTTGTATGCTAACTTTATCTAATGTAAATAAAACTTATCGCGATGGCACTCAAGCATTAAAAAACATTACTATTGATTTTCCCACTGGCATGGTGGGATTACTCGGACCTAACGGCGCTGGTAAATCTACGTTAATGAGAACCATTGCAGGCCTTCAAAGCGCAGACAATGGAACAATCACATTTAATGATATTGATGTTTTAAACAACCCTGACGAATTGCGAAAAACACTGGGTTATTTACCGCAGGAATTTGGCGTGTATCCAAACATGTCATGTATAGCACTTTTAGAGCATATGGCGATTCTAAAAGGATTAACACCGACTCAGCGTCAGCAGCAGATACCCGAACTGCTCGAGTTAACAAACCTAGCTAAATCCGCAAAAAAATCTGTGGCCAACTTTTCTGGCGGAATGAAACAACGTTTTGGAATCGCACAAGCGCTGTTAGGTGATCCTAAAT
>PJEL010000854.1_pt1 | contig 34124 bp, 45 predicted proteins | sample 1853271 | NCBI WGS metagenome assembly PJEL01 (sample SAMN08108733, study PRJNA415343) | Invertebrate metagenome, whole genome shotgun sequencing project. | host: Globobulimina | place: Sweden: Gullmar Fjord | collected 2015-08
CCAGCCCCCAAACTCACTATCCAAGAGGGTTGGATCTACCAACGCAATGATGGAGAGTGGACGTCGCCGATGAGGCCGTACCTGAGGGGTAGCCACAATTGGGTGGAGGATAGGTATTACTACCACTCAGATGGGCCCGGTGGGGGTCTGGATCTTGCGCGGCAACTGAAACTCTCCACCGGCAAGTCACCTGAGCAGCAGGCAGCAGAGCAGAAACCAGTAACCACGAAGCTGGTTATCTCCGAGGGGACATTTGGCAGCCAGTCGCCTTCGACCCAACTACGCATCACTCAAGACTTAGCAGCCGCAGATTTAACACACACCAATGGAGCGGGCATTTCGTATGGCTCCGACACAATCACTTTTTATGAGGAACCAAAAATGAGCATTTCAGAAATCATCAAAACCAAAGCAACCACCGTTCGCGAAACTCTCGCGCCCTACGAAAAGTACATCTGGGCTCTGGCCTTGTTGTTTCTCGTGGACCACTTCTTCCTTGGCGGCCGACTGCGCGAGCGACTGACCGAGATGGCAAGAACCGCGTGTGAACGGTTGATCGGTTTTGTGGAGTGTGGGATTGACAAGGTACTGCCCCCCGCCCAGGTTGATGTAACCCCAACGGAGGAGAAATGATGAGTAACCAACGCAACACCGGCAGCTTTGTTGCCGGGCTGGCTTCGGGCTGGATCCTCGCCCGGGGCTGGCAGTTGGCCAAGTCTAGGGTGGCGATGGTCTGCTACTTGGCGCTGGCCATGGCAGTGGGGATTGGGATTGGGCAGGTTCAGGGGTCTGTGTGGCCATTCCACGTCGCGGATACTGTTGGTGTGGATTGGGGCAGCTTCGGCATTGGCCTCGTATTTGGGGTGGTGGGGCTGTTCCTCCTCTTTGTGGGCGCCGGGGTTAGTGGAGTATTCGACGACTGACCTATCTCAGGAACCCGCCGGGGGGCCTCTCCCCCCTTAATTCAAACAACTGCTTGAGCATATCCACTCGCCTGCAACAAAAAAAGACCTCAATAATCTAAAACAGTTATACGATTTTTGCTGAAAAGTGAAAATAATTTTCTCTTATTTGCGCCTATATAACTATTAGGTGCGAAGGGGAAGACAAATCTTAGTTGCTGCAGATGAACTTAGTTAAATCTCAGTAGCTCAGATAAATCTTAGTTCTACTACAGCTAATTCAAGCACGTGCCCACCTCAGTGGGTACGGAACCATGGAAATCCGCCCCCTCCTACCCACCATACTGGTCACCCCCGGGTTCCAGCACCATCTACACCCGAGATACGCGATGTGTAAGATACTGAAATTTATACCTTTGCTTGACGTCCCTGCGGATGTCGATTCTGAGGCCCCTAATAGCCTCTCTGAGGGCCTTAATTCTGAGGGGTGGTCAGATACCGCCGCAGCCAGAAAAGCCCGTGAGGAGGCCGACAGACGCCTCAGAAACGATTCTGTGGTCCGATGGGCCAAACCTAAAGGGAAGAAATAACATGCCAGACCAATACTCCGGAATTTTGGACCTAATCAACGGAACCGCCCCAGCCCCGCTGGTTCCCGAAGCCACAGACATCGCGGTAACCCCGGAAGAGGCCGAATCCGCCGGAGTCCCCCAGGATCCCGTATCCGGTCTGGACCTGCTGGGGGCCGAACCTGTGCCTCCTAGTGGCATAATTGACGAACCCGAACCTGACGAGCCACTCGCCGCCCCAACGCCTGGCCTGATGCCGGGCCGATAAACTCTGCTGCGGTTACTCAACCGTGGGCGCGGTACTCCTCCTGCCGATAGCCCAAACAGCAGGGGGGTGCTGGGCGTATAGCTTCCGGATTAGAGGTCGGGCGGAAGCAGCACCAACTGGAGAACCCCGTGGATCACGAAGAGTTTGCCGACGAATTTTATCGGACTCAGCAGCAGATTTTGCCCACTTGCCAAAAATGCGACCTATATATTGTGGTCTTGGTTTTGGATCGTGCTACTGGCCATAAATTTTGCAGCGTGGACTGCGCCATCGAGTACAAGGGGGATACGTGCGAGAGGGACCCGACTTGCTTGGCCCTGATGCCGAGCTGACCATACCCAAAATCGTGGAGCTGTTTGTGGGCGACATGCTGCTGCCCAGCACCACGGAAAAAATGACCCCCACCGAGATGTTGCCAGCGCTGGAAGCGTATTGTGCGATGTTGGGAGTCCCCCAGGTTACTATAGTTGGTCTGGGCCGAGAGTTACAAAAGTTTTATCATCGCCGCAGGTCCATGGGGAAGCGGTATTATTATTGCCGGTGGAAGCCGGGTGTTATTGAGGAGGATGACAATGAGTGACAAGACGGACAAGCCAAAACCACTGAGCAAAAAAGAACTGCAGGAGCTGTTGTGGGCATGCCACGGGGCGATTTTTACCCGTGACTGGAACATGAACCAGCACCGCGCTGTTCACAGTTTGCTGGAGCGGATTGAGCTGGCCTGCCCCAAGCAGGTTGCCGAGATGGAAAAGAAAATTACCGAGAACCAGCCCCCCGCAGTAGTCAATGCCTAACCTCACCATCCCAGTGGGTGGACGGGATTTCGAAGTTGTGCAGCGCAAGGGCCTGAAGGACGACGACGGCGAATCAGTATTCGGCTTGTTTGACTCGTCCCACGACCGCATAAGCATCTGTTTGACTAAGAACAAGACCGTAAGCGAAAAACGAGCCACGGCATTTCACGAGGCACTACACGCAGCTTTTGCAATGTCGGGCCAAAGTGAGGTGTTGGTGGCCCTTTGCCGCGATGCCGACCAAGCCCGCGCAATCGAGGAATCCCTGGTTATTGCAATTGAGAACATGATGTGGCCGCGAGCCATCGAAGTTATTCAGAGGTTAAAATAATGCTGCTTGAGATTGCGGCCGTAATAGCCGCCATTGGTTTGCCCATCGCCTGGGTTCTTGCATACAAGGCCCGCTACGAATCACCACAGCGGTTGCATGCGATTGAAATTAAAATCGCTGAACTGGTCGCCACCGTCGAAGAACACCAGAAGCTGATTGGCGAGGGCCGAATCAAAGACATACAAGCGGACTTACGCGACATAAAATTAGGGGGGTCGCTCGGTGCAAGAACTGGAAGACATCTTTAAGCGCGAAATCGAGGCTTTGAATGCCAAATCCAAAGACCAACCACTTGATCGCGACGAAGTCGAAAAGCTAACTAAACTCACCACAGCATGGCGCTCGTACTCAGCCAGCAAAGAAGTCGAAACCGACAGCGACGACTTTATCCACATGCCGGCAGAAGACTTAATGGAGCTAATTAATGGCAGTGAAGATCAACCTGGAGAATACGGCCGCAGCCAAACGGGCGGGCAGAACTCGGGCGATCAGAGCGCTGTGGCAGAAGGGCGAGTTTTACAAACTCACGCTAGACGTGCTTCAGCAGGAGTTGAGGGAAGCGTTTTACGCAAGCGACTCGATCCTGTTCTTCCTGTTGTGCGCCCGCCGATTGGGAAAATCGTGGACCCTATGTCAACTTGCTGTGGAGGCTGCTCAGGCAAAACCCAACCAGCGGATTCTGTATCTGTCGAAAACCACCGACCATGTAAAAGAGATTGTGGATCAAACCATGTCTCTGATTCTGGAGACCTGCCCGATTAATATGCGGCCTGATTTTCGGGCTCGCGACAACAAGTATTTGTTTCCCAATGGCAGCGAAATCCGACTGAAGGGTATGGATAAAGCTGGTCCGGACGCAATCCGAGGCGTAAAAGCCCACCTCGCGGTTCTGGACGAGGCTTGTTTCATGGACAACCTTCAGCAGATCGTCAACTCCATCCTGATGCCCATGGTTATTCCAACTGGCGGACGGATTATTTTTGGCTCCACGGCGCCGGACACACCCGGCCACGAATCTATTGATGTAATCTCGCGGTGTGCCGAAGCCGGCGCCCTAGAACTCAGGACCATATATGACTGTCCCCGATGGACCGAAGACCAAATTGCTGTATTTGAGCGAGAGGCGGGGGGCCGCGAAACCACCACCTTCCGTCGCGAGTATTTATGCGAAATCATCACAGATGAAGAACGAGCGATTTTACCATCATGCACTTCGGCTCGTATGCAAACAATGGTCCGGGAAATCGACCCCCCAGATTATATTCCGGATCGGTATGTATCTATGGATATTGGGTTTCGGGATCTTACTGTCGCTCTATTTGGCTATTGGGACTACGAACTAGCCACACTGGTTATCCAAGATGAGGTGGTGATTCCGACCAATCAGGGTTCTACCGACCGTATCGAATCCGAAGTGGTGGCCAAGGAAAAAGAGCTGTGGGGCAAAGACCCCCCGTTTCGCCGGGTTTGTGATACGGATCTGCGCTTGATCAAAGACCTGAATGACAAGGGCACCCTGCGGTTCCTGCCCACGCGCAAAGACAACAAAGAAGCCCAAGTCAACCGCACAAATATCATGATAATCAACGGTCAAATCGTTGTTCATCCGCGGTGCAAAGTCTTGGCCGCCCACATGCAATACGGGATCTGGAACCTGCAGCGCACCCAGTTTGCGCGTACCTCCAGCCTTGGCCACTGTGATGCGGTAGACGCTCTGCTCTACATGGTTCGTGCAATCAGTCGCAACCGCAACCCAAAACCGCCCGAATTCTTGAACCGGGCAACGCATGTTATTCCCACGGATTACCAAACAAAGGACGGTTCGAATGTCACTGAAAAACTCCGAAACTTCTTCGGACGAAGTAGCAGATAAAACCGAACCCAATGAGAACCCGGACTACTTTGCCAACAAAGGCGACGTAGAGCTGCTGATGGACAAGCGAGACACATACTACAACACCCTGGAGACTTCCGGCTGGTTGGCGCAAATACAGCGCTCGTTTTCCCAGTATTACGGCACCTCGTACGAGGCCAACTCATGGCAAATCACTCCCGGGGGCGAACAAGGCGAACACTCGAACGTCACAATCAACAACTACCGATCGTTTCTTCAGCATCAGCTCACGCTGGTTACTTCGGAGCGGGTTGAGTTTGACGTTCGGGCCATCAATACCGACGCCATCTCCATTGCCCAAGCCCAACTAGGCGAGCAGGTTCTGGACTACTACAACTCGCACCGCAAGGTAGGCGAGAAGATGAAGTTGGCCACGGAATTTGCTGGCTGGTCAGGCGAAGGTTTTATTCTGCTGTCGTGGGATCCCAAAGCCGGGGACCAGTACGAGGTGGCGGATACGGAAACCGGAGAAGTTGCGTACACGGGAGATGTGGACTACAAGGTGGCTCACACCGTGGATATGGCCCGCGATGTGTATGACAGGAACCCGGCATGGTACATTTATCGCCAATACCGGAATAAATACGACGTGGCTGCCCGCTATCCGGCGCACAAGGAAGCCATTGAGGGCCAAGAATATCAAATTGACGTAAATCGGCGTGTGACTCGTCGATCAGTGGCGACATCTCTCACCGACACGGTTCCTGTGTACGAGTTTCGCCATGCCCGCACCCCAGCTTGTCCTCAGGGGCGGTATAGTGTGTTTGTTGATGGCCAAATGTTACAAGATGGCCCCCTGCCGTTTGACAGCATGTCCGTTTACCGGATTGCCAGCAGCACCCTAGAGTCCACAAATTTGGGATACACGGTTGGGTTTGACCTGCTGTCGGTCCAAGAAATCAGCGACCAAATGTGGTCCGCCATAACCACCAACACTATTGCGTTCAGCAAACAACTGATTGCCGCCAAACGCGACGCCAACATCGACTTTCGCACCCTGACCGAGGGAATGTCGTTGGTTGAGTACGACGAAGTCGATGGAAAACTGCCTATTGACTCTGTGCAGCTGACCCAGTCCTCGCCCGAATCCTACAAACTGATTGATATGACAATGCAGGTCTATCAGCAGCTGACAGGAATCAACGAAGTTGTTCGCGGCGAACCATCCGCCAACCTGCGATCGGGCAACGCACTGGCTCTTATAGCCGCCCAAGCCGTAAAATATAACTCTGGGCTCCAGAACAGCTACAACTCACTTGCCGAAGACGTAGGAACCGGTACGTTGGAGTTTTTGCGCAAGTTTGGCTCTGCCCCCAGGTTCTTTGCTATCGTGGGACGCAGCAACCGGTCTAAAATGAAAAAGCTGGTGGGCACAGATCTGAAAGGCGTTTCCCGCGTGGATGTGCGCCAGTCATCGGCCCTCAGCAAAACCACAGCGGGTCGAGTGGAAATTGCCCAAAACCTGCTTGAGCAAGGAATGATATCTAACCCCCAAGACTACCTCATGGTTCTTGAAACCGGTAGATTGGACGTGGCAACCGAGGACGAAACCTCTGAATCCCTCAGTGTCCGCTCTGAGAATGAAACCATGCGGGATGGTGAGCCGGTACAGCCAATCATCACCGACAACCACGTGCTGCATATCCAAAAACACAAAGCAATACTCAGCGATCCAGCCATGCGCCGGGACCCCAAGCTGACTGAGCTGGTTCTTGGCCACATAGCAGAACATCTTGACCTGTGGCAGAGCGCCCCTATGCCGCTGCTTATGGCTACCGGCCAGCAGCCACCACCGCCCCCTCCCATGCCTATGGGTCCTGATGGTCAACCGATGGCGCCCGAACAGGCTGGCCCCCCGGCAGCAGATGGCGGCAATTTAAACCCTGAGATGCTGGAGCCCGCGCCCAACACCGAAGACATTCCAAACATGCCTCAGCCTGCGGATGTGCCCCCAGCGGCAGCACCCGAAGACGTGGCAGCTTACGAACAGTTAAATCTAGGAGGATAACATGACAGAATCAGCAGCGGCCGCACCGGCCCCAGTAGCCAGCGAGCCAACAGCAACAGCCGAGCCTAGCCAGGTTCCCGCAACTGAGCCCGCCGCAGAACCCAGCGAACCTGTAGTTGATACTGCGGCGGAGCCAGCACCGGTTGCCGCGGCCGAGAGATTTACCGTCACGATTGACGGCAAAACTGTCGAAAAAACCGCCGAGGAGCTGGTGGCTGATTATCAACTCAAGCAGTCTTCCTATCAGAAGATGCAAGAGGCGGCCAATATTCGCAAAGACGCCGAGGCATTTATTGCTGCGGCCAAAGCTGCCCCATTACAGGCCTTGCGGGATCTTGGGATTACTGAGGACCAGCTGTTGGCCATGCATGAGTCTGAGCTGATGAAGGTCATTGAATCTGAAAAGCTGACTCCGGAGCAGCAGCGTATTGCTGAGCTGGAGGCCGAAAAGGAGGCGTGGGAGCAGCGGGTCAAGGAGGCCGAGGAAGCCGAAGAAGCCCAAACAGCCCAAGCCGCCCAAGCCCAATATGAGCAACAGTACGAAGCCCAAATGCTGAAGTCGTTCGAAAATGTTGGGGTTGTCCCCGATGCCGTGACTGTTCAGCGAGTGGCTACGCACCTGTACAACGCCCTAGAGGCGGGATACGAAGTCTCAACAGAGGACGCCATTGAATTTGTGCAAAGTAACCAACGAGAGGCCACAGCCGGTCTTTTGTCCAGCCTCGAAGTCGAGCAACTGGTTAAGGTACTTGGCCCAGAGAAAATGGAGGCTCTGCGGAAACATAACCTTAGTGGACTAAAGGACCCCCAAGCCGGGGCTACTACGACCACATTGACATCTAGTGCGCCTGCTACCTCTTCTGATGCAGACAAACTTAGTATGTCAGATTTTTTTCGCCGCCGCTAATCTACCCGTCCGGATGATTTGCTAACGCCAGTGACGAGATAGGATGACGTTTGTCTACCCAGTGATTCCTGTTCACACCGCATACGCACACCAACTTTCATTTCACAACAATTTAATCACAGGATTTTATCATGACTACTGGGTCACATACCAAATCGCAACTTGACGGACTGTTCAAGGATGTGTACGCTGACAAACTCGTTAACCTGGTGCCAGACTTTGGCATCCTCACCGCAAAAATCCCATTCCGCAACGCCAAGAAGATTGGGCGCGATTTTGTTGAGCCGGTTCAGCTCACCAATGAGCACGGTTTTACCTACGGCCAAGGCATCCAAACACTGACGGGAATCATCTCCGCCGATGTTGATGACGCCAAGGTTCGCGGTAATAGCCTTACCCTGCAAACCGGTTTCAGTTATGATGCCGCTGCTGGTATGGCCTCTTCTGCTGGCGCATTCGAAACTGCCACCAAGTTCAAGTTTCGCGCAATGATGGAATCAGCCACTCAGCGTATTGAGCAACAGCTCCTCTATGGTGGATTTGGTCTGGGCGACTCTGCTGCCTCTGTCAACGCCAGTGCCACAACCACGGTGATCACCATCACTGATGCTGTTTGGGCTCCTGGTACTTGGAGTGGTCTTGAAGGCGCTCGGGTTGAGTTTTATGATACCGCCACCAAAGGTACGTTGGTTTCTTCCGGTGCCGATGCTTTGTTCATCGTAACTACGGTAGATGCCGACGCCAAAGAGATCCTGATCACGGGTACTGCAACTGGTATCACGGCTCTGGATATCGCTATCGGCGGCGCGTCTCAAACTGTCTTCTTCGAAGGCGCCAATGGCAACGAAATGGTTGGACTTCGATCTGTTGCCACTAACGCTGGTACTCTGTACGGCGTTTCTGGTGCTACTTACGGCTTGTTCACTGGCAACACTTACGGAGCCGGCTCTGCTGCACTGACCTTGAAAAAGATCTATGACGCAGTCGTCAAGCCCATCGGCAAAGGCCTGATGGAAACCGTATGTTGCTTGGTTTCTCCCGCCTCCTTTTCTACGCTGGCTAACGATGAAGCCGCTCTTCGTCGGTACAACACTCAGTCCAAGAAGGGCGAACGTGGTGTTGACAGCATCGAATACCAAGGGCCTTCCGGAACCATCAAGGTGGTTGTTCACCCGATGATCCGCGAAGAAGAAGCCATCATCTTCCCCGAAGCTCGGGCAGAGCGTATTGGTTCTACGGACCTCACGTTCAACACCCCCGGTCGTCAGGATGAGATGTTTCAGCAGCTCGCCAACTCTACTGGTTATGAGTGCCGCCTGTACTCTGAGCAGTCTTTGTTCCTGCCTTGTCCCGGCAAGTGTGTTTACATCAACAACATAACTAACTAATACTTGGTTATTTTGTTTGGGCCCCGAGCAATCGGGGTCCTTCCCCTCCCCCACCCCCTAGCGTAGGATACTCATATGGCGACTACAACCGTGAACGGAACGGTGTACACAGTGCCAGAAACCGGCTCCCGTGGTTGGGGTGACGAAACTACCAACTTATTGGTTGCGTTGGGCGACTCTACCCTGCAACTTGACGGCGGCACCTTTACCCTGACTAACGACGTCAACTTTGGCGCCACTTGGGGTCTGATAGCCGGCCATTTTACCTCAGGCACCTCGGATCCCGCAACCTCCGGTGCTTTTCGAGCAGCTAATGCGGATACTCTTTCTTGGAAAAATTTCGCCAACACAGGCAACATTGCTCTGGGCGTAAATGCCAGTGACCTGCTTCAATTCGAAGGCGTGGAACTGGTTGACATATCTACGGCGCAAGCCCTGACCACCAAAACCATTGTGGCCGCCTCCAACACCATAACCACAGCAGCTTCTGGCAACTTGACCTCGACCGAGCTAAACTCAGCTTTGGCCGAGCTGCAAACTGATATTGACACCCGCGCCGTGGCCACTGATCTGACTGACCACATCGCGGATACTACGACCCATGGAACCACGGGCGACATCGTTGGCACATCCGATGCCCAACTTCTGACCACCAAAACTATTGTAGTGGCCAATAATACGGTCACCACCGCCGCATCCGGCAACTTGACCTCGACCGAGCTGAATGCGGCTTTGGCCGAGCTGCAAACGGATGTGGATACCCGGGCTCTTGATAGTGCTTTGACCTCTCACACGGGGGCTACGGCTGCTCACGGGGTGTCGGGCGATATCGTAGGAACCACGGATAGCCAGATCTTGCTCGGCAAGACCTATGACGCCGAGGGCACAGGCAACGTATTATCTAATATCACCAACTCTCACGTCAAAGCAGCAGCGGGAATCGCCGTAAACAAACTGGCCGCATTGACCGCGTCACGCGCAACGGCCACTGACGGCTCCGGGTTCCTGATATCTAGCTCAGCCACAACAACCGAACTGACCTATCTCTCTGGTGTGACCAGCGCCCTGCAAACTCAAATTGACAGCAAACAAGCTGACGTGATTACCACTCGTGGCGATCTGGTCGTTGGCAATGCGTCCAACGCAGCAGACCGGCTGGCTATTGGAGCCCCGGGGCAGTTGCTGCAGTCTGATGGAACGGACATTTCTTGGGCCACAGTTTCTGGGGCAGGGGATGTGACGGCCGCTGCCGTGATAACCGACAACGCACTGGTTCGTGGAGATGGCGGCGCCAAGGGTATCCAAGACTCCGGAATTCTGATCAGTGATGGCAACGCAATAACCGGCGCGGTTACTATAGCCGCCTCTGGGTCCATCACCGCCGATATTCTGAGGGGCGACACCATTCAGAATGAGGCTGGTTCCGGTGCTCCCAACTTTCCCTTTGGGGCCTCTGGGATTTCTGCGAGTGATGTCAGCGCTGAGCCCGCCAATGCCAACATACAATCTCACATTAGCAGCACTTCCAACCCCCACAGTGTGACAGCTTCGCAGGTGAGTCTTGGCAACGTAACCAACGAGTCCAAGGCTACGATGTTTACGGATCCGGCCTTTACCGGCACACTTACTTCTGTGACTGGGCTTGCCCCTGAAATACGAATTGTAGACAACGACACCACTATTGGCAACCCACAGCTGATGGGGAAGTTATCCTTCTACACCTCTGACACTGATGCCACCTCGCCAGAAGTAGCCTACATAGAGGCGAGATCTGTCTCTTCTTCCGCTGCAACAAACCTTGACTTTTGGACAGGGGCCGGAACATCTGCCGCAACCAATAAGATGACCCTTACGTGGGATGGCAAGTTAGGAGTTAATACAAATGAACCCGATGATAAGGTAGAGATTTATGACGGCGGGCTCTTTATTGTCGCTAATAGTATTGCTGCTGATAGTGGACAGGAGATTAACTTTCAATCCACTACGTCCGCAAGTCCCACAAAGAATACACCGCATGCGCGAATTTCAGGCAAGCGGGTTGATGGTAGTAATGGATATCTATCCCTCTACACGCGACAGTCTGGGACCACGACGGAAGCAATGCGACTTACCCAAACCGGACAGACTCTGCATGACGATGGAACATCTGCCAATCCGAGTATTTCTTTTATAGGTGCCACTACTACAGGTATTTGGGAATTCTCAAATGAAATGGGTTTTTCTAATTCTGGTACTACCAGCGCTCATTTCTCTTCCGCTGGAGTCTTCTTTTTAGACACAGCACTTGCAGCTGAAGCGGGCGCATCCACCGCCCTGTATAGACGCAACAGCGATGGGAAGGTTGTCAACTTCACCTCTTCTCGGAAATATAAAACCAAAATCAATCCCACTGCTTATGGTTTGGCAGAAGTATTGAGATTCAGGGCGGTGGACTATGAGGCTAAAGCTGGAGACGGTAAACAGTTTACTGGCTTTATAGCCGAAGAGATGAATGAGGTCGCCCCAAACTTTGTTAATTATGACAAGAACGGGGCTCCGGAAGGCATCCACTACGCCATGGTGACCTCCGTAAACTCAAAGGCTATCCAAGAACTGAGCACCAAACTCGAAGCCGCTCTGGTTCGTATCGAAACATTAGAAGGGGCTTAATATGGCACTGCAATTATCTAGCGAACAAGCAGACGGGCAGACGGGCAACTATTGGCGTATATTCAACCTTGAGTATTGTATTGACGGGGCCACCAATATAGTTGTGTACCTGTACAAAGACTCCACTGCTCGGGCGGCAGATAAGTCACATATGTCTCGACATAAGTACTCCTTCTCGGCCCCAGATTTCTCAGTCGCTGACCTAGAAGCTAACTACCTCTTAGCCTACGCATACACTAAACTCAAGGCCCACGACGACTTTACCGGCGCAACAGACGTTTAGCCGATGCAATCCTACTGCAATGGATGCCACAAAACAACCAAACACCGCAAACTAGCCGGACGAATCCTGTGCGTAGAATGCGGTCGCCAAAAACACCTAAAACAGGAGCCCACTGATGGGAGCAATACTCGGACCCGTAGCCTTAGTCGCCGGCAAAGCAGCCCTCAGCATCTTCATGGCCTTGGTTAACGAGGACACATTCAAAGATCTATTCCTGTGGCTGGTGGACAAAGGCGTAGCCAGCACCAAAAACACTTGGGACGACGAACTTGCCGCCAAAATCCACGCTGCGGTAGACAAGGCAGGCAAGTAATGTCTGAAAGTCCCTCCCAGTTAGATAGAATAGAAGACAAACTAGACAAAGTTATCCCGCTGGTTAATCGCCACGTTTCGGATATTACTTGGATCAAAACCATAATTCTGGGCCTGTTCTCATCAATTGCGGCCCTGTATTTCAAACTGTTCGGAGGATATAATGGTTAAAGACAGCAAAGCAAAAAAGGGCGCACTGCTGGCGCTGATTGGTGTCATGAAAGGTGCCGATGTTGGCAAAATGAAACAGTACAAAGAGAACAAAAACAAACCAGCCGAAGAAGATGAAGAACCCGCACAGGAAGACTGATGGCAAACTATACCACCGCAGATCTACTGACAAGCATCCGCAAAAAAGCCTTCGTCCCCACGTCGCAAGCCACCTTTACGTCTGCTGACCTACTGGATATTGCGACCGAGGAAATGAACAATATCGTGGTGCCCAAAATCTCGGCAACCCGCGAAGAGGTGTTTGTGCGGCGCGAGACCTACCCCCTGGGTTCCACTGATCGGTCAATTGAGATCCCTCCCAGAGCCGCTGGCCTTGCTTTGCGCGAAGTCACGCTGATGATCGGCACCACCGAATGGAACCTGCCCCGCATGGATCTGGAAGACAGGGTTTACAACACGAATTCAGGAGGCAATACCGGGTTCTATCTACAGGACCACACCCTGAATTTCTTGGGCAACCAGACAGGAACCGCGGTAGTCTATTACCTGCTGCGGCCCGGCAGACTGGTCGAAACCGCCAAAGCCGGCCAAATCACGGCAATCAACACTGCGACCAACGAAGTTACCGTGGACAACTTTCCCTCAGACTGGACCACCGCAACTGAATTTGACTTCATTTACCACAAACCCGGCTTCTCCGCTCTGGGGATTGACCACACCGTGGGTTCCTTGGACTCTGGAACCAAAACCTTGACATTTGACTCCTTGCCCGTGGACGAAAACGGCGAGGTCTCCATCTCGCTCGGCAACTGGGTTTGCGAAGCTGACACCTCGCCCGTGCCTCAGCTGCCGCCCGAATTCTTCTCCTATTTGGCCCAATCCACAGCCGTGCAGGTTCTTGAGTCTGTGGGCGACGCAGAGGCCGCTAAATTGGCCATGGAGCGCCTGAAATTGATCGAGAAGGGTGTACTAGGTCTGCTGTCTCCCCGCGTTCAGGGGGCGTCTAAGAAGCTTGTGGCGCCTCGTAACCGGGGATTTGGCCTGAGTCGAAGCTGGGGGAGCACTACCTAATGCCCAACCGCCAAGAGCTAGTCCTGAAGGCAATGGGACTAGTAACATACCGCGACCGTTTTTCGTCAGCTCCCGAGGGATCGCTGAACACGGCGAAAAATATTGTCATTGACAAGAATGGTATTATGGCGCCCAGACGCGGGTTCGAGGCATTGGATGGCACCACAGAAAATGTGACCTCGATTCATCATTACCAAGACACCCTGATTATCCACCAGGGAACCACGGGTTCCGAGGATACTCTGTCATATTATACCGCCCCAACGTGGACGGACTATTCCGGCACTTGGGAGGCACCAGACGGAGCCGAGGTAATTCGCTCGGTCAAAGCTAACAAAAACTTGTATTTTGCAACCAATACTGGCGTCCAGAAGTTGGATGATGTCACCGGCAGTATCACCGATGCTGGGGCTCCCGAAGCCTTGGATGTGTCTGGCGTGGCCACAGCAACCGTGGGGGGCTTTCTACCAACCTTGGACTCTGTTGCCTACCGAGTGGTGTGGGGCTATCGAGACGCCAACGACAACTTGATATTGGGGGCCCCCTCGGGTCGAGCTGTGGTAAACAATGCCGGGGTCTCCGACGCCTCCGTGGACCTGACCATTGCTATCCCCGCTGACAAGGTAGATGCCACATGGTTCTATCAAATCTACCGCTCCACTGCACAGACTGTGGACGAGCCCACTGATGAACTTCAGCTGGTTTTTGAGGCCAACCCCACAGCATCTGAGATCACGGCTGAGGAAATCACGGTCAATGACAACACCAGCGACAGCCTGCGGGGAGCAGATCTGTATACCAACGCCTCCCAAGAGGGCATCGCACAGGAAAATGCTGAGCCGCCGCAGTGCGTGGATATGGCATTGTTCCAGAACTACATGTTTTATGCCAACACTAAAACCAAGCAAAACTTGACTTTTACCCTGCTGGCTACTGGAACCGGTGCGCTGGTGGCTGATGACACGGTCACCATATCTATTGGCGCAACCACATATGTCTTCACGGCCAAAGCTGTGCCCACTCTGGAAACAGAATTTGAGCTGGTTACCAGTGGTGGATTGGGCGCCAATATCGCCGCCACTGCTCGTAGTTTGGTTTCGGCTGTCAACAAGCTGACCGCCAACGACAAGGTGTGGGCTTTTTACGACTCTGCTGCCAACGAACTGCCCGGCCGCATGCGAATTGTGGAGCGGGATTTCAATATACTGGATCCAGAAACGGACTTTTCGGTCGAGGCGGATACGTCAGACCTCAGTTTTAGCCCCAATATCAACACCGGTGGTGGGGGTACGGGATCCGCCGAGGACAGCACCAACGACAACACGCCCAACCGCCTGTTCTACTCCAAGATACAGGAACCCGAGGCTGTGCCCACTGCCAATTTCTTCGATGTGGGGGCCTCTAACAGCACTATATTGCGTATTGTGCCTAATAGATCCACCCTGCTGATCTTCAAAGAGGACGGCATATACCGCCTGACAGGTACGTCAGCGGACGCATTCAACGTCACCCTGCTGGATGACACGGCCAGACTACTGGCTCCTGAGACCGCTGTGACCCTCGACAATGCTGTTTACGGCTGGTTTGACCAAGGCATATGCGCCATAACCTCAGAGGTCGCCATCCTGTCCCGGGTTATTGAAGGTGATCTGCTTAATATCCGAGGTGACGCCCCCACTGCTTTGGTTTCCAAGGCATTTGGTGTGGGTTACGAATCTGATCGTAAGTACCTGATGTTTGCGCCACAGGATGATGCCGACACCACAGCTACGATCGCATATGTGTACAACACCATAACCCGTACATTCACCACCTTTGATTTGGCTAAGTCGGCAGGTATAATCAACCCCACCAATGACAAAATGCACTTGGCCGACCCCACAGCTCTGTATGTCTCACGCGAGCGCAAGGATTTTGATCCAGCGGACATCGCGGACGAGGCAGTGGATGTCACAGTAACCAGCGTAGCTGCGGCTCCTGACACCAATCTTATCACTCTGTCGTCTGTTTCTGGGCTGAATGTGGACGATTTGTTCTGGCAGTCAGACGTGCTATTCTCTAAAATCACGGCCATTGACACGGGAACCAAGGTAATCACGGTTCTGGATGCCCTTGCTTTTACCACAGGGGCGGCCGAGGTCCGCAAGTTCTTCGAAATCCAAATCGAGTACAACGCCATTCACACCGAGTCACCCGGGATCATGCGACAGTGGAGTGAGATTACGCTCCTGACTGAACAGCCGATTGATTCCATGGAGATTGAATTTAAAACCGAACTGGCGCCCGACTACGAGGGATTGCGGTTCGAGGGAGATGCCAGCGGTCTGTGGGGCATGTTTGCTTGGGGCGGGGTTCCTTGGGGTGGTGGCGTGGCTCTGACCACCTTCCGCACATATGTACCCCGACTGAAAGGACGCTCAACCACGCTGAATGTGCGCTTGACCCAGAATACAGTGTACAATGACTTCGAAGTATCTGGCTTGTCACTCATGTACCGCAACTTTAGCTCGCGAATCCGGAGATAATCATGGCTATTCCTCCCGAACGCGCCGAGATTGTGGCCTCGACCTTTGACAAAAAGTTCCAAGGATTGGTAGCCAGACTGGCATCCATAATCAATCTGTACATCTCGCAGAACAACGAGGCATTGACCCGCAACTTGACGTGGGACCAGAATATTCGTGGGATGCGTAAAACCATCGAAATCGTTGGTAACGGGCCAGTCACCTTCAAGTATGACCAAACACATACCCCCGTGGGCGTGTGGGTAGTGGGTTGGCGGGACTTGTCGTCATCTCCGGCTACTGTAACCGATGGGGTTACGGCTGATTGGGGACAGGATGGGCGCCAAAACATCACCATAGAGCATGTGTCTGGGCTGGACCCCGCCAAAAAATATGAACTCGAAATCTTAGTCATAGCAGGATAAACCATGGCAGTAGTAATTGATACACCTGGGTTGGACGACGAAAAGAAGGCCGCCCAAGCAGATCCCCTTGCACCGGTTCCTTCGGTCGCTGGCGCCGCCCCCGCAGGAGCTGGAACCCCGGTATCCGCCAAGGCACCCGGAACTAGCTCTGGGCAGTATGTCAATTTGCAAAAATACATGGCCGCCAATAAGCCTCAAGCAGAGCAATCCGCTATGCAGATGACCGGCGACATCAGAGAAGCCGCTACGGAAGCCGGAAAAGCCTACATGGGAAAGGCCGAGACATTCGGAAAAAATGTGGCAGCCGATGCTGGGGCTGGTGCCCAAGCCGCCGCCAACTTGGCTGCTCAGTACGGGGCTGGGACGGCCGCTTCCCCCACTACCGCTGATACCGAGAAAATGCGGTCGGTCTTGGCCGGTACGTATGCTGGGCCCCAAGCAACCTCACTCACACAAGCCCCAGCTGAGGAGGCTTTTCGTAAGGCTAGAGAACGGGCCGATTTCGCGGCTACTGAAGCCGGCCGTAGCGCCATACTGCGGGATATGAATAAACAGGCGGGCCAAACGGCATCTTCTGGAGAGCACAGACTGTCCAATTATTTACTAAATCAGCCTGAGGCCAATCAAGATGCTTTTAATCGGCTATCCGGCGATGTAGCCCGCCGAGAGGCCTATGCCCGCAGAACCGGAAACCAAGCTGCTCAGGACGCGGTGTGGGCCGCCCAAGCCCAAGCCCAAGCAGATGCCAAGGCTGCCAGAGAGACCCTCACCGGCCGCAGAGAGGGCGTCAGAGGAGAGGTAGAAAGTCAATTGACCTCGGCCCAAACCGCACACGATGCGCAAAAACGCGCTTTACTAAAGCAGATGGCCCGCCGAATCAAGCGAGAAACCGGTGCCTATAACATAGGGGACGCCCGCCCATTTCTACAGCATGGAGACGACCCCACCAGACGAGGCATCCGCACCGCAGAGCAGGCGCAAGAACTAAGTGCTCTGAATGCTCTACTAGGAGGAGGGGGCCAAGTTGCAGAGGGCGGAGGACATACGGGAGCATCTATTGATGAGGCTGCTCTGGCTGCATACATTGATAACCAACTAAACAACCGTAAAACCCGCGCTGGTTGGGCACCGACCCCCGGCGAGCTGCCGACCCCCGACGAGCTGTCGCCCACACCGAAGTCCAAGTCGTGGTCCTCTCCCCAAGGAAAAACCACGAACGCACCAGTGGCCGGACAGGCGCAAGTGGCTCTCGGGGACCCCGGCAAAGACCTAAGCAAGAACCTGCCGCCACCCAAAAAATACGATGGGCCTGATATTGTCTCCGGCCAAGCACAGGTTTCCCCCACTCCCCTGAAACAGCCCACAGATCGTGAGAGATACGACGGGGAGACCAGGGAGTTCAAACGGGTTTGGAATGCTGCCAAGAAGCGGGGGGGCAGAGCCCTAGCCAGAGAGACAACTGAGGCGTGGAAGAGGGACGGCCGCAAGCCCCTATCCGAAAAGGATATGCAGCGGGCCGCTGACACCGTGGCTACGCGGCGAAAAAATAAAAAGAGTCGCGCAACAGAGCGGACCAGATACGAGGATATTGGCGGAACTCGGATTGAGCCCAAATCTACATCGAAGAAGAAAAAACAACCATCTAAAAAAGCAATAGCCCGAGCGGCAGAAGCCCGCAGAGAAGCCCAAGCAAAGGCTCGTAAAAAAACCCGGGCAAAGTATGAGGGAATCGGTGGATAATCAACAGACCAAAGGGAGAGCCTAATGACGAATCCATGGGCAATAGCCGGCAGCGCAGCAGCCCCAATCTTTGGCGGCGCGTACGGCGAACACCGCGCAGCTGACGACCGTCGCCGCGAAGAAGATCGAATGCAACAGGCCGCAGCCGCATACGGGGATATTGACATTCCTGAGATGCAGCGTGTAGCTCTTGAGCGGCTTCAGCGGGGCGAACAATTGACTCCTATGGAGGAGCAAGCACTGGCCCAAGGCGACACCCAGCTGGCCGGTATCGAGGTAGATCCACAGTTCCGCGCTGCCCAGATGGCCGCACTCAGCCGGCTACAGGAACAAGCTGGTGGTGGTCTGACCTTGGCCGATGAAGTGGCCATGAGCGAGTCTGAGGCCGCTTCTGACGCCGCCGCTAGGGGTAGGCAGGGGGCTATTACCTCCCAAATGGCGCGTCGTGGGATGTCTGGGAGCGGCTTAGAGGCCGTTCAGCGGTCCATGGCGGAGCAGGGGGGCATCAACGCAGCTGCAAGAGCCCGGGCTAGTGTGCTGGCTTCGGCAATGCAACGGGGCAATTTGGCCAATCAACAGGCTGCTGCACTGGCGGGAAGGATGGGGGACACGGATTATAGCCGCAGCTCTCAGGCAGCTCAGGCCCAAGACGCGATCAACCGATTCAACACAGCTCAGGCGCAAGGTGTAGGACAGCGGAATGTGCTGGCCGGAAACCAAGCCCGAGAATTTAATGTAACCCGGGGGCATAATGTAGCCGACAAAAATGTAGGATTTAGCCAGCAAGAAGCATGGCAGCCTAATGAGTTTGCCCAACAGGCCTTCAAAAACCGGATAACGCGAGCCAGCGGCATTGCCGACACCCAAGCAGATCTGAGTGGTATGTTCGGTGGGCGGGCTGACGCAGAAAAAGCAAAGTGGGGCGAGATTGGCCAAGGTGCCGGAGAAGTGGGCACTGCCTTCATGCCTAAATAACAGGAGTAGAGACAATGGGAACAATAAATGAAGCAATCTTGCGGCGACTGGATCCCGAAGCAGCTGACGCATTTGCAGCCACAGGCGAACTCCCCACGGACAGACTGTCGCCGGATCCTGCCGCTGTGGAGGACATGACCGTAGCCCCGCCCGCCCCAGCTGTGCCCGCCCCACTGGTTCCTGATGCGCCTGTGGTTTCAGAGGCCCCCCAGACCCTAAATGAACGCTTAGTCGCTATGGGATTACCGGCATATGAACCACCTGCGCCATCCTCGGCCCCCGCGGCTCCAGAGCAATCAGATATTGACTACGCCCTTCTGCAGCAGGGGGCTAACCGAATCGGAGCTGCATTTTCCGGAATCAAGCCGTCTACTGCAGGTCCTGATGCTATACGAGCCCGCCGCAAAGAGACGATGGACGCCTACGAGGCCAAAAAGGCAGATGTGGCCACCCAAAACAAAGCGGCCCTTGGGGCGTATGATGCCCAGTACGGCGCAGTTCGCAAGGCCCTAGAAGCCAAAGCAAAGGCAGCCAGTGGGGGCCTGACCCCTTATCAACTCAAGAATCTTGACCTACGTCAACAGGGCGTCACCACCCAAGAAGAGATACGGAAAGAGAAAAAGGAGGAGAAGCGAGAGCAGCGTCGAATCCTTGACAGCAAGGGTAATACTATTGGATATGCCAGAACCCCGAATGACGTGAAAAGCCTGACATCCGCAGTGGAGCAGAAATTTAAATTCGACCAAACCTTGGACGAGATGATTTCGCTTCGTCAGAAACACGACGGCGGGGCCCTCCTGAATCGTGAGGACGTGGACAGAGGCAAGCAGCTATCAAATGACCTGTTGCTGATCTATAAAGATTTAGCAAAATTAGGTGTTCTGTCTGTGGCAGATGAGAAGATTTTGCGGTCCATTATACCTGAGGACCCACTAGCGTTCCACTGGAGCGGTATTGCCGGCCAAGACCCCATCCTACACAAAATGACAAAGTGGAAGGGGGATATCAACAGTGAGTACAACACCAAATTAAATACCCGCCTGCGTCCCGAAGAAGCCACAGAGGCCCCCAAATCCAAAAACCAAGATGCTATACAGTGGGCAAAGGACAACCCAGACGACCCCCGAGCGGCCAGAATTTTAAAACATAATCAACAATAAAGCTGAGGACAGTAATGCCCTTTGACCCCGATGCATACTTAGCCGAAAAAGACGCCGAAGCGGCTGCGAAGCCCTTTGATCCCGACGCCTATTTGGCCGAAAAAGACGCCGAAGCGACTGCGGAGCTGGAATCAGTGGATCCTGCACCGGCAGAGGACGTGGCAGATTTTGCTCTCCGCGCCCCATCCCTAGAAGGAGTAGGGGCCTCTGTCGAAAAGTACAAAGATTTATACCGCAGCACCGGCATCCCAGCCTTGACGGAGCAGATGACCAATGTTATGGGCTTGGCTCCTATCATTGCTGGTGGTAGCCAAGCAGCAGAAACTGCAGTACTAGGAGGCACACAGGCCCTCAGATCTGCCACAGGGCTGGAGACTGAGCCTGAGTCCGATACCCCATACTTAGAGCGGGTTTTGGCCAGCTACCGGGAGGGCAGGAATCGCAAACAGGAGGAGCTAGATCAGCTCATGGCCGAGAGCCCTTTCATGGGCGGAACCGGCCAGCTGCTTAGTCCGGCCGCGGGCCTGCCCAAGGGACTGACAAAACTACCTGTGGCCGCACGGGTTCCCGTAGCCGCCCCTATTGGTGGACTCACAGGAGCCGCGAAATCTGATACGGATCTGGCTGGCGGCATACAAACGACGCTTGAGACTGGGTCCCTGGACCCGGCAATTACCGCCGCCGATGATTTAGCGTGGGATGCGGCCACGGGAGCACTGTGGGAAACAGCGCCAGACGTAGTAGCCAAGGGATTGGGGGGAGGCACAAGATCTTCCGTTCGGGCTATCGTAGATAAATTGAACGCTCGCAAACTCAAATCTATAGATGATTTGGAGAGGGCTGCGGATGCGGCGGCCATCAAAGCCATCAAACCCAAGGCACAAATCGCAGCTGATCTGGATGAAGACCCGGCCAAGAAGGCGCTGTTTGCTGAAAAAGTGCGGGAAGCGCTGGGAGATAAAGATGGCAAAGTCCACACAATGGGCGAGATCCGCGATCACTTAGCTGCCCGCCAGTTCCAAGCTGGTGAAGAGTTAAACCGAATCCGCGCTGAGTCCGAGGTTGCTATGACATATAAACAACTTCGAGATTCTATGCAGGCTCTTGGTATAAAGGCCAGAAGGAGCGGCGGCGGTAAGCCTGCAGAGAGCCCATATATCGCCTGGATCAAGAATAATAAGCCGGTCAGCCCCTCTGGTGTCAAGCTAGAGGATGTAGAAAAAAGCATAAAGGCCACCCAGAGCAGGCTAGCCCGAGCCCAAAAACTTGAGGAAGCGTTGGTTCGTGCTGTTTCGCCCAAACAACAGCAGAAATTGCGGACCCAAATAGCCCAAGAAAATCCTGCTGCTCTCCGCCAGTCTCTTGCAAAAGCAAAGCAGCTGGAGCGGGAACTACTCAATCAACCGATTGATATGAATCAACTGTCTAAGATGCGGGGCATAGCATTTAAACGGACCGGAAAAGGGCCGAATAAAAATGAGGATAAGGCAGAGCTGGCCAAAAACCTGATTCGTGTAGAGGAAGAGTTGATGGAGGGCGTGGCCGACTACAAGCCCGCCAAAGCCAAGTTTGAGGCCCTGCTGCATATGTACAATTCTGCCAAACGCCAAGCTGGGACCCAACTAACCAAACCACTGGATGACCCACTACAAGGCGCAAGTCAAACCTTAGGCTTCGGCTTGCGGGCGGTCTCTTTGCGCTTAGGTATGTACAAACTAAAGAACCGGTTCACACCAGAATTCCAAGCCCTGAAGCTGCACAAGCGATCTAAAGTCCTCAGTAACCCGGACCCTAAGTGGGTCAAGGCCTTTGAGAAAGGTGTGAGCAATATGGGGGCCCAAGGTATCCCAGCAACTCACTACATACTTATGCAGGACGACCCCGAATACGCCAAGGCATACGAGGAAGACCAAGAAGCGGCTAAGGAGTAACACATGGCCGACGAGATTACAAACCACCGCTATGGCCGCCGCGTCTACCAAGGCAGCGCCGCGCCATTCTGGGACAAAGTTACATCCTCTTTTCCATCTGACACCACCGAGATCCGAACCTACAGCTCCACCAATAAAGACACAGGCGCAACTGAAGTTCGCGCAATTTACCTGATCACCTACACGACCAGTACCAAGTTATTCATAGATTCGGCAGTTAAAACCTTCGGGGAGTAAGTTAATGCCACATGGATTTGATCCAATCAATGGGATCACCGGCAGCGGGGCCACCAACGACATATCCACGGTGCCTGCAGGTAGTGCCGCCGGCAAAGCCAGCGTGTTCACAGCCACCACGGTTCCCGCAGTTGTGCCCGCCGTAGCCAATCGAGTCAGTGTAAACATACTGAACAACGAGCCACTGGCCAGCACCAACCTACTGTATTTTGGATTTACCGCACTAGAAGCAGACACCACCTCTGGTTGGCCGATTCGTCCCCAAGGCAGTGTTGTGTTGGATGTTGCGGTTGGCGTAGATTTATATATCCGGTCTGCCTCTGGGTCGATCGAAGTTAGATTACTAGAACTGGGGAATTCCTAATGGCAGGAATGCAATCCACTGGTCCTGGTGGACCCGGTGCAGTTACCGTTAGCTCTAAAGGCGTACCACTAACCGAGACTTTGACACTGGATTTAACGCCAGGAACCGAGACCTCGCTAGTTTTGCCCGCTGGCACTTTGGCTTATATGATCAAATCTGAAGATGACAAAGCCAAACTTACCTTTTCTACCACTATGGGCGGAACTGCCACAGATGCCAAGTTTACCGTTTATCCCGGATTCAGTATGGACGCTGATCTGTTAGCAGGAACCTCTACAATAACATGGTACATAGCATCCACCAAAGCCAGCACGGTTTTGGAGATCTTGAGATGGACCGCATAAGGAGACTTTTATGTCACTTCATAGACTCATTTTTGACACCACAGCCGCTGACGACAGCGCCAACGTAGGTGCGTACCTGCGGTCGTCTGATGGTACTTTGCTCACCCACACCACCGTATCCGGCGACGAAGCCCTTGACGTGAACCTGGTACAGTCCGTTGACCTGACCGTTACCGCGACTGATTTGGATATACGGGATTTGACCCACGTATCCGACAGCGTCAAGGTTGGCGATGGCACTGACTTTTTGGCAATCACGGCTTCAGGCGAGGCACTGGTTAGTGCAACTGATCTGGACATCCGCGACTTGGCTCACACCCAGGATAGCGTTCGGATCGGCGACGGTACTGATCTGGCCACCATTACGGACATTGATGCCAGTCACAAGGCATTGGACGTAAACCTGGCCGGCAGCGACATCGAGATCGACGTAGAGGATGATTTGGCCAACACCGCCATTACCTCTTCTGCTGAGTCTATCTCGGTCACTGGAACCCTGTTCACCGCTGACCTTGCTAACCGCAGGTTCATCTGGCTGTACAACAACGGCAACAAGGAAGTCTACATTGGGCCTTCTGGTGTGACCGCTGCTGATGGATTTCCCATCTTCCCCGGCTCCATACTGGAAGCCAGAATCGGCGCAGCCGTAGCAGTACACGCAATAGCCGCCAGTGGCACCCAGGACGTCAGAACCCTGCAAGCCAGCTAATCCAACCCTAGGAGGACGATATGACCGACACGAGTTTTACCACTGAAGATGAGCAACAATGGAAATTGCTGAATGACCTGTTGTCCAGCGATGTAATCACATGGAATCTGTCAACACCGGAGCTAATCCGGTCATATCGTTCCCTGGTTTGGTTTGCCGGGCTACGGCCCAAAATCGAGGCAAATGTTATGGAGGTGGTCAAGGTCACCAAGGCCAACCCACCATCCGAAGAATCCGAAACGGAGAGTTAAGTTATGGGAAATTCCGGCAACTATCGCGGCGATCAGGATGACGTACTGGTCAAAGGCGAGGATACCGGCACTGGTTTGGGCGATAATATCCTGAGCCATGAACAGCGTCTGTATACCACCCTTGTGGGCGAAAATGGCGACCGTGTCTCGGTTACTCCGGATGGCTTTGGTGCCAACCGCATGGCCACAGACAGCGTGGTTACCGTAGTCAGCCAGCTAGGGTTTGATGATATTGCGGATACGTGGTTTGCAATTGGTCTGTTTACCGACAGCACTGGCGTGGGCGGAGCCGGCGACGACATCCGGGTTCAGATAGCTGCCGGCGACGATGCGACTCGGTATCCAGCCGTGGATGTGACATATACAATAACCGCGGGTGACGTGGCTGATCCTTTTCCCGAGATTGAGGTTGCCACCAACGTAGCCGCTGCATTGAACGCAGATGCAACCTTCAAAGATCAATGGACCGCAGATACCGTCAAAGACAACGGTATAGTCCACATCACCAGCGACCTAAAAGCCGAGATGGGCGAACGTACTGGGGCCGGTGACTTCTCGGTCACCCCTACCGGCACAACTACCATCAGCTTGGGCACTGGTTCCATTATTGAGCGCCAGAACAAGACCACCAGCTTGGCCCGAGATGCTGAAGACCCCCGTATTGGTATTCTGGGTATCAGCGGCAACGTCTTGGTCACCCCAGGTGCTATTGGCGATTTGCATCTAGGGACTGCCAAAAACGGCGGTAGCTCCGACATGCTGGTTAACGGCTCTGTCACTCCCGTCGTATTCAAGATCCCGGCAATAGCAGATCACGATATTTTTATATCCGAAATGAGATTTTACGGAGGCGGCAACGGGATCCAGTACACTAAGTTTTTGTCTCGGGCCGCGCTGACCAACGGGATTACCCTTGATATCAAAAGCGATGATGTGAACGTGTCGTATCCCTTCTCCATTAAAACCACAGAGGACTTCAAGAACAAATTTGCTTGGGGAACCGCGGGTAACTGGGCCCTAGATTTGGTATCGGGAACCGACCAGTTTTTGGCTACTTGGGTTTTTGACAACCCTTTTCCTTTGCGGGCGGTGGGCACCTTCCCCACAGACGACGCCTTGTGTGTGAATATCAATGACAATCTAACCAGCGGCATAGCCGAACTTGAGTTTGCCGCATTTGGCTTCAGTAAGGACGTATAATGAGCACTACCTTTGTTCCCCCTCGGGATACTGATGGCGTACCTTTGCACAAGTCAGAGCCCTTTGCCAGTGATGCCAAGGTCCATTTCAAGGGCCACGGAATGTCCGGCACCCACACCAAAAACTCTACCACCAATATCCAATTTAAGCTGCCCGACGTTCGCTTTTTTAATGGCATAGCGATCATTCTCAGGAACCATGTGTGGGGGGATACGGCCACCATGCAGGTTGTGGATGTGGACGGGGTAATAGCTCCCGCTGGCACGATGCTGAGCGAGTTTGCCACCGATTGGTGTTTTGACGACACGGCCCAAAGCCAAGGCGCATTTGTGCTGCCCTACAAAGCTACCGTTCCAAAAGACCTATACATTCGTATCGTATACACCTCCACCGGCACCACCAATGATGTAGATGCCCAGTACAATCTCTTTTTGCATGAGGACAGGTCATGAAATCGACCACAGATATATGGCTAGCCGCATGGTTATTGCGACATGGACACCCAGTCAGACGAGTTGACAAGGGCGGCAAACGGGCCAAATGGTGTTTTGAAATTGATGATGTGGCGTGGGAGGAGCACAAGCTAACGTGGAGCCAAGACGTAGACACCCAGATCAAATACACCCACGAAACCCTAAAGGACTTGATCCACCAATGAGCCCTATGCCATACATGACAGTTGGATTCAGCCGCAAGACGAAGTGGTTTGCGCCCTTCAGCTGGGTCATACGGGCCACTCAGTGGACGCCATACAGCCATGTATACGTCAGGTACGTGGATCCAGTAACCACCAAACAGATGGTATATCAGGCCTCAGCAGGCATGACCCACATGGTTTCGTGGGAACACTTTCGGGCCCGTAATACCTCTGTGTACGAGTTTTCGATTCCGGTTCCATTGGATATGTGGCCCTCACTGTTGGGGCTGATGCAGTCTCATTTGGCCGTGCCGTATGGTTGGAAACAGGCTGCCAAGATGTGGTGGCTTGACCTGATCGGCTCTAGGCGGGGTATGGATGATGGAACCCGGCACATGGTTTGTTCCGAGGCTGTGACGTATTTGTTGATGCTGTTGGGCTACGATGTCCAGCGGGAGCCAGACAGAATGACACCTAAACATATATTTGATTTAATCTCAGGAGAGCATAATGGCATTCAGTAAGCTGAAGGATTTGGTTGATACCAAAAAAGACAAGAAGAAAAAAGGCAAGAAGATAGCTTTGACGGTGGATGAGATGCGGGAGCTGATTGATTCGATCAACAAAGCCCCCACTGGGAAGTGATTAGTCGGCATCGACCTCAATGAACCAGTTATCATCGTAGTTCCATTTGGTTCCTAGGGATCCCGTATGACGGCCTAGGAACCGCAGCATATTAGGCACCAGACTAACGCCCCAATCTAGGTGGCGCCAATTCCCCTCGCCATCCACCTCTATATCCGGCCACTTTGCCCACAGCTCCGGGATGGTCATCAGGCGTTTGATTTTGGGTTTGACCTCGACTAGGTCATAGTCGTCGGATTCGCCGGCCCACACTCTTCCCGCACTCGTCCATGTCTCCGCAGCCCAACCCCTATTCAATTTTATTGCTCCGTGTATGTGGTGGTGCTCTGTTCCATCAACCGCGTAAATCCGCACTTCTTTCCCGCCAACCGTCCTATACTTCTTATCCTTCGATATATTCATTCCCCTATTTCCTCTCCGGGTTCCAGTATGCGCCCGTGATGTGCCATTAATTCCAGCCACCATGCGTGGGTGGTTTCGATGGTGTGTGTTGCTTCCCCCGGCATAGTCGCCGTCTCAATCTCCACAAACTCTGCCCTGGTGTCTTCATCGATACATAGTTCCCAGGATATGATCATTGCGATCTGTATCCGGCGACCGTCGATGTCGGTTATCCAGTTCATATTACTTGCTCCTCTTCGGTTATTGGTTCATGTAAATGCCACGCTCGGTACGCGGCTTTGTGTACTTCATGTGCTTCCTCTGCAGTGTCGTAGGTTCCAAGACGGAGAATGATCTGCCTGCGTCCAATCGAACTACCCTCCGTGCATATATGTATACGTGCCCGAAACTTGCCGGCCATAGATTCCACGCCCCGAAACCCAGCTTTGCTTTTTCTGGTCCCTTGGTTACGCGCATTAAGCTGCGGGGTCGCTGCCCGTAGATTCTTCCATCGATTATCTACCCTTTGTCTATTTATGTGATCAACTTGCGGTGGGGGCGTGTGCCCCATCAGCAAAAATGCTACTCGGTGGGCCCGAACACTGTGGTATTCGCCTGCAAGCCGAATATTTATTGCCCAATAGCCCGTTGGTCTATTTAGCGACCCCGCAATCTTCCCCGCTCGCTTGCCCTTGCGCCACCGAAACTCTCCCGTATCTGGGTTGTATCTCAGGCGCTCCCGCATCGCGTCCTGCAGCTCGGGAGACCACACCTTGGCTTTCATATCCCCTCCAAACAAACTATAAATGAATGATAGTATGAGTTGGGACGCTCCCCCGTATCCACGTAATAGCTGATAACCTGACTGGACTCGGCGGTAAAACCCAACCCATCACTATATCCATCTGCCCCCGGCAACCCCCCATTCACAATTATCTCCCCTCGACCATAAATGGTTGGCTCGTGGTAGTGCCCACCACGGTAGAACTGCGCCAGTATCCCCAACTGCTTTTGGCGTTTGGAGAACATCGCATCCATGGCTTTGCGGGTATTGGCTTTCACCAAATCAAAATGCTCGTAAATCACTTTATCTGTGAATATCTGGTGTTGTAAATACGGCCCAGTGGCTATGTTGAATGTGATATTCTTGAATTTGTGCAGTCTCGTCATATCGTCCAGCACGGAATAAATGATGTATGTCAGATACTCCAGCCCCGGGGTTTCATAGGTCTTGGTCTGCTCTGGGCGGTCATGATTTCCGGGCACGCACATAACCGTGATTTTGTGGCCCGACATCCCCAGCGGCAAGAGGATGTGTTTCCAGATACTGCGGATAGCCGCCACAACCTGTTGGCTATTGCTAAACTCACACCCCTTCAAACTCTCCGATTTGTGCATTAGGGAATTTTCTAAAATATCCCCCAACAGAGCCACAACCACCTCACTGATGTTGTAGTGGTCTGCCTTGCGCTTCAGCTCAGACAGCACCACATGCCCCAACTCCGCCATTCTCTTCTCTGCTGTGGCATGGTCAAACTTGTCCGTCTTCTTGCCGTAGTGCAGGTCAGACAGCAACAGCTCAATGATCATATTCGGCCGGCCCTTCTTTTTCTTGGGCTTGGTCGGCTTGGCAATCTCATAGTTAGTCTCAATCGCCGTAGCCTGCACCGCAGTCCTGATCTCTGCCAGCATCGTATCCCGAGTCTCCAGCGCGTCCAACACCAGCCTGCTGGTTCTGTTGGCTTTCATTGCCGACCGCTGAGCTGTCCGGTTCTGGCGCAGCATCGCGATGTCGATGTCAGTCTGCTCCAGATCATTGGCCAACTGATACTTTTTGACTGCCTTGCGAATAACCCGATCCGCGTAATGGGAACCATGGCACTCGTTAAAGTACGGGACCACCTCAGCCCATGACATGCCCTCATCCCGATGTTGCAAGATGAATCTGATCTGCTCACCTGTCAGTGCAGGTTGTTTATCGATCGCCAAGATAACGCCTCCTTAAAATATTTAGGCCAATAACGAAATGCTCGTTGGTAAATGCCCTGTTGCTTAGTGTACGGGTTCCCGAAGTTTAAGTCCAGACAATATGTAATCCCGTAATCATGGATCCCGCGACAAATCCGCCCATACGTCTGGATCAGGGACTTGACTGTCATACGCACTATGCGTTGATTGTCCGTTTTGTACCACGATGCTATCATGGCGTCACTTAGATCTGGGTATATCACTTTTGTGATGGCCTGCCAACTATATTCGACACCTTTTAGATCTAATCCTTCGCTCAGGCCGCAAGCAACTAGTATCTTGGGTTTGTCTGTGGCCAGAAACTGTTTCAGCACCGCGTCTTTGTTGTCCTGGTTGTGGAACATATACCGGGCTCCGTTCAACCCCAGAGCTAGTTTGGCCGCAATTGCATAGGTAGTATGAACCACGCCTTTGCCGTCCCAGTGGTGATCCGCCAGCTTTTTGATCAGCTCAATCATCTTGGGTATGTTGCCGTCTCGGTATTTGTACGCCATATTGACGGACTCGTTGATCATGATAAACGGCCGTTTGACTGCCTCTATCGGGTTCTTGACGTGGATCACCAGCGGCCTGATATCCTCTACCCCCAAATACGGCAAATCTTCAGTATCCAATGTGCCCGACATTAGCAGGATTTTGTCTGTTTTGGGCACCCGTTTGTCTTTGCTGCCCTTATCCCAGATTGGACTGCGTAGCCCCCGCAGGGTATTTGGCCTCACCCACAGTTGTGGTTTTTCGCCACTAAGGTACGGAGCCATTCGGTGCTCAATGAAAAACGTGGTAGGATCCCGCTGTACTCCCTCGTACACTCGCTCAAACTGCCCCTGTTTGGCCTGTAGCCTGCCTATGCGGCGCCGTATCTCTTGGGCCTGTATGGTTGCTTTGGCTTGGTTCAGCCGCCAGTACTGCCGTGTGGCCTCGGCCAGCTCCACGTCCAGCTTGCGCATCACAGTGCTCATCCATGCCAACAGATCCCCATGGGTAACCAACCCATCCGGATACTTATCCTTGTGCTGCCATACCTGAATCGTGTGGTAATCCGCCAGCAGGGAGTACAGCATGTGTGCCTCGTCCACAATAATCAACCGTTTGCGGCCGGGGTTGAATATATAGCTATGGAAGTTGTACAGGGCATTGGCGCTGCCATAGGTCTCTTGGCGGGCCTGTTGGCACTTGCACCCCTTGCAGTATGTGCCATCCACTGCCTTGACCTCGGCACAGGTAGAGTCTCGGCGCCCCAGCCCATGACACTGATACCTATTGGCTCCTGCGAGAGAAGGCATATCTGGGAATGAGTTCTTTTGTTGGTCCTGCAGGTCTACCCGGGGCACCACCGTGGCTACTGTGTACCCCTGTGTGGCTACTGCCCAGCGAGCCAGTGTTTGGCCTACCAAGCTTTTGCCCGTCCCCACAGGAGAGTCTACCACCCCCGTGTCCCACTGGTTCCATCGCTCGATCAGCTCTTGGACAACCGGCTGCTGGTGGTCCCACAGCTTGTAGGGGGCAGAATATGAATTTAAATTCATGATGTAATCTTGATTTGGCTGATGATCCGCTCTCGTGCATGCTCCAGAACCCACGTGGGAACCTCAGGCTTGTCCATGGTATTATCTGTTCGGTTGTATATCCGCCCCCAAAATCTTGTGCGACGAAGCTTGTGCCGCCTAGTGGGCCGGGTGTATATCTCAGCCTCGTCTAGTGCGAACTCTAATCCCGCCATTTGGGAAAATCGCCATACCATTTCATCAAGCCCATCTGCGCTTGTGTTTGTCACCTTGATACACGTCATTTTTATTCCTCCGTATTCAGCAACACCAATCCCACTTCTAGTATTTTTTCCGCGTCTGCAATATCTGATTTTTCATAGTCCGCTGGGCATAGTTTCTTCCACATCCCTATGGGAATCTCTATCACCTCTACCACACAGCCCCCCGTGGCTACTGCAACCCCCGCCGCCCACGTCAAATAGATGTGGCCTGTGCGGGGCCGGACCTTCTCAACCAGCATATAGATCTTGTTGTAGGGCGTCAATATCTTATCCAGCTCAGCGTGGATATACTTCAGCCGTGGGCCTATCCGTTTGAACTGTTTTGGCACCTCTACATGTCCGGAGGTTTTGAATTTCCCTTGGTGCGCAATCGCATACCCACAGCTTTTGGAGCCTGGGTCAATCGCCACCACAGTTGCCAGCACCATTGAGTCCGCATAGGCTATGATACGTTCGGCGGTGCGGGAGTGTTCGCCTGTTAGCATGCTTTGGAATTTGGTTCGATTCATGCGTCATTCCTGCCTTTCACCTTTTCTCCCACGTGTGGATTTGGTGTATAATGCCGCTGGGTGTAAAAATACCCACAATGTGGACACTGCTCCTTGCGCTTTGGGTCGTAGTCCCGCATCACCATGGTTACGTCAAATGTCTGGTCACATCGGTGACAGTAGTATGGATATTGTGGCATTATGCCCTCCGTCTGAATGCTGACTGTACCACCGTAACCACTTCCCTCTCCGGCAGTGGCGGCTGACAGTGATTATAGTTCCACGTTGATATCATATCCGTGGCTACTAACATGTCGTAATTTAAGTCCCTGCATAGTGCCGCCCGACAGTACGCCTGCTCATTGCGGGAACCCGTGGCTACCGGCAGCATCAGCATGTGTGTCAGGCACCGTGACTGCATCTCCTCGTCTACTGGCTCGTCCTCGAACTGGGGCAACGTCAGCATTGGCAGCACTCGTGGTGGCTCACAGTGGGCTAGGCTAAACCTGCCTCCGGGGAACGTGGCTGTGACCGCCTTGACCGCTCCTGGTTTGTCTTTGTGGCCAGACCCCGCAATCCTGATAATCCCACTGGACTTGTAAATGCTGAGATCCGCCCCCGGCAAGTTCTGTTTTACCCACGCCAAATGTACGTCCGGCAACCCTATTCTCTGTTCGGGAACCAAGAAAATGTGAATATGATGCCCTTTGGATCCTGAGGTATACACGGTGTGGCTGATCTGGCGCAACCGCAGCTTTTGGGCTGCCGCTGCCACCGCTGCTGGATCGTTGTCAAAATCCACAAACAGGGTATCGGCATACAGCTCCTCGTACTTCAGCCCGTGGGTTCCTTTGCGCTCTCTGATCAGCATCTGAGCCCGTGGTGGGTATCCGTACAGTGACTGGAACCCCTGTTTGCCGGCCATGTCTTCCAGTGGCTGTAACCTGGGTGGGCCAGATCGGCGTAGATTTGGTCGGTATTCAAATAGAATCGTCATATTTCGCCTTCAGTTCGTCAAGTGAAACGGGAACCCCGTCTAATGCATCTACACACACGTTGATATAGCGTTCGTCAGGGATTGAGTGCTGGTGTACATGCCCGTGGATATTGCGGCGTCCTCGTAGTTCAGCTGGGTGTATTGGTGGGTGGCTGAGCCAGAACCCATACTTCTTTTGGAACCCGCGTATGTTGTTGCAGTACTGGGCGTACTTTGAATTTGAGAACTTGTCGTGGTTGCCCAACAGCAGTATCTTTTGGCCCCGCAGCTCTCGTACATATTTCAGATGGCTGCCGTCAAAACACAGATCCCCCAGAACATACGTCACATCTCCTTTGCTCACCACACTATTCCACTGGTTCACGATCCACTTGCTATGCCCATCTACGTCTTCTCCGCCGCGAGCTGGGCAAAACTTGAGGATGCTTTTGTGCCCTAGATGTAAATCGCTGATAAAGAACACAGTCACCACCTACCCCTCCACACAAATGCTGTAATCCGTCCCCACCTCGGGTTCCGCCTTGAGCTGGACTGTCAAATTTAACGTGTCGTTCAACTCAACCACCGACGCCCGTATGATATCACACGCCATATCCACATAGTCAGGATGGACCTGCAAGGCAGACGCATCGTGGTGATCCGGGAACCATGGCCGCACATACGGGTTATCGCCCAGCGGAAATCCAGCCGCCTCCAGCCGCCGGGTTACTATAGCCGCAGCCATCACATGATAGTCGTGGGCCGTGCTTTGGATGAACTCATTTACCAGATCCCGCATCTTCTTTTGGCGCACTGTGCGGGGTCGCCCCCGACCATTCAGTATGTAGCCCCCGTTCTGATACCACTGGGCCTTGAGCGTGCGGTACAACGACCGGATCCCACGAAACTCTCGGTGCCAGTCTCGCCACAGCATGAGCGCTTCTTCCATTGTTATCTCGATTCCCATCAGATTCAGCTCAATGTATATCCGCTTGGCATATGCCCCGTACTGGAGCCCCAAGTGCGCAGCCTTACATATTGACCGGAGGACTGGGTATTTTGCTTTGATTTTGGCCGCCGCCCCAGAAGCAGGATTGCCGGGCTCATAGATGGGGCGAAACTTGTCTCCGAATGCAACTGTGTTGGCCCCGAAATGCGCATAGATACATTGGCCAGGTGCCGCATCTGGTCCGTAGATAGACATCAGTGCTGGATCCTGCGAATAGTGGGCTAGGCAGTGGGGCTCAATTGAACTCCAATCGAAATATACCAGCTTGTAGCCCGGATCAACTTCGAACATCTGCAAAAACTCTTTGCGCTTTGTCATAGCCAGCAGATTCAGCGCCAATAGTCGTCCTCCTCATCCACGCTCCAGAACCCGGGCGGTGCCTTCTCCGGCTCCCCTTCCAGCCGCTTCCGTATAGCTGCGGCAGGGTGCTCAAACCCCGGATCACAGGGTGCGTGTTCCTCACACAGCGACAGTATGTACGCCAATGCGGCCCGTATGTCATCCATCAGTGTGGGCCCTCGTCCAGCACAAACTCAATACACGGGGCTCCTGTGATATCATCTATCAACTCTCGCACCTCCTCTTGTTTGTCTGCGGCCTGCTCCATTCGCCCATCATCCATCATTTCTAGCATCTCCTTCACTGCCTCGATCAGCCATAAACATTGGGCCTGCTGCTCGATGGTGAGCACTTGCGGGTCGCTAAGGTTAAGCATCATCTGTCTCCCTTTTTTCTGCTTGCCGTTTTCTTCTTCTTGCCGGTTCGGGCATTGGCTTCGCTGAGCAGAAAATCGGACATCTTCTCC
>PJEL010000855.1_pt1 | contig 34062 bp, 32 predicted proteins | sample 1853271 | NCBI WGS metagenome assembly PJEL01 (sample SAMN08108733, study PRJNA415343) | Invertebrate metagenome, whole genome shotgun sequencing project. | host: Globobulimina | place: Sweden: Gullmar Fjord | collected 2015-08
GGCACTTTCGGATTGGTAACCCACTTCTTCTGCAATCGTCATCATCGGGTTTTGACTATTTTGCAATTTTTCTCTGGCTTGCATCATGCGCCACTTAAAAACGTACTTCATCGGAGGTAGACCCACCAGCAGGTTAAACTTGCTATAAAACGATGAACGCGATACCCCTATTTCGGCAGCTAGCAATTCTACCGTCCACTCTTTCTCAGGATTGCTATGAATTAACTTCAGCGCTTGAGAAATATGTTTATCCAGCAAAGCAGCAAAGAATCCCAACTGATGATTTTCTTGTTGAGCATAAGCACGAATAATCTGAATAAAAAGAATTTCGGTATATTTATCGACAAGTACTTCACTGCCCGGCGAGTCATTTTGAGTTTCAGCGATAATTTGCTTAATGATGTTATCCAGCCAATAGAAATCCGTTCTTATCTTAGGGGTTATGTGTATCAGCTCAGGCAGGTGATCAATAAATGGATGGGATAATGATTGATCAAATTCAACATAACCACAGATAATATTAATGCTCTGCTGATCACCCGCAAACAGGTTATTTCCTGTTTGATGCGCCTTAACAACATCACTGCCATCAAGACATATTCCACTGGCTTGATCAGAAATTCGATGAGGACTGCCTTTGGGAAATAAAACGATATCTCCGGCGTTCAGTTTTATTGCTTCATCACTATTGGCTAAGGTTAACCAAGCTTCGCCATCAACAACTAGATGAAATGAGGCTTTCTTATCTTGCTCTAATGCCATTCCCCAAGGAGAGCAAAAACAGGTATTAAAGTAGACGCTTCCATTTAACCGGATTGCTCGAAGTACTTCCGCAAAAACATCCATAGCACAACCTCAAGTAATAACTAAATATAAAATTGAATAGACAGACCTTTTTATCGAACGATCTGACATTAACAACAAACCTCGTTTTACCAATAATAACATCATGGACGCAAGCCATAACATACTTAAATTATGAGGTTTTACTATGCTAAATATTAAACAGACTTTGATTGCAGTAGCGATAGGTTTTGGAACATTATCCGCTTCCGTTTCGGCTGACCTGCCTGATCCTGGTGTAACCTTTACTAAAGGCCAAACTGCCATTGTGATCACAGATCCACAAAATGATTTTTTAAGTCCTAAGGGGGTCACTTGGGGGTTAGTCGGAAAAAGTGTTACAAAAAATAATACCGTCGAAAATATAGAAACTTTATTCAAAATTGCTGATAGCAAAGATATTCCCGTCTTTGTTTCTCCTCACTATTACTTCCCTCATGACCATCAATGGGAGCATGGTGGCGCATTAGAGGTAGCCATGCATAAAATGGGTATGTTCGATAGAAAAGATGCTCTAAGCACAGAGGGCTTTGAGGGTTCAGGTGCCGATTGGTTAGCTCGCTATAAGCCTTATATTAATAACGGCAAGACGATCATCAGCAGCCCACACAAAGTTTATGGCCCAGAAACCAACGATATGATTTTACAGTTGCGTAAACGCGGTATCGATAAAATTATTCTCGCAGGTATGTCAGCCAACTTATGTACTGAGTCTCACATGCGAGAGTTTATGGAACAAGGGTTTGAAGTGCAGGTTGTTTCTGATGCCACCGCTGCAGCGCAGCTACCCGGCATGGATGGTTACAAAGCGGCCATGGTGAACTTTAGAATGATTGCTAATGCTGTAAGAACGACAGAAGAAACGGTTAAGCAATTGAATAAAGAACTATAAATATAGTATCGAGGTTGAGGCCAGTATTACAGTGCTGCCTCAACGTTTACCATCGTTATCTTTACTGCTCTATCTCTAGTTGAAGTTCCTGCAAGGATTGCATAATCGCCATAAACTTCTGGCCAAAGTCCGTTACCTCATATTCAACCCGCGGTGGAATTTCTGGGTAAGATATTTTTTCAAGAATACCAAATTCAAGATTCTTACGCAGACACTGGTTTAATACTTTTGTCGTTAAGCCCTCTACCGACCTCACCATTTCTCCAGGACGATTAATATCATTGGCTAATAGCTGATAAACGGTTAAAGACCATTTACAGCCGACGATGGTTTCTACCATCGCTGCACCTTTTCCCGGCCCAGCTACTCTTGAAAATATCTTATCTTCGCTACTCATATTAACTTGTTACCAAATTTTCAATTCAGGTGATGTAGATAGATTGTCCTTCATATTCGGCTAAATTAATACCGTCATGTCTTATTCGTCACAATAATAGAGTGTCTTATTCAACGACATAAATTATTTATAATTATTTTTCCTAAACAATTCATAAAGATGTACCAAAAAGTACCTACCCCACCGCTTTGTGCTTACTTTTCCGTGAACAAACCTAAGCCTAATATGGCCTCACTGCTTAACCACAGCACAGTTAATCAATTTAAACAGATATAAGATAACCTTAGGAATAGATCATGAACTTTAATCATACAGGCACAGCTTTAATTATTGGCGGCACCAGTGGTATGGGTCTTGAAACAGCCAAGCACCTTATTAACAATCACCTAGACGTCATTATTGTGGGTAATAATGTAGACAAATTAAATCGGGCAGTTTCTGAACTACAGACTTTAGCGACAGACAGCCAAGTAACAGGTTTTCAAACCAATCTTTATAATAATACCAGCGTACAAAAACTGGTGGATCATATTAACTCTAGCGACATTCAGATTAGCTATTTGGTGAATGCTGCGGGTTACTTCAGCCCGAAAGCCTTTATCGAGCACAGCAGTGATGACTACAATACTTATCTGGATTTGAACAAAGCGACCTTTGTTATATCACAAGCAGTTGCACAGAATATGATTCGCCATAAGGAAGGTGGAAATATTGTTAATATTGGCTCTATGTGGGCAAAGCAAGCAATTAAAGCAACACCTTCTTCTGCCTACTCTATGGCTAAGGCGGGCTTACACGCCTTGACTCAACATATGGCGATGGAACTTGCTGAGTTTAATATTCGTGTTAATGCAGTTTCGCCCGCCGTGGTTAAAACGCCTATTTATGAAGCCTTTATCGATCCCAGTGAGATGGATGAAGCACTAGCAGGCTTCAATGATTTTCATCCTATTGGCCGTATAGGCCAGCCACAAGATATCGCCAGCACCATCACTTTCCTTTTAAGTGATGATACTAGCTGGGCCACCGGTGCTATTTGGGATCTTGATGGTGGCGTGATAGCGGGAAGAAATTAAGCTAATTAGCGCCCACGTTTTAGGGCGTTTTTACTGAAATCACTTTCAGCTAAACCAGTTTGGAAATTGTAGTTATTCCATTGTAGCTCAGTTTCCTTACCCGTTTGGTGATTCACCATTTTAGAAGTATTAGCACGCCAGTATTTACCGAGATACAATTTAAAGTCTTGATACGACAGTGTTTTAAGCAATGATTTTTTACGATCATAAAACTCAACTTTCACGATACGATATTCATCTTTATCGATCCAAACAATGCGTTTGCTATAACCCGAAGCTTTATCGGTCGGCACTTGTTCTACCTTGTAAGTATCCAGCTCAACCTGAGAAGATTGTAAAAACTCACCCGTTAATCTCTCTTCCCCTAAGTAGTTATAGCTGTATTTTTTTATTTCAAACGAGCTTAAATCTTCAAAAGAAAATTCAGACCCCATGAAAGGCCCAGACTTATTATTCGACGCGATACGCTTTACACGTTTCAATGATGGCAAGTATAACCATTGATCATCAGCCCCTACCGCATGGCTATAGCTCAAAAATGCAGTGCCTTTAACATCTCTTGGTTTGTTAAAAACAGTTAGGCTTTTATCACCATCATCCAACTGCTCTAACGTTTTCATTTTAACTTCACGCACGCTCTCTTGGCCTTGTGCATTACGCAATACCATCAACATATCGGCGGTAAAATCTTGCCAGCCTTGATCAACCGTTTTTGTTTTTAACGAGATTTCCATGCCTCTTTGAACAGCATCGGTAATCGCTTGGTTCTCTAAGTTTGCCAAAGATAGTTGGCTACCTAATGTGAGCGCTAATGCTGCGCTCAGTGCTTTTATTTTGCTTAACATATTCATTTCCTATTCTTTTTTAATTACTAGCGACTCTTTACCTTGTTCATCACTAGCGTTCAGGCAGCGCTTGTTTTTACGTCCACTTCTACTTGCTGCTCCGACTTCTTTTTGTCGAGTAGCATCAGTAGTGGTGGCAAGAATAAGAAATCAATAATCAAAGCAATCAATATAGTAATTGCGGTTAACAGACCCATCTCACCATTTAATTTAAAGGTCGATTGCGCCAAGACGGTAAAGCCTGCTACCAGCACAAAAGTCGTGATCCATAACGCCGTTCCCACATGTCCAAAGGCATAATGAACCGCTTCTGTGGTACTGCTATTATTATTGCGACGAGCATGTAGGTACTTAGTTAAGAAGTGCACAGTATCGTCCACCACAATCCCCAAGGTCATACCAATCACCATGGACAAGCTCATACCGATTTGGCCATTGATAATGCCCCAGAATCCAAACGCGACGGCTGCTGGTAATAGATTCGGCAACAAGCTAATCAAACCATAGCGCCAGCTCTTCAGTGCCACACCTAAAATCAACGAGATAACGATCAAAGCAACCACAGTCCCAATTAAGCTACCGATAATACTTTTCTGACCGATGTGGGCGAACATGAAGCTTGGGCTCGCCATATCCAATTCATACTGAGGGGCATTCGTCGTGAACCAAACTTTAATGCGATCACCCAGCTGAATCTGTTCTTCACTGGTTAAGTTTTTGAACGTTGCGATCATCTTAGTCGATGACTTATCCACATTAAGCTGGGTATTTAAATCCAAACCATAAGGCAGAGACATTTCGTATAACAATAAATACTGAGCCGTCATCTCTGGGCTTTCAGGTAGCTTGTACCAAGTTGGATCGTCACCGTGCATGTTTTTATTCAAACGCTTTAACGTATCCGTTAGCGTATTCACATGATCAGTTTCTGGCTGAGCGCGTAACCAATCTGCCAAACCCGCGACAGCGTTTAAATAATCAGGGCTATTAATACCGTTGGAAGTACCCGACTTCACCGACATTTCCAAAATGGTCATGCCCGAAAGATTTTCTTGCATAAAATCCGTTGCGGTTCTGAAAGGTACGGTTTCGTCAAAGTACTTAACGAAATCATCATTGATTTCATTCTTCGGAATAAACATGGTGAAAGCGATCACGATCACACTCACTAATGGCAATAACAACTTGCGCTTGGCGATTACAAAATCGGCGAGTTTAGCCATCATGTTGTTCGACTTTCCGTTTTCACCCTTTTCCTGCACCTTCACACGAAGCGGTAATACGGTTAGTAACGCAGGGAAAATCGTAATCGAGAATACGAACGCTAAGATGGCACCCATAGCAACGATGTTACCTAGATCACGATAAGGAGGGATTTCCGAGAAGTTCATGCTTAAGAAACCAATCGCTGTCGTAATACTGGTTAAAAAGATCGGTTTAAAGTTAAGTTCTAAACTCTTACGAATCGCCGTTTGCTTATCGGCGCCATTACGCATCTCATAAAAAGTAGACGCCAATACGTGAATACAGTCGGCGACTGCCAGAGTTAAAATAATCGTCGGGGCCGATGCGGAAGCACCACTTAAGAAAAAGCCCATCCAACCGGCGAGCCCCATGGCACTGGCAATACTCATCACAATCACAAGCACGGTTGCGAAAGTACCTGAAATGGTTTTTAGCAAGAAGCCAATGGCGATGATTACGATTAAGAACATCAAAGGAACCAGAGTCGAACCATCTTCCATTGACGATTCAGCGAACGCATTATTCAACATTACCATGCCTGAAAGATGCACTTCACTGCCAGGGTTTTGCGCTTCAAAATCCGCTTGTAACTGACGAACCTGGCTAACCACTTGCGGAATTTCTGCCGCAGGATCTAAACCCGGTAATTTGATCGCCACATCAATCACAGACACATGACCGCTTTTAGAAACGATCTTATCCACAAGCTGAGGCTCAAAAGTAGCCACTTGGCGAATCCGCTCCAGATCTAAAGCCGATAAAGCCTCGGCATCCATCACCAAGTCTTCGACTATCATGTCGTCTTCTTCCGCATAGGTATATTGGAAGTTGGTTAGAGAATCGACACGGGTAGAAAAAGGAATCTGCCAGCTAAGTTCGGTCAGATTCTTAAGTGCGCCTAGATGCTGAGCGGTGAAAACCGTATGCCCTTCTACTTCATCTTTGGGTGGCACCACAATAAAGCTGACATTATCACTCTTGCTATAGATCTTTTGCATGGACTCATAAGCCACAAGCTCGGGATTTTCATCGTCAAAGAAAATGCGATAATCACTTTTGAAAACCAGTTTCTGTGCGCCCGATGCGGCAAAAAAGGCAAAGGCTAGAAAAGCCAATATGACCAAGAAAGGTCGTTTAGCGACTAATTGAAATAGTGAATCTCTCATAAGTCCTCCTATTAAATCGGAATAAAAAGGTTAAACGGGATAGTTATCGCTAATATAAGTCATTCAGAAATGAACGTTAATTGGCTATAATTGCAAAAGGCAATCCCATTTTTGGACATGATTAATTATATTAATGAAACAATAGCCGGAGAATCATCAGATGAAGGTATTTGAGTGGGACGATTTACGCATTTTTCTGGCGATATTACGTGGGCGCTCGATCAACGCCGCCGCTAAGCTATTGGGCAGCAGCCGCTCTACAGTATCTCGCCGCTTACAAGCTATGGAAGATCAGCTGGATATCAAACTCTTTGTGCGCAACCCAGAAGGCTTTGTCTTAACCGAAATCGGCGAGGCTATGGTATCTAGGGCAGAACGCATTGAAAGTGAAATACTCAGCATGGAGCGAGAGGTCTTTGGCCGCGATGCGGCTTTGTCTGGCCCTATACGAATCTCCATGTTTCCTCATGTGGCTCAGGCAATCGCCATGCCCTACATTGCTGAATTTGCAGCTCTGTACCCTGATATTGAGATCGAGATTGATGCCTCTTTTGAAAAAGCCGACCTAACAAGACGCAGTGCCGACATCGCTATTCGTTTTCAGAAGGAACCCGAAGAGCACTTAATTGGTCATCGCCTACCCGACTTTGCCCGTGCGATATACGCTACCCAAGAGTACATAGATAGCCATACCTTCTTTGGCCCAGAGTCTGATGCTGAATGGGTGGGCTGGTCGACGAGAGAAAACGTCGCCTTCTGGAACAGCGACACCTCCTTTAGCCATTGTAAGATTCACCACATAGTCACTGAACCTATGGCACATTTACAGGCAGTTAAATGTGGTTTGGGGTTCTCGGATTTGATGTGTTTTATTGCCGATCAAGAGCCGAACTTAGTGAGAGTGCCTAATCAAGGGCCGTTAAGAAGCAACCCTGCTTGGATTGTGAATCATCCAGATTTGGTATCTACCGAGCGGGTGCGGGTGTGTGTCAGGTTTTTACATGATGCCTTGAGTAAACATGCGACGGCGATGGCTGGGGAAATTACAGAGTAGAAATAAAGAGAGCAGAATAAGAAGGTGAATTAATTACCTTCTTATTCTCTTTAATTGAAAATTACGGCTTAGAAACTAGCACAGAATTCTCAAACATTAATTGATTAAGATCCATTGCTGTATAGCGTTTAAAGTTTCCAGCACTATCCTCAATCTTCACGGAGTCTATGGTCCAATTTCCTGCCTCGGCATCTAGACCAAATTCTGTACTTGTTAAGGTAAGGCTCACGGGGTTTTGCCCGAGGAATTTTTCATATTCACTGACATAAACTCTGTTTCCTGCAGCATTTTTCAAAGCTATATCCGCTCGACCAAAACCAGATAGAGTATCGGTCACTGTGATATTAAACGAAACCGTCTCTTGCCCAGAGATAATGCTAATAGAGTCTTCAACAATAGAAAAACCGCTTAAATTTGGCTGAACGATATCGCTATTGGAATTTTCAATTTGAATACTCGTTTGCAAACCTAATGATTGAAGCTCATCCGAGTTATATTCTTTATAGTTTCCACTCAAATCCTCTACTCTCACATAATCTATGACCCAGTATCCTGCTGCAGAAAATTGATTAAATTGCGAAGAGTTTAAAGATAAAGCGTAAATTTTATTTCCGAAAGAAGCACCATAAGCATTAACTGAAACAGTTTGCCAGGTTGAGTGCCTTAATGCGATATCCACACGGGCAACTCCAGATAGGTTATCAGCTACTGTTAAATTAAAAGTAACCAATTCATTACCCGTTTCAATCACTAGGCTATCTGGCATATCAAAAGCCAATAACCTAGGCGCTAAAGTGTCTGTATTAGGATCAAAACCATCAGGAATAGAATCTCTATTTTCATCAATAGGTGATTGCGCCATATTATTTGGATTGCTATCTAGCCAGATTTCAATTGCATCAGAGAAACCATCACTATCATTGTCATCACTAAAGTCGACAGGGTTTGCTAATAACGCAATCGGTGTTGAATTTTTATCATTCGCATCAGTTCCATATTCGGCTTCAACAGCGTCGGTAAAACCATCACCATCAGTATCGAGAATAATAACCGTGAAAGGTGCAATTGAAATAGAGTCACTAGGGTTCGCATTAACATCATATGCCGTTATAGAACAATCATCATAAGACCCAACATTCAGTGAGTCTAACTCAATGCGATTAACGCCTTCTATAAAATTGAGTTCCGTTGAGCGGCAGCTACCACCCCAACCTATCATTCCGGCCTCATTACTGGTGAAGGTGAGAACTGGATTTTGAATATAGCTTTTTCCAATGCTGCTTATATTGCTAAGAATTGGGCCGCTAGTATCATTAACGGTAAAGCCAGAAACATTTAATTCACTTGAAATATTTCCAGCACTATCTTGAACAAATATTCTACAGTTATCATAAAAACCGGCAGCCAGTACATTAAAGGTGATCGTGTTTGTTCCTTCATTTGCCATCATTGTACTAGATGAACAGGCCCCAACATAACTAATAGTACCCGCTTCAGAACTATTGAAAGAATAACTAGGAGTATAAGTATTCACGGCACCAATCAAGGACGATTCAGATAAATCAGGGGCAGTAGTATCTTCATTACTCACATTATCTGAAAAGATAAATGTTCCCTGAATATGTTCACAGCCTGCTACTAAACTTTCTGCAGTCCTAAGACCTGCTTCATCCGGATAATAAACAGTATTTATTCTACTGATCTCGCCGCCAGGCATACGCTGACACGTACCTAAAGAAGTATCTCTTGAACAGCTACTTTCAATACCGCCAATACCAACAATTTGACTTTGTCCTGCCTGAGTAGAAGATATATATTCTGTACATGCAATAGCATCTTGCTGAGTAATATAAGTACGTTCAACAACAATTTCAGGCTCACTAGGGCCTGTATCTGGACCTGTTTCTGCAAAAATAAACGTTCCCTGAATATGTTCACAACCTGCTACCAAACTTTCAGCGGTTCTAAGACCATCTTCATCTGGGTAATACACAGTATTAATCGAGCTGATCTCACCACCAGGTATACGCTGGCAAGTTCCTAAAGATACCTCTCTAGCGCAGCGACCTTCAATACCACCAATACCAATAATTTGATTTTGTCCTGCTTGAGTAGAAGATACATATTCAGTACATGCAATAGCATCTTCCTGAGTAATATAAGTACGTTCAATTACAGTACCTGAATTTCCATCGATATTAGGGTCAGTAATGGTGAAACTGCCTTGTGATTGCTCACAAACAGCTTTTAAGCTTTGCACTGAGCTAGCACCGGCTGCATTCTTATAAAAGATCGTATTAAAGGTATAAGAATATTCAAATGAAGATTGCTGGCATGACCCTAACGTTTCGGATTGTGAACAAAACCCTTCTGTTCCGCCTTGAGAGAGTATTTGATATTCATCATCTTGAGAGTATGCAGTGAATTCGATGCACGCTAGATCGTTATTAGACAGACTAAATGTACGAGGATTATACGACTGACCTTCAGATTCTGTACCTGAAGCACCACCACAGGCTGCCAATATGCTCGTTAATAGAGTAAGAAGGGATATACGAAAGAACATAAAAATTCCATTTCAATTAATTATTAAATTACTCAGGAGCAATTTTGCGCGGAATATAACAAATTCTAGCCATATGGTAAATGTAAGTTCTCTAAACGTTGATGTTAATTATTAATAGGCCTATTTATCATTTACCGCGAGCATAACCATTTGATAAACGACATGAGTAGAATTTTCTCGGCAATATTATTTTGATTCAGCAGCGCATTAACGCCATTCTAGAGCCCTTCTTGTTGACAATTATGCGACTAAATAATAACCTTCCCGAACTTTGGAATCAGCCTCAGATAACGGACCTATTGTGCATATAATTAAAACTCTATTAGCAGTACTTACTCTTTCATTATCCTCATTCAGTTATTCTTATACTGACTTTTATGAAGTCACATTGTTTGATAACGTCGACAAACTTGATGACAATAAAGGTTGGTATATCGGCTCTTTATTTGGCAATGGTAAATACAATTATAACGGTGGAAGTGATGATGCTTTTGCTAGTGGTGGATACTGGGGGGTCAATTTTATTGAAGCTCTTGGATTAGAAAGCTCGATTGTTAGCACCAACGATGATACTAATGGGGTGAAGCACTCTTTCCTCGCATTTACCATTACGCCTAAAATTAATATTCAGTTTCATCGCCGCTTCTCTCTATACCTAAAAGGCGGCCTATCTCTATCGCATCAAACAGCTGACTTTGGCGGTGACGACATTCCTAGCTGGTCAGGCTCTATTCCAACCTATGGGCTGGGTGGTGAATTTAGAATCGTTGCAGGATTAGAAGCACGTTTATCTTATGATAAAATGAAAGGCAAGCTAGCATTTAATGAAACTTCATCTGATAGTACCTATACCGATTCTGAAATTGATCTAGACCTAATAACTTTAGGTATTCAATACCAATTTTAATTCTTCTTACAATCTGGTTTGATAAACTAGCTCTGATTTAATGCTAGCTAGTCAAATTACAATGCAATAAATAAAGCAGTAGCGGAAATTTCTGGCAACTGCTTTATCCCACCATTTTTGCTCATCACTAGTTTAAAATTCAATCGTTTACTCCTGATGCCATATTTTAATTCATTAGAAGCTCATTCTAATCTAATTAAATAATCTACACACAACGAGTCAGTATATCGTTCGCCATGGCTTCAATGAGCCTTTCTTCACGTCTATTGGAATCGCTAAACTAGCTAATCGATAGATCATAGGCAGAAGTAAGCATGATGAATAAATCTTTTCCGACATTAATAACGTTATTCGGCGTATTGGCCTTATCAATAGCGCTACAAGGCTGTGGTGCAGATAACGATTCAATAAAGTCTGAAAGCAATCAAGAAAATCTAGAGGCCGGAGATAAGGATGTTAATACACTGCCAGCTAATGAGTTTGATCACACTGTATTATTAAAAGAAAACCAGCCAATTACTTCACCTTTAACGTCTTTAGGTACAGAGCTAGATGATCTCGGCTATGTGCTGAAATTACAATCTAATGGCTTCCCTAACATTATTAATAAAGTCACCCTAACTAACGGCGACATCATAACGGATCACTCAGAAATAGAAGAACTTTTTATTTTATTTATTGACCCTCAAACGGGAGAGGTTGAAATTAAAGTTAATAAAAATTTCGACTTTGAACTAAGTGCCAGTACCTATCAACTCGATATATCATTAGGTACCGAAAGCATTACCGTGCTGGTTAAACTATTCGATATTCAAACCGGCAGCGCTGAAGAACCCCTTAAAATAAGCAGTTACAATGAACTCAAGAGCTTCTTCAGTGGACAATATGTGAGTGAAAATATTGGCCATGATGTCATTGAATTATCAAACCCTGACAGCAGTTCACATAATGTCGATAATCTACACATCCAATTAGACAGAGATATTGACGCCAGCAGTAGCGCTAATGACCCATGGGTAGGCCATGAACTTCATGGTGAACTTAATGGTGATTCCTACGTTATTAATAATTTAACCACCGCCATAGGAAAAGGTTTTATTAATAATCAAACGCGCTTCAAAATTGCACGCATAAAACATATAGGTTTTGTCGATGCTCAATTATCTGCGACATTAATTAGCTCTAGTGCTTATGGATCAGAGCTCAATACTGTTTTTGTTTCTGGCATTGTTAAAAGCACACACAGCTCATCCTTTAATTTCGCCCCTTTCCGTGTTGCTGGCGAATTCAATAAGGTCTATACCAATCTGCTTTACGACCTATCAAGTATCTCCACATCATCAAATGGAAGGATTGAACTGAGCGCATTTTTAGGCAGCGCCAGTGCTCCAATTAATTTCCGTTCCGGCTATTCGAATGGCAGCATTCACATGAATAAGGAAGTAAGAGTTAATACTATGCTCAATGGACTATCAGCGGGATATCCAGACTTATCAGACTTCGGATATACCTTATTAAAGGATTCTCTCTTTTATTCGGCAATCGATTTTGAAGCCAGTGAAAACCAAGATGTCTATGGAAATAGAGCCTACGTTCAAGTGGGCGGGCTAGGGAATAGCTATATTGATTATCCACAACAAACCGCTGAGGATTCTGCGTACAATTGGCGTTTCATTACCGATCGCAATATGACAGGGCGCTTGCAAGCAGTTGGCAACTCTCATCAAGATACCAATAATGATGGCCAAGCAAATGAAGATGGTATTGGCCCTGATTTAAGTTTTGCCGGTATGACCTCAACCGAGGCTCAATCTTCAGCATCTTATTCAGGAATTTGGACTGATAGCCAAAGTGTATTTGATATTACTGATGGCGAGTTCCCAGTTTTGAAAGGCATGCCTTATCCACATACCCCAGATGCTCATTGGATGAAAGCTGAATTTGAACAAGACCCTGGTATTGCCCATCAACGAGCAACTTTTAACGACTTCATTACCCGCTATTGATACGGGTCTCCATCAAATAACTTCGCCCCTTCATGAACCAACTGCCATGAAGGGCGCGTCGCTAAATGCTCATGGAACCAAACTTTGAGCTCTGGATCGCTATCCAAACTGTTCGCTGCAATAGGAAACTTGTCTTCTAACGACAAAATCTCACCCAAACTAGAGCCACAGTGTTGGCAAAAACAACGCTTATATTTAAATCCTTGTTCCGGTAAATACTCAGCGACGGACTCTTTACCCGATAACCAAGTAAAAGCCTCGCGCTCAACCATGAAGAACTCCGACGTACCTAACTTGCGACAACGACGGCAATGACAGATCCCCAAAAAACTTGGATCCTTCGTCAAAGTAAATTTAACCGCACCACAACAGCAGCTACCTTGAATCATAATAATTTCCTTTTTTATATTGATGATCTTCAGTATTCCATCCTTAACTGACAGATCGTGTCAGTAGCCATTGGCTGATACAAGTCGATACATTGCGAGTATTGACAGCAACGTATTTTTCAGCGTAACTTTACATCGTATAGTTGAAGTATCACCAAAATAATAAGAACAACGGATCTTGGCCCATGACTCAAACCAACCTGATCTCAGCTGGACAATTAGTAAAGCAATTGCCCAGCCTACTCTCTTCCTTGCCTAGCCTAATAAAAGGCATACGCATGGCTACGAATACCGACCTGAACAAGTCAGTCGGCTTAGCCCTGTGTTTCGAACAGGCCGTGGATAAAAATCCCAATGGGCCAGCGGTTATCAGCGAGGGGCGCTCAATCAGCTATAGCGAAATGGATCGTTGGGCCAATCGCTTAGCGCACTTGTTATTAAGCCGTGGCGTGACAAAAGGCGACAGCGTTGCCATCTTATTAGAGAATCGACCAGAACTATTAGCCAGCGTATTAGCCTGCTCAAAAATTGGCGCAGTCAGTGCCATGCTTAATACCGCGCAAAAAGGTAAAGTGCTAGCCCATAGCATTAACATAGTGGAACCTAAATGCATCATCGCCGGGGAAGAATGCCATAGCGCTTTTGATAACATTCGCGACCAATGCCAACTGCAACATCATTTATATTTTCACGATTGCGATACCCTCAATAATAAACAAGCAATGAGCACCCCAGCAGAATGGGAAGACCTAGCTGAGTTGATAACCAGTCAAGACAGCGACAATCCTGGTTTGACCCTAAGCATCAAACCAGAAGACCCTTGTTTTTATATTTACACCTCGGGCACCACAGGTTTACCAAAAGCGGTAATTTTTAATCACGGCCGATTTATGAAGCTCATCGCTAACTTTGGCTTGGTCGCCGTGCGCTTACAAGCCGATGACCGTCTGTACGTGCCACTACCTTTTTATCACGCCACCGCACTTGGGGTTTGTTGGTCATCAGCCATTCCTAATGGTGCAGCAATTGTTATGGGCAGAAAATTCAGTGCCTCGAACTTCTGGGATGATATTCGCAAGTTCAAAGCCACCTCGTTCGGTTACGTCGGGGAAGTGTGTCGCTACTTGTTAGATCAGCCAGAGAAAGCGAATGATGGCGACCACAATGTTCGCATCATAGTCGGTAACGGTATTCGCCCTGCGATTTGGAAAGCTTTTAAGCAACGTTTTAAAATTCCTAAGATCATGGAGTTCTATGCCTCCAGTGAAGGCAATGTCGCTTTCAGTAACTTGCTAAATTTTGACGAGACCTGTGGCATCAGTCCGCTGCCTTTTGCCATTGTGAAATACGACCGTGATACTGACCAGCCATTACGCGATAAAAAAGGCCGCATGATCAAGGTGAAAAAAGGGGAAGCCGGATTATTAATCGGCAAGATTACCCCTAAAAGTCCTTTCCACGGTTATACCGATCCGAAAAAAACTAAAGCCGCTATTTTTGAATCGGTATTTAAAAAAGACGACCGCTGGTTTAATACTGGTGACATTATGCTGAATATGGGTTTTCGCCATACGCAGTTTGTTGATCGCACCGGTGATACTTTCCGCTGGAAAGGTGAAAACGTTTCCACTACAGAAGTCGAATCATTATTAGAAGATGTTAACGATATCACCGAAGCGATTGTTTATGGTGTAGAAATCCCCAATACCAATGGCCGCGCCGGTATGGCCAGTTTAAAGCTGAAGGGAAATTTGGATGATTTCTGTTTTACCAACCTAGTCAGCAAGATTCAGGAAAATACCCCTGAGTATGCTATTCCCGTTTTCTTGCGTATTAACCAAGATGTCACAGTAACAGGTACGTTCAAACATATGAAAACGCCATTAAAGAATATGGGCTTTGATTTAGGAAAAGCCGATAGCCCAATTTATGTAAGGTTACCAAAAGCAGAAAAGTATGTTCCACTATGTGCAGATCTGCAGCGGAAGATTGAGCTTGGAGAAATCAGGTATTAATTATCATTAACTTACGATAAGCCGCGCTTAATAAAGCTCGGCTATAAACTTGATGAAATTTATCGAATAAATGGAAAAAATTCCCAAATGATTTTTTTCCATTTTCTGAGGTTCCCTTGGGCACAACCACTGAGCCAAAATACAAACGAGTACCCGCTCCACCAGCACTGGCCTTTTTCACCATAAGCCAAGAGCGTGTATTTCCGGTAAAATCCCGCATCAAAATCTGATTCGCTTCTCGCCCCTCAACCGTCCAAATAGAGTAACACTCTGACTTCCCCAAAGACAGCGCTAGCGCGTCATGATCGCTAGCGCATTTAAACGTCGCTAGCGATAAGAGGGAACGCTCTAGCTTGAACAAGGGCGTAGTATAAAAAGCCTGAATATATTCATCCAAGCTAACATCTTTTGCGATCTCGCTATAATAACAATCAACAAAAGCGCCTTGTGTTTTATAGCCAGCAGATAATGCAATATTCGGCAGCTCACACTCATTTACTTTAGGCATCAACAAGTTTCCGCAATTATTATTTTTACTCTAACCAGATCAAGACAGTATCACAGATAAGAAGAGATTCTTAGCCTCGCCTCGAATCCAATCAATCCGAAGCACTGGCTTCAATTTCAAACAACAGCCCCGGAATCGCTAGTCGAGTGACACCTAATAATGTCATCGGTGGCGCAAGATTCAAGGGACCAAAACGCATGCCTAATAAGTCAAAATGCTTCATGGCTTCATCAACGTCTGTAGCATAAATACCAAGCCGAGTGATATTCGCCAGCCCCATATCCGCAGAGCGAAGAACCGCCTCTAAGTTATCCAGTGCCAGTGCGATTTGGCTACGCATATCGTTAAAGTGCTGTGGGTTTCCTTCTCCATCCACTGCCGTTTGACCAGCACAAACGAGCTGACGTTGAGTACCTTCTATAATTTCGGCCTGATTGTAGCCAACATTCAATGACCAAGACCAAGGGTTAATTGCAGTTCGTTTCATACATTATCTCCATATCGATTCATCTGCCAAAGAAAGTCCTCAGCAATTGGACGGTGCATTACCGTTGACCCCATTGTGATATGAGTCACTGACAACCCTATGTCAGGAGGGAGAAATAAAAATATGAAAGAATAGAATCTATGATTGCCAATGAACAGCTAGCTCGGCAGAAAATTGCTGCAAATACGCTTTAATGACATCGCCTTTTATCACAATCACATCATGGGTAAATTGTAATAACCAACGTGCCATATACTCAGCAATATGGGTCAGAAAGCGCATTTTAACTCCTCCTTCTACTTCCTCCTCATCGACAAAACCAAATAGAAAACGCTGTTCTTGAACAAAGCGTGCTGCCTGAGGTCCGAATATTAACTCAACGTCTACCAGATCTTCCCGCTCAGTTTGGCTATCAAGATATTGCTGCAAGGTTAATCGATTGTGCCTGGAGAATTTTTCTGTTTGCGGTATAAAAGAAACAATACGATCAAGGCGAAAATCTCGATAGCCTTCACGCAGACGACACCAGGCAATTAAATGCCAATGCCAGCTGTAATAGAACAAGCCTATAGGTTCAATACTACGCTTTGTCTCATGCTGGTTACTAATCGCGGCATAATCAATTTCAACCACCTGACGCTGCACTAAAGCGCTTCGGCTCTCGCGCAACCAAAGATCATCATGGCCAGATGCTTGTGGCGGAATATCTTCCGCAGGAAACTGACTGCCTGTCGGTAATACTTCAATATCGGCATCAAACGAAGTGAGATAATCCTTATCCGAATGATCCACCACCGCTTTGATTTTATTCAAAGCCTGATTAAAATCTCGTAACGTATTCGCGTCCAAACTTGATACTAATAATTTTTCTCCTAATAGTAGCGAAGACGCTTCATCTAAAGTGAAACTAACCGGAGGCAAGCGATAACCTTTTTGCAAAAAGTAACCTAATCCAGCCTCCGAACCTATCGGTACCCCTGCATTTTCAAGCGTCCTAATATCACGGTAGATAGTGCGCTCAGAGACATCAAAGTGCTCCGACAAAAACTGCGCTGTTATCACAGACCTAGTTTGTAATAACAGCAATATCGACGTGACACGGTCAAAACGATTCATTGCATTTTATCCACAACTATTAAAGTTAAGTACATAACGGTTGATACAATCTATAAACTCAACCGTTATTTGCATATTCGATCCAATTCAACTAACGATCGAATCACATGTAAAGTCTTATTCTCTGATATTTTTTCTAACTGAATTATAAATTCATCATTCCAAAACTTAGGGCATAACCTCAAAATCTTATAGCTTTGCCAGCTGCCTTTTAAAACAGAACTGCCTTCTGGCCACCCCTCTGGTTTAACAAAAAGACCTTTAAGTAAGCGCTTGGTGACCCACCAATAACTTACCCAATAAGGCAAGTCGATATAGACTAAGGTATCCGCGGCATCTAAGCGTTGATGAAAGGATGCTATAGGGCCGAAGCCATCGATGATCCACTGATCCTGGCTCAATATATCTTCGTGCTCTTTGTCATATGCCTGCCTATCGACCAAGTCACCATTCTTTGTATAGACAATTGAATCCAGTGGGTACAAGGGTATTCTCGTCACCGCTGCCAAGCGTTTACTCATAGTGGATTTACCACTGCCAGGTTTACCAAATACTGCGACTTTTTTCATACTGCCTCCATTAATTAAAATAAGCCCAAGAGGCAGAAACAAAAAACCCGCCTCTAGGGCGGGTTTTGATTAAATACTACGCATCAACAACCACACCATTCCTAAGGAATGATGATAATTCGAGATGTTGTTACGTGCGTAAGATTTATATTCATATTGCTATCCTGACAATTCAATATATTCATGTCAAATTTAATTATACAAGGGCAGCTCTGCCGCTTTAACAAAAGCTGAAATCCTTGAGTTCAAGTTGGCCTGCTTTGCCAGAGCCAATTCTTCTTCAGACGCATACTTAGCATCCCAAGCTAATACCTTAGGTACCATCAGGTAGTTCCATAACGGAGGAATCAGCGCCACTAAAATTGTTGTTAAATAACCATTAATCATCATAGGCGCATCTTCATAGGGACGTAGATCTTGATAAGGCACATTGCCATCGGCATGATGATGAGAGTGACGGGTTAAATTAAACATCGCCCATGAACTGATACGTTTATTGGTATTCCAAGAATGCCTAGGCTGCACAGGAACGTTAGGGTTGCGCACCATGCCATAATGTTCCATAAAATTGACTATTTCTAATAGTGCTTTACCAAACAAGGCGCAGGCAGTAAAAAATAAAGCACCTTCTAAGCCGCCGATATAATACGCAAGTACTACCAGAACCACACTCATCAAGTGACCTCGAATCACTCCGTTTTCGAATGATAAAGGCCCTTTGCCAAACTTAACTAAACGTTCGCGCTCAAGATGCCAAGCACTGATATTGCCTTTAATGGTCGATGCTAGAATATGGAAATAGACATTACGTCCACGAGGAGCCGTTGCGGGATCATTAATAGTAGAAACATAACGATGATGTCCGTACACATGCTCAATAGAGAAAATGGTGTCAAAACTAAAAGCTAATAACCAACGACCCACAGACATAGAAATTGGATCCCAAGTACGATGAGTTAATTCATGAGCGGTAATCGTACCGATCATTAAACCGGTAATAATAAAAGCAGAGATATGATGAACAGAGCTGGTTGTTTCACGCTGAACCAATAGGTCATAACCTGTGAGCGTTGATAAGTACTGACAAAACCCAACACATCACCTGAACTCACACTCCAGATAGCAGAAAACACCACCAACGATAATATTGAACTAGTCGCTGTTTATAGTTCCTAAAACGACCCGATTTCGCCCAAGATCTTTGGCTTTATACAAGGCTTCATCGCTGACCTTTAATAAACTAGGCCAGCTCATTTCATTATTGCCAATACAGCTAATACCAATACTGATACTAATTTTTTCAAGGGGACTATCAAGATGCTCTAAATTAAGAGAGCGGACCGCTGCTAATATTCTTTCGGCCGCCAGGCTAACTTCTTCAATGCACGAATCTGGAAGAATAATTACAAATTCTTCTCCACCGTAGCGGTAAATATAATCGCTACTTCTCATGGCCTTTTTAAAACAACGAGCGACTTTCTGAAGCACATCATCACCGGCTAAATGTCCATAATGATCATTATAATTTTTGAAATAGTCGATATCTATTAGCATGATGCTATAAGGCTTACGATCACGAAGATACTTTGCATGCAGTGCTTCAAAACTTCCTTCCATCGCACGCCGATTGCCTAGATTGGTTAAGTCATCAAGTAATGCCAACTCTTCGAATTTTTTATTAGCGACTGATAATTCGTGCGTGCGCTGCTCAACCCGTTCTTCCAATTCTTTATTTATCGTCAGTATTTCTTGCTCTCTTTCCACTACGGCATTCGCCATTTCATTCAGAGTATTCGCAATATCGGACCACTCATCTTTGGTATTAAGAATAAGGTCCTTCTTATACTTGCCTCGGCCTAAATGATTTAAATGCAAAGACAAGCGATTTAAGGGTGAAATGAGATTTTTAACACTCCATAACATGACCAATATAATAACCCCGATTACACTGACCAGCATTACACTCAGTACATCAAACATGCTTAATTCTGATATAAATAAGTCATCTTCCGATACGAATAAGCCAATACGATAATTGGTTTTTTTAACAGGAGAGTAGAAGAAGTATTGGTGTTCATTATTTTTATCTATGAAGTCTACGTAGCCACTTTTTCCCTGCTGCATATTCTCATAAGCCTGATCTAATACAGCTATTTTTTCATCAAGTATGCCAAACGATTGAGAGACTGTTTGACCATCCTCATTAAGAAACAGACTGCCATCATCATTACGACGAAGTCTAACTGACTTTTCTTTATTCCAATGATAAGAGTAAGTTCCATCTCCAGAAATGACCGCTAGTTTAGGCTGCCATTGATAAGGCGTAAAATATAAGCTCTTGGTATTTTCCATTAAAACAGTGAAAGTATTCCAATCAATAGATACCCCAATCATCCCCCTCAGTTCTTGCTGTGGGTCCAAAATCGAAGCGGCAATAACTATTTGGCGAGCACCAGTGGTGTAGGAAATCATCGGATTAGAGACAAACGAGATATTCTCATGCTTATCATTATCGCCTACCGTAAACTTCCAGTAGTCACGTTGACGAATATTTTTGGGCTTTGCTATGGGGGATTCATCATCGAAAGTCCGACGAAATTTCTGATGAGGATTTCCACCACTGGTATTGTAAAAATGTCCTTCAATATCACCAATGATGAATTTTTCATAACGCCCACGATGGCGAACAATTTCTTTTTTAAGAAAACTTAATACCGGCAACATATCCATATTTTTAACTTGTGGGATCTTAGCATATAGCTCAACTTCACGCCGAGTAGCGCTGTATTGATCAGATAAATATGAAGCCGCTAAATCGGTTCGACTCACCAAGTTATCAATAATAGATTGCTGACGTGCCTGCTCTAAAGTCCAAAGAGAAAAGCTAAGCACCAGCGCCACTGGCGCAAGAGAGGCGATAGTAATAAGGGTTGATATCTTATTGACTAATTTCAACTAGGTACCCAAATAGATCTACGGAAAATAAACACATCTGTACAATAATAAGGCGCGGTTAGAATGTATTAACTCGCGCCATACTTTAATACTAGAAGTTCATCCGCTGAATACCAGCTTTCGGCTATAAAGCCCGAAGCTTTATTCCAATTGGCTATTAATAACTTAATAGTTAGATCTATAGCTTACCTATGACACAGTATCTGACGATGCCCCTAACATCTTATATATTTTACTAATGCCTAATTCCTTCTGCTTTAAATTAACCAGAAACCCGTTGGCGTGTCGATGGCAAGAGATGGGGTTTTATACGCTTTCACTTTTTTACCTTTGGTTTTTTCATAATCGCATCCGCCAGCATGCCACCTTGAACACTCGTAAGGTAACCGTGCTTATTATTATCCAGAGCGGCGCAATCTCCCAAGGCATACAAGTTGCTTTAACCTTTAGCATCTAAAGCATTGGCGAGTTCAGCCTGTAAGAATTCTGTATTCGGCCCCATACCGACACAGGTATAAACTTTATCGGCCTGAATCGATACTTGGCTTTTCGAGCAACGATAGAGGTTAGTATCAGCTGCTTCGTTTTGTCACTTTTCGAGAACATAGCGACGGTTAAATTTCACGATCACGCCTTTGAAGGTGACTCTTTACGCGCTGCGGCGGAAAAGCTCAATCGAACTCAGCCCACCATCAGTGTTGCCATTAAGAACTTGGAAGAAGAGCTAGGGTTGCAGATATTTGATCGTGAACAATACCGCAATCCCCTAACCCTACAGGGCAAAAAGCTGTACGAAAAAGCCAAGCTGATCTCAGAGCAGGCGCAATCGTTTAACAGCCTAGCCAATCAACTCGCCGCGGGGAAGAAACCGAAGTCGGCATTAGCTTCACTTCAGCCACCCTAGTAGCACCTATTATCAGCACCATTCGCCAGTGAAAAGAATAAATTCCCGCCACTCGGCTGGAAGTCTATTCAGAAAATGGCTTGGGACCGCTGGATTTATTGGAAAACGGGCAGGCTTCGATTCTCATCGTGGCCGTCTCTCCTGTGCTGCAAGAATATGTTGTGGTGCCTAAGGCTGAAATGAAGGGTTATCCCAAGTGATTATCAGTGGCCGTAAATCTTCCACAACCAGCTATGGTTTGCTGGAGGGTGGTGATCAATGGCGCGTGAATGATTTTCAAACTAAAAAAGAAATCATCATGCAAGGCATGGGTTGGGGTAACTTGCCCGAGCATCTGATCAAAGAAGAACTTGCGCAAAGGTTGTGGGAATTATTTCGGCAAAAATAACTACCGCCAAGCGCTATCTAACCAGTTAAACATTAGCAAGCTGTAGGCAACCGTAAGAAACAACTGCTTTTTATCTTCTGGTAAATCATCTTTAAGCCAAATTCTAGGCTTACCGACAAATGATAAAGCTGAAACCTGCTCAGCATTCATATATAGCCCTAGGCCTGAATTAATTGCATAGTGTCTAGGATAATAAAGATCATCACTATCAGTATTTTCATCGTTATACTCGGTATTTATTTCAAGAACAATATAAAGGTCTATATCTTCTATAATAATCTCATCAGTATCACTGGATAAGGTTGCATTCGTTTTTCTATTTTTATTGGATAATAAATTCAAATTATAAACTTCATCACCCTGTATAATTTCACATGATAGTGCCGTTGACGTCCTCGCCGCTCGATCATTCACTGAGTCGCTTGAGGAAGAGCTAGGAATTTCACTTTCTTTTTTATCGCTTGTCGTTATTAATGCTTTTTTTCTTTCATCTATAGATATGGATGTGATTTTACACTGAGATCTTGATAGACCTGCTTTATAATTTTTAATGATGAAAGAGAAATTCTTAGTGCTAACAACTTCGAATTTTTCAACTTTGTTATAGAGGTTTTTATCTCCAAAGACGAAAAAATTGATTAAATTCTCTTTCACATCACTACTGATAATCTTGTTTTTGGAACTTCGAAATGATGTATCAGCATCAATCACTGAGTAGCTACCTAACTTTTTATTATAAACGGAATCAGGAATCATCCAGGTTGGAGCATCAAAAGCATATATCTCTGACTCAAGTTCAAATTCATCAGAGAGTGAAACTCTTCTGTCAATTGTGGACGCACAAGCCGTTAAGAAAGGTATTATTAATACAATTCTAAAATAAATATTCATCATAACTTAATGTAATACCTAAATTAATGGCAGAAATAGTAAAGCTTTTCTAGAGCCAAGGCTATTACAAGCTAGAACACATATATTCAAAACCACTAATTATGTTGCCAGCACCAGATACAAATACGGGTGCCCCTTTTGCAAGAGTCACCCGTTTTCTACAAACAAATGCTGACTTACTAATACCAGGCTACAAATTCGTAGCCCTAGCACCTCTTGTATTAGTTAGTAGTGCTTATCACAATCATAAGCCGAAGTAGTCTTATAGCTATTACGAGGCAAGCTCACATTGCTATAACGATCGCCCTGACTATTCGGGCCGTTATCAATCGCTAGGTTCGCTACTGCGCATGCATCGCTATTGCTACCATTTTCACAGAACTTATCGTAATACAGGCTATTCATCGCCCCCACAATCACACCGTTACCTTCTTGGCCACACTGCCATTCTGCACCGGCTAGGTATTCCCATGAGCTGCGATCACCAAATAACAAACGCATCATGTCGTCTTCATACAAACCCATCCAGTTAAAGGTCCACATAAAGGTCGAGTTGATATTCGACAAATGCTGGATATCACCGCTGATGCTATTAAAGTCTTTCATATCAGCGATTAGACCAAAGGTCCCAATAAACGGACCACCGACAGACAAACCACACTGAATGCCCCATTCTGCACACTTAGCATTAGCCGCGTCAGAGTCTGAGTTATTATCGATATCGATAATCAATAGGTTTTCATCGTAACCACCCAACTGAACTAGGTTCTGCTGAATAGCGGTAACGTATGGTGTATTCAATTCTGTTGCAGGGTAAACACCCCAGAACTTACGCATACTGCCATCACCTTCGCCAACAGAGGTTTTCACCGTCTGACGAATATCCGCGTAATCTGTATCTGTTTTAGTGGTTGATTTAACATCAAACCAAACCGCTTTAATTTGTGGGTAAGCTTCAGCCGCCTCTAAAACTTCAGATAAATTTACCCCAACGCTGTCGCCGTCATGGTACGCACACCAAGTTTCAGCACAGGTTTTTTTCGCGGGAACATCATCACGGTGACTAACATCAATTTCAATGGCGTTAACGCCTAAGTCATTGCTCGCTGCGTTTACCGCACCTACAGTATTAACGCGATGGGCAAATACCCAAGCGGCTTCAGAGGCAGAAGCTGCCGTACTAAAAGACAAGCTAGTCAGTGTACTAGCGCACACAACTAAACCAGATATTAATTTATTCATTTATACATCCCCATGAACAGGCCTTAGATGAATCTTAAAAGGCTTTAGATAGACTTCGGATAGAAAGGAAACCAGATGAAAGGAATTACACGGCAAGTCGCCGACATCCATATCGAAATTAAAAACGTTTAACCATTTATAGAAAACAGCAGTAGCCCGACATCAAGTCGCGCGCAGTTTATTGATTTTTATGAAGCTTATCAAGAAGGGAATGAAATGATTGGCAGGTAATTTATTGTTTATGACGTATTTCATAAAATACCCCCACTAGAATATTTTAGCATGAGCCATTTAAAATAATTAAAACAGTTCACTTCTATGATGAATATAAAGTTATCAATCATCATCCTGCATTGGGATTGAATATCTACCAGCATCAAGACCTGATAAGCGTTCTGCAATACTTATTTTCTCTAGCTCTGTTAATACGATAGATTCATTATCGAGAGAAAAAACATGTTCTTTTTTAGTCGCATCGAATTTAATTTTACCGATGATGGCACCACTATCGTTTATGCAATCAAGTTCTTGTTGAATTGAGAAAAATAGCACTATTTATAACCTCTTTTATAAATATATCTTTAATTGAATTATAGTCGTAGATGATATTCTACTCAACCTTACATTCGCTGTAGCAATTATAGATCTAAACTTAAGGTTCAATAAACTCCTGCCCCTCTAACAACCCTTTGTTCCCATGAACATACTCCGTCATAAAACGCACAAAGGTTTGTATTTTCGCATTTTTACGCAAATCTGGATGACTCAATATCCAGAGGTCGTATTTTTCTTCGCTGGTATATGGGGGGATACGCACCAGTTCAGGATCGCTATCACCCACAAAGCACGGTAATATGCCTATACCCATTCCATTACGGGTGGCGATGGCTTGTAGTTTGCTATTAGCGATTTTATGTTTGGATGAGAAGCGTGGATATTCTTTAGCAATTTTTCCTATAGGTCTTCTTTGCTTGTCGGTCCAGCCTATCCAGTTTTGTTGTTCTAGCCAGCCCTCTTTTTTTAATAGCGGTAAATTTTTTTTCGCCATGTAACAAGCCCGATGTAATACCGCGAGTTTGCGACCTATTAGATATTCTGGCGGTTCTTTTACGATACGAAAGGCGACGTCGGCTTCTCGATTGGCTAGGTTCAGCAGTTTTATTGAATCGACTATATCGAGTTCTACTTGTGGATATTGTTGACAGAACAGAGCACAGCCTTCTAATAATAACTCTTCGGCCACTAGGTCGGGCATAGTAACCCGTATTTCTCCGCTAAGCTGCTCGTCATTTCCCATTATGCGTCGCTCGACATTACTGAGGCGCTCTTCTAAATAGGCGGCTTCGTTGAAGATTTCGTCCCCCAACCGAGTGCGTACATAGCCTTGAGAGGTTCTTTCGAACAAGCGCTGCCCGAGTGAATTTTCGAAGCTGTTGATACGCCGCGATACCGTAGCATGGTTTACTTTCAACTCTTCGGCAGCGGCGCGGACGGAACCAGCACGACTAACAGCTAAAAAGAATTTCAAATCGTCCCAGTTCAACATGTCGCTCTTCTCCTGCCTCTCGTCATACATTTTCCCCCATGACCTATCGATACGGGGCACGTTTTATTAGACCATAAATGAGTGGTGCGTATTTGCAACACATGTTTGCATTAATGGGTAATTTTCAAGCAGAACTTCCGTCACTAAGCTAAGTCCTATCTTTCGCAAGCAAGATAAATATCACTTTTATTGGACCATTTCCTAACTTGGCCCTAACAATGACGAATAATTTGGAGAACCATCATGACGACACAGAAGAATAGCTTGAAGCAAAACAAGCAGCATGGATTTAATGCCATCATCAACATAAGTGCACCAAAGGATCAGGTTTGGGCAGTTTTAGAAGATTTCAACAATGTATATACCTGGGCACCAGGTGTTTCTAAATCTCATGGTTTAGGGAATAAACAGCAAGAAGTAGGCGCTGCACGTTATTGCAAGCTGGCTGATTTTGGCGAGATTGATGAAGTAGTCACTGAATGGATTGAGGGTAACGGCTTCACCTATACGGTATCAGCCTTGGGGCCTCTGCATAATGCGGTAAGCCGCTGGACGTTGACCAAGGTGGATGCCAATACAACTCAGCTGGAAGTGGAGTTTGCGTACGATATTCGCTTTAGTCTGTTTGGAAAAATGATGCATGCTTTGGTGATGCAGAAGAAGTTGCATAGCTCGTTGCCACAAACTCTAGAAGATTTTAAACGCCGGGTGGAAACCGGAAAGCTGATTCGTCCGTATAAAACTTCAAACGCTGTTTGTTAATCATATTAGGGCATTATGACTATTTTAGAATCTCTACTCGTGGGTGAATCGGCATTAGATAATGCACCACAAGCCAAACTTGACGATGGGCGACTGTGCATTCCTCAGCACTACTTAACCTTTAACCATACACTACAGTCCGTTGAAGCACTGGTATTGGACATTGAATACAATGAGCGATATCCCGTCTTTGTTAGTAAAGAGAAAGAGGGTAACGGAGAGGCTGGCTTGTATATTCAAGTCGGAATCTGTTGTGTGGATAACTACCGGAATGCCTCAAACAACCGTGAATCAGAAAGTGAAACTAAAATCGTCTATGGCCGTAAATGGCGAGTTGAGCTGCAATTACCGAGTTCCGAAATTATTCAGACTGTATTTTTGGCATTAAAAAAAGCTCGAGAGCATGAAGTGCGCGAGCTTTTACACTTGCAGAATAATGACAAAATAACAACGCCGTTCAATAGCCATCACGATTTACCTTTATTAACGCTCAGCGAGCAGCGTTTGCAAGATAAAGCAGGACTCGGTTTTAATAACAATCAAATCAGCGAATTCAACTATCAATTAGATCAGGTACTAAATCGTCTTGATTATGATGGTCGTCAATTTGAGTTGATGAGTTTTATGCAGCGCCCTAGTGGCCAGTATTTGATTGAGTTAATTCTGACGCCGCATCCTAATACTCCCAAATTGAATGATAAAAATCAGGAGTTCATCAATTTCTTCATGACTGAGCTAAGTATTAATCAATTTCTCCACCAGCTCATGCAGCAGCTAATTCATTTAAGCGATCGCCATGTGGATGAGCATTTCCGTTATCGAGGCTTCCATCGTTTTAGTTGGAATAATAATGTGGAAGCAATCGCAGAAATTTCAGCAGAGGTCCGACAACTACATAAAGATGAAAGTTTAGAGCAGTTTCAGCAGCATTGGCAGCAGAATAATTATGAAACGGATAGAAGCCGAATCCCGAATCCAGCTCCTGGAGAACTATGGAATAAAATTCATCAGCAACTAAAGCAGTTCTCACCCCAAGAACATACCTTGCCTATTAATGGTTAATAGGCAGATTATAACCAGCTTAAAGCACCAATTATAAACATACCCAATAAGGCAACAAAGCTGATTGCAAACGATGCGCTGCGCAGTAGTTTAAAATTTAGGTAATAACAAACCATATGAAGAACACGGCCAACGAAATAAGCTACTGAAATACCATTTAACCATTCCGGGTTTGCTGACGAAAGCATGGCAAAAAGAGACAACAAAATAAGAATGCCAATACTTTCATTACTGTTGGAAAGTGCCCGATTAACACGAAATAAAAAGCTACTATGGCTTTGTTCTACCGTGAAGCCAGGAGTATGCTTTAGCTTGATTCCCAGAATATCCACAAATGCTAATTGAATCCAGAATAAGAAACCCGATAGGCCCAGCACCAGTACTGTGATTTTGTATGCTTCATTAAAGTCCATCTTTCACTTTCCTCTTTTGTTACTATGATCTTTGACTGCTGTTTCCGCTCATTGCGACAATACAATGCGTATGCCCCACTTCTGCCTGAGATTGCATGACAGTAAATGATGCGCCAATTTTTTCCATCATTTTACGATCATACTCCATCATGCGATTGCAGCCTTCGACATTACCACTGCCACGATAAGGGCATTCACTGCGAATTTCAGCGTATACGGTATTCTCTTCAATTCTAGTAATCGGTACCATTTTTTTCGACGGGAACATTCGCTGCCATTCTTCAGCAGACTCTAATAGGGTACTCTTCTTTTGAGCTCTTTTAACGTACAGCGTTATGCTGCCTAAAGCTCGCATTAAGGGCTTACCTATGATGTTACGGCGCTTGGTTTCTGTGAGCCAGTGAGTAAGGCTCATGAGTGTATTAAAAAGCTTCTTGTTAAGTTGGTTTATGTTCATTAGACATCCATGCTAATTCTGTTTATTCATTCCAATTATGCTTGAGTTTAGCTTTGTATGTTATCTCGATATTCGCTCGGAGTCATACCTGACCATTTTTTAAAGGCACGGCAGAATACGGCCGGGTTATTAATTCCAATATGACTGGCCACCAGCTTGGTCGATTTATTAGATTGATACAAGATTTGCTTCGCCATAGAGAAACGTACTTCGTCTAATAGATTTTGAAATGACAGGCCATCCGCTTTCAACTTGCGCGTTAAGGTTCGGTGAGAACAAGAGAGCTCATCTGCCAATTGATCTCTATTTAGAAAGATACCTTTTTTTCCTTGATGGTATAAGATACGCCGTGCTTGAAAGCCGATACTGTTTTGCTGTTCTCGTTTAGCTTTATCCGCTTCAAGCTGAGCAATATAAAAGGCCAGCATTGAAGAGTTAGGGCTTTTCACTTTTTGGCTCAGTGCCGCCAATGGAATACGTATTTTACTTACCGGTGCTAAGCTGTGGATTGGACATTCAAATTGTTTTTCTAATATTACTTTATAGGCCGAAATATCATGGCTGAAATAATACTCCCCTTCCGCATCTAGACCTGCACGTTTTGCATAAAAATCAAAAGCACCAAAAATGAGCTCAATAAATATCGGCTCAATTTTTTTGAAGTTGACTAAAGGTTGCATCTCAATATCGAGATTTTTCTCATCGTAATTCAAGCTAAAGTCAAAACCGGGAATATATAACTCGGCATATTTTTGAAATAAATTTAGCGCTTGTTCTGCATCATTTGCATTAATGATCGCTAAGCCCAACATGCCTAGAGTATCTTCTTTAAAGTGCTGAATAATTTGTAAACTGAAGGGGCTGTCTTTTTTAGCCAGCATCTGGCCAAGGGTCAGTAATAAACTGATTTGGTCACCATCTAAACAGGCGTCAGGATCTTGCAGAATATTGGCAGGAATGTTCAGCAGCTCAAGGCCCTTTGCAATTGAAAAATCAATCGCTGAGTCTTGCATAATGGTATCAATAAAATCTTTAGCCAACTGGCTATAGATTGCGGGAAACTTTAATTGGCTGAGTTCACTCATACTTTACTATTTATTATAGTTTCTCGCAGAGTAAGGGCTTTTAAGCCCTTACGCAAGAGCGGTTACTCTCCTTTACGTTTACGCGATTCCAAGACGATCCATTACCTTGCCTACTAAGCCCGATTCATCAATGTTGTTCGGGTGAAAGCTGGGTTTGAAATAGGCCGTGAGGGATTGACGCAGGGTTGGGTGCTTCTTCAACATATTCTGCTGACTTGCCTTTAATAATTTCTTTGCTTCGCGCTTGCTATAACCGTCTTGCCTTAAAAGGTCTTTTACGAAATAGGTTGAGGTTATATGAATGAACAACAGGGCATTTAAATAACCAAAGACACGCATAGGGTAACTACCACCGGTCGCTTTAAACACATCAAAGGCAATGGATTTGTGTTCTATTTCTTCAATGGCATGCCACTGAATCAAATCGCGCATCGCTGGGTGTGAGTTCTCCACACCTTCATCATCCAGTGCGGTCGCGCCCAATACGGCGGTTAGATGCTCGGCTCCAGCGGTGATTGATAGGCTTAATGAGTGCGGTAAGATATCACGCATTTTGATGATGAATTTGTTCATCTTCTCTAACTTAGGACGAAATTCGTAGCCGTTTTGCTCGAGCACATCAAAGAACTTTTCGTGCTCAATGGCGTGCTGAGTTTCTTGGCCAAAAAAACCACGGGCTTGCTGCTTTAAATCTGGGTCTTCGATCTTATTTAACCCATTGCGCACCGCGCGCATAAAGAAACGCTCACCTTCTGGGAATAGTAGGTTGAGCCCATCAAAGAAGTGACTCTCAGCCAGACTACCGTTCATATAGTCTTTAGGAACATCACTGAAATCAAAGCCCATTTTGCGTACAGGGATCGTAGAGTCGCCGCTTAGCTTGGTTTCTATCACTTTTGTTTGTTGAATCTTTGTCTTCTGAGTCATAACCGTTTCTTCTTATTTGAGGGTTTTAACAACTGCAATCTGCTATTGGCTACAGATTAGCCCAAACAAGTCGACTTAAAGTGACAAGGTATGTGCATATTGTGCCACCCTTCACACCAAACTCATTGACGATGGATTATGGCTTTGCCAGTATGAGCATACTTTAGACGCTTAAGAACCCATTTCATGCATAAATTGATTTACAAGCTACTTGCCCTGCCTCTATTACTCATAGGATCGACAGCTTGGGGCCATGGCATGTCGGAAGAAGATAAGCTCAGAATCCTTAATGCAGGCCCCTTTGAATACATCGATCTCGGCGCTGTGCATATGGTCACCGGCTACGACCATTTACTCTTTATCTTTGGCGTGATTTTTTTCTTAAGCCGCTTCATCGATATTTTAAAGTTTATTACCGCTTTCACTATTGGCCATTCCATTACCCTACTATTTGCCACCTTGTGGGAAATACAGGCCAATGTGCACTTAATTGATGCAGTCATAGCCCTCACAGTTTGCTATAAGGCCTTTGACAATCTGGACGGTTTCAAAAGGCATTTAGATATCAAGCCACCTAGCTTACTCTGGATGGTCTTTATTTTTGGTTTAATTCACGGCTTCGGTTTATCTACACGCTTGCAAGACTTGCCGTTAGGAAATGAAGGCTTAGTAATGAAGATACTGTCGTTTAACCTAGGGGTTGAGCTGGGACAGGTAATTGCTTTGTCGATGATGCTAGTGGTTTTAGCCGGCTGGCGAAAAACGGCCTCCTTTGCCAAGTTTTCTAAGTTGGCAAATTGGTTATTGATGGCTTTGGGACTCTTGTTACTATTGATGCAACTTCATAACTATCAACATTCCACTTACCCTGATGATTTCCCGCTTAACCAAGATGATCATAGCCATATTCATGATGATATGCGTAAGGCCGAGTCAGGATTATCTGGCTATAAAAAACAATTCAACTTCAAATTGGAAGAGTAAATAATGAAAAAACTATTGGCCCTTATCTTAAGTACTATTTTTAGTACTGCCTTGTTTTCGACCACAGCCTTAGGTCATGGTGGTAGCCATCACCCAATTTCACCAGAGAAAGCCCAGATAGTCGCTACTAAGTTGGCTAATCAGTTTACAACTTTGGACCCAGGCTTAGGTTTTGGCAAGCTGCCCCAGTCGTGGTTGGACCTGCCAGCGACACAAGCGTCTACGCATAAGTCGGGCAAAGGCTATTACATTATTAAGCTGGACAATAAAACAGAGAAGAAAAGTCTGTATGTGTTAATGGCGATCAGTGGTGAGGTGTATGACGCTAACTTTAGTGGCGATTTCAAAGGCTTAAAGTAGAGAAGTAGTCTATAGTTTAAACACCTATTATAGAGGGTTAATTATGTTTCTGACGCGACTCGTATACGCAAGCACTATTAGTAGCGAAAATTTCAGCAGTTCTGATATTGAAGAGATTCTTAAATCTGCCAGAAAACACAATAAAATCAATAATGTAACAGGCATGCTGTGCTTTAACCGTAAGTTTTTCCTCCAGTGCTTGGAAGGCTCCAGAACAAAAGTCAACGAGGCGTATCATAAAATTTTGAACGACAATCGACATTCGAAAATCGTTCTTCTAGATTATAAAGAAATTGACATGCGTGAGTTCAGTAATTGGTCAATGGGCTTCATGCCAGATTCAAGCTTAACAGCCCCGATAAACCTAAAATATTCAGGTAAAGGGGAGTTCTTGCCTTATGAAATGTCCGGTGAAAGCGCCCATCAAATGATGCTAGAACTTAGAGAGTTAACAGATCCAATAAGCTAGTCATTTGCTAGTTAACCTCTCTTAGCAGTTCACGAGCTATAATCACTCGCTGAATTTCACTGGTACCTTCATATATGGATGTTATACGGACATCTCGGCTATAACGCTCTAGAGGGTACTCCTTAATATATCCACTCCCCCCCATCAACTGCAATGCGGTATAACACGCTTTATTCGCCTTCTCACTAGCGAACAGCTTTGCCATTGAGGCTTGCTTGGAAAATGGTTGACCTTTTTCTTTCTCGTCAGCCGCACTCATTAATAATAATCGTGATGCCTCAAGGTCCGTATAAGCATTTGCCATCATCCATTGAATACCTTGGAAGTTAGCAATCGCCTGGCCGAATTGCTGGCGCTCAGTGATGTAGCTTCTAGCGTAATCCATCGCGACTAACCCTATACCCAATGCCATCGAGCCCACGCCAATACGACCTCCGGCTAATTCCCCCACAGCCACTTTAAAACCTTGGTTAAGTTCACCCATTAAAGCCTCTTTGGGAATTCGGCAATTATCAAATACGACTTCATTAGTGGACGAGGCATGCTGCCCCATTTTCTCTTCCGCTTTTGAGATCGATAGCCCAGGCACTCCTTTTTCAACAAGAAAACACGAAATACCTTTTCCTCGCGCCAAGGTTTTATCGGTGACCGCCCAGACTATAAATATTCCGGCATACTCGGCACTGGTAATGAACTGTTTATTACCATTGAGAACCCATTCGTCGCCATCAAGTACCGCTGTCGTTTTCATGTTCGAAGGGTCTGAGCCTGCCGTCGTTTCGGTTAAGCAAAAAGCTCCTGCGGAATATTCACCACCGCATAATTTGGGTAAGTATTTTTCTTTTTGCTCTTGTGAGGCTACCGCTTGAATCACTTCGGCTACCATGTTGTTGACCGACATGGTGACGGCGGTAGAAGCACAGGCTCTGGCAATTTCGGTAATGGCTAAGCTAAACGCAATGGTTCCGGCTTCGCTGCCACCATAATCAGCATCGATGTTAAGCCCCATAAAACCCAGTTCGGCAAGTTTCTTTAAATTACTTAAAAAAATCTCACGGCCGTCTTCCGCCATTAAGTTATCTGCCACGGGCTCTAATTCGGTTGCCGCAAATTTTTTAGCCAAATCTTGAATCATCGACTGGTTTTCATTTAATGCCATATCCATAACTTAATTCCTTATCTTAATTGTTTTTATTCTTTAATTTATGACTAATCGCTACTGACTTAATTTTGGCCTTCATCGCGATAGTGCTTTGGCGTTTGCCCTGTCCACTGCTTAAAAGCGCGAGTAAAACCGGCCGGTTCATTAAAGCCGACTTCACGGGCGACTTGATTGATCGCAAGATCTTTATTATTTAATAGCTTGATCGCGTGGTTTTTTCTTAACGTATCCTTTATCGCTTGGTAGCTGCTATTTTCTTCTTTTAGTCGTCGACGCAGATTGCGTGAACTCATATTAAAATAGCTTGCAACTTGTTCAATGAGCGGCATCGATTCAATGCGGCTTTCACCAATGTAGTTCATCACTTGAGTGGT